>Ga0182746_1002489_pt1 | contig 14007 bp, 14 predicted proteins | sample eDN3rd30CBELigOP_FD_128881 | JGI IMG/M metagenome (GOLD analysis project Ga0182746, IMG submission 128881) | Enriched Organic Plus compost microbial communities from Emeryville, California, USA - eDNA 3rd pass 30_C BE-Lig OP (version 2) (version 2) ... | reverse complement strand
GTGTCGTCGGTGCTGGGGGCGGAGCCGGTGAGGTCGAGGCCCTCGGCGTGGCGGGGCCGGGACGCCTCGGTGGCGGGCTCGTCCGCGGGCTCCGCCGCGTCGCGCGGGAGCCAGGCGAGGGTCCAGACGGAGCCCACGATGCCCAGGACCGTGCCGAGCATGAACCCGCCGAAGTTGACGCCGATCAGCGAGTAGATCGACACGACGAGCGCGATGACGCCGTAGAAGACCCGGTGGACGGGCATGGTCCAGGCGAGGATGCCGAGGAGGACCAGGACGATCGGCAGGATCGTCGCCTGCATGCCCTGGACGCCGAACTGCAGGTGGAGGTGTCCGAAGTCGAGCTGCCCGGACCCGAACAGCTCGAGCCCCGCCACGATGGTGATCAGCCCGCCCCAGAAGGGCCGCGAGCGACGCCACGCGCCGAACCGCTCCCAGCGGGTCGGCCCCGCGGCGGTCTCGGGGGCGTCGACGGTCGCGGCGTCGTCGGTCTCGTGCGGTGTCGTGCTCACCCTCAGGACTCCTTCGTCGGTCGAGGCGGTGGTGCGGTGGGCGTCCCGCCCGCGGGCCGCGGACCCGCGGGCGGGACGTCTCGTGCTCAGAAGCAGGTGTCCTTCGGGGACGTGATGAACAGGTGCAGGCCGTTGAGCGTGAACGTCCCGGCCTGGGTGCTCAGGGACGTCTGCTGCAGGCCCTTGATGCTCACGTGGTCGGCGTCCTGGGCGAAGTCGCCCTTGGTGCCCTTGGCGGTCGTCTGGACCTTGGAGGCGTCGATGCCGATGCGGATGTTGGTGAACGTCGCGTCGCCCTTGAGGTCGGTCATGCCGATCAGGAGGTCCTTGGCCGTCGCGGGCTTGCCGCCGCCGCCCGCGGTGATCTTCAGGCCGACGGGCGCGCCCGGGATGGAGACCGACTGGCACAGGTTCGTCAGGGTGGCGTCGCCGATCGCCGAGATGGCGACGGGGTTCTGCTTGCCGTCGGAGTCGACGGCGACACCCGAGTACTGGGAGAAGCCGTCGCCCTCGAGCTGCGTGGCGCCGACCTGGAACGGGACGCCGGAGACGGCGAACGAGACGGGCACGGCGCCGCTGGCGACCCCGCCCATCAGCACGGTGACGGCCACGGCGGCCGGCACCGCGGCGAGCGCGACGCGACCGCCGCGCGTGCGCGTGAGCTTCTTCAACTTCACGGATCCTCCTCGATTCATGACGGGGCGGGCGACGAGGCGTCGCTCCGCCGGTGCTGCCGCATCGCAGCGGTGCGTGAGCGGTCGAACCGGGGAGCCCCGGGCAGCACGTCGTCGATGACGTCGTCGTCGCTCATGGGGGAGACGGTACGGAGGCTACTGAACGTGTGTCAATAGCTAACTTGCGCCGAGTCAATAACGTCGTCAGGTCGTTATGCTCGGTCTATGGCCGACCAGCGCAGGCGTGACGAGAGACGGACCCGGCTCTCGCCGGACGAGCGCCGCGCGCAGCTCGTGGCGATCGGCGTCAAGGCGCTCGCGGACCACTCGCTCGAGGAGCTCACCATCGAGCGCCTCTCGCAGCAGGCCGGGGTCTCGCGGGGCCTGCTCTTCTACTACTTCGGCTCCAAGCAGGGCTTCCACCGCGAGGTGGTGCGTGCGGCGCGCGACGGCCTGCTGCGCGCCACCGAGCCCGACGTCGACCTCGCACCGCTCGACCGCCTGCACGCCACGCTGAGCAACCTCGTGCGGTTCGTGCGCGAGCACGAGGACACGTTCTTCTCGCTCGTGCGCGGCGCGGCGTCGGGGGACCGGGAGGTGCGGGAGGTCGTCCAGCAGGCTCGTGCGCTCCAGATGGAGCGGCTCCGGGTCGTCTGCGAGGAGCTCGGAATCCCGGACACCGCCATGCTGCGCATGACCCTCCGCTCGTGGGTCGCCTTCGCCGAGGAGTCGCTGGTCGACGGCGCGCTCGTCAGCGACCTCTCACCCGAGGAGCTCGTCGCCTTCCTCGAGCGGACGCTGTTCGCCGTCGTGCCCGTGATCGACCCCGCGTACGGAGCGCTCCTGCGGCCCGACGTCGCGACGTCGAGCTAAGCGACCGCCGTCCCCGGCACAGAGCCCGGGGCCGGGGCTCCGGCTGCCCGCCGGCCGGGACACGCCCCGGCGCGGGCGCTCGGACCGCCCGCGGACCGGCGGGGCGCGTCGTCAGCGCTGGACGGCGTCCGCCGTGCCGGGGCGCTGCTGCTGCGCGAGGAGGTCGCGGATCTCCGTGAGGAGCTGGACGTCGGGCGGCGTGGCCGCAGGCTCGACCACCTTGTTGCGGTTGCGGCGCTCGTTGAGCTTGTTCATCGGCAGCACGATGAGGAAGTAGATGGCCGCAGCGATGATGAGGAAGTTGACGACTGCGGTGAGGAGCCCGCCGATCGAGATCGGGTCGGTGCCTTCGCGGAGCGTGATGTCCCACAGCTGGTCGAAGTTCGGCTGGCCGAAGATCGCGCCGATGATGGGATTGATGAGGTCGTTGACCACGGCATTGACGACGCCGGTGAACGCGGCGCCGATGACGACCGCGACGGCCAGCTCGACCACGTTGCCCCGCATGATGAAGTCGCGGAAGCCGCTGAAGACGTTACGCATCGGTTCGGGAATCTCCTCGTGCTGCGGTCAGGTCCAGGACATACAAGCACGTCACGGACCTCGAGTCACGGCGCTGCCCGTCGGCTGCCGCCTGCCGCCGCGGGTCCCCGTCACCGTACGAGCACCGCGGTCACGCGCGCCCAGTCGGGCCGACCGGCGATCGCCTCGGCCTCCTTCGGCGTGACGGCGACCACCAGCGTCAGCGCGGCGTCCGACGCGTTCGCGCCGCCGAGCAGCCCTCCGCCCGCGCCGGTGTCGCGCTGCGGTGGCGGGAGCACGAGCGCGCCGCGTGCCAGGTACGACGAGGTGCGCGTCCGGTCGGCACCGGCGGACGTGGCTCCTGCGCCGTCGTCCTGGCCCCCGGCCCCGGCGGCGTCGTCCGCGGGACCCCCGCCGCCCGCTCCCGGGGTCGCCGTGGTGGCGTCCGGCGAGCCTGCGTCCGACGCGCCGTCCGACGTCGACGCGAGCAGGTCCACGTGGTCGCCGGGCCCGAGGAGCGCGGCCGCCGGGTCGTCGGCGAGGGGGAGCGCGACCACCACGCGGCCCTTCGGGGCGCTCGCCGCCACGGCGCCGGCGGCGACGAGGCCCGGGGCGAGCACGGTCCCGGCCGCGAGCGCGACCGACGCGACCCGTCCGGTCGCCTCGCGGGTCGCGCGGTACGCCGTGCGGGGAGCGAGGGCGGCCGCGACCCGGGCGACGCGGACGTCGCCCGCGCCCAGGGTCGAGCCTGCGGCGACGTCGTGCGCGGCGACGACCACCGCGACCGTCGCCGGGGGATCAGGTCGCAGCGCGCCGACGACGAGCGTGGCGGCGAGCCCGCAGCACACCGCGGCCACGACGAACCGGGCGCGCCAGAACGCGCGGGCGGCGCGCCGGCCGGCGTGGCCGAGGCTCGACGAGCCGTCCGGTGACGGAGGACGGCGGGATGCGGGCGCGGAGCGAAGGAGGGGCACCCGGTGACGCTAGGTGCGGCCGCGGGCCGCCCGTCGGCCGGCGTGCCGCTCCTGTGGACGAGGCGCGCCGTCCACAGGAGTGCCGTCGGCCGTCACGTCCGGCGCAGGGTGCTCCGGCGCGGCTCAGCGCAGCGTCAGGAGGCTGCCTTGCTGGAGCTGCTCGTGCTGGAGGACGACGAACCGCTCGAGCCGCTGCTCGACGACGCGCCGCTCGTGGTGCTCGAGGACCCGGACGTCGTCGACGTGCTCGAGCTCTCGCTGCTCTTGCTCGTCGAGCTCGTGGTGGTCGAGGTCGAGCTCTTCGACCCGTTCGACGACGAGCGCGAGTCGTTGCGGTAGAACCCGGAGCCCTTGAAGACGACGCCGACGGCCGAGAAGACCTTGCGCAGCGTGCCGCCGCACTCGGGGCAGACGGTCAGCGCGTCGTCGGAGAAGGACTGCTGGATGTCGAACGCGTGGCCGCAGTCGGCGCAGCGGTAGGCGTAGGTGGGCACGGTGAGGCTCCTCGGGAAGTGGACCGGCGGTCGCCGCCGGCTGGCACTCAGATGATCCGAGTGCTAATCATACGCCGAGCTCGCGCCACCCTGCGGGCGTCGCGACGGCCTGCACCCGCTGGTCGTGCGGCTCCGACGGGAGGGGCCGCTCGCTCGCGTCGTAGACCTCCTCGGGAAACACGACGGCCACGACGCGCGTGCCCGGCCGCGTGTGCTGCAGCACCCTGTCGTACCAGCCCCCGCCCTGCCCCAGCCGCATGCCGGACGTGTCGACCGCGAGCGCGGGCACCAGGATGACGTCGGCGTCGGCGACGGCCTCCGCGGGCAGCTCGGGCGTGCCCGGCTCCGGCGGGCGACCCGGGGCGCGGACGCGCAGGTCGTCGGAGCCGGCGTACTCGGCCCAGTTGCGCTGCAGGCCGGTGCCGAGCACCGGGAGCAGGACGCGCACGTCGCGGGCCGCCAGGCGGTCCATCAGCGCGAGCGTGCCGGGCTCGGTGGGCCGGGCCGCGTACGTCGCGACACAGCCGGCGTCCTTGACCTCGGGGATGGACTCGACCACGTCGGCGAGCGCGTCCGCCGCCTCGCGCCGCAGGCGCTCCGACCGCACCTCGCGCGCGGCCCGGATGGCCTTGCGGAGCTCGTCCTTCGCGTCCTCCGGTTCGAGGCCGGTGGACGAGGGGTAGGGCTGTGCGCCGCCGGAGGTCATGGTGCCATTGTGGCAAACAGAACCCACTCCCACACCGCTCGGCCCGGATCGGGGTGCCGGGACAGTTCGGACGAACCGGCCCGGGCGGGTCGCTCGGAGCGCTAGTGTCTGCCCATGATCTTCGACCTCCACGGTGGTGTCGCGTGCCGTTGAGACCGGGTGCGTCCGGGCGGCAGTGGCCCGTGGTCCTGCGCGGCGCCGGGCCGCACGGCGAGGTCGTCCTCCGGCCGCTGCGCCGCGGCGACGTCGACGACTGGATGGAGCTGCGTCGTCGGAACGCGGCGTGGCTGGGGCAGTGGGAGGCGACGTCGCCGCGTCCGCAGCGCGGCCCGGCCCCGACCTTCGGCGCGTACGTGCGGCTGCTGTCCTCGCAGGCGCGGTCCGGGACGACCCTCCCGTTCGCCATCGAGTACGAGGGCGAGCTGGTGGGGCAGCTCACGGCGTCGTCGATCACGTACGGCTCGCTGTGCTCGGGGACGATCGGGTACTGGGTCTCCGAGCACGTGGCCGGGCGCGGGATCGTCCCGACGGCGGTCGCGCTCACGGCCGACCACTGCTTCACCCGGCTGGGCCTGCACCGCGTCGAGGTCAACATCCGGCCCGAGAACGTGCCGAGCCTGCGCGTCGTCGAGAAGCTGGGCCTGCGCGACGAGGGGCTGCGGCGCCGCTACCTGCACATCAACGGTCGCTGGTGCGACCACCGGACCTTCGCGGTGACGGTCGACGAGGTTCCCGACGGGCTCCTCGCGCGGTGGCGGGCGACGTGGAGCGCCGACGACGTGGCTGGTCGGCGCGGCGACACGCCGTCGTGAGTCCGCCGAGGTGCCCCGGCGCTCGCCTACGGTCGACAGGTGATGACTTCGTGGGCCGGGCCGGCAGCCGTGGTGCTGTTCGCTGCCTGGCTCGCGTACTACGTGCCCCTGCGGGTCGGGATGCGTCAGGAGGTCGCCGACGCGCGGACGTCGGACCGCTTCTCGGGCGCGCTCCGGGTGCTCGCGGTCGCGGGTCGCGGTGCCGTGCCGGCGCCCGCCGTCGCGGGGGCGTCGGAGGGGCCGGTCGTCACCGGAGGCGTGCCGCTGCTCGCCATGAGCCCGCATGCGCCGCACGCGGGCCGAGGCCGTGAGGAGGCGCAGGACGTGAGCTTCGACGAGTCGAACCGCGACAGGTCCCGCGGCGCCCTCGCGCCCGCGGCCCGGCCGGACGCGCGTCGCGCGGCAGCACGCCGCCGGATGCTCCTGACGCTCGGCCTCACGGCCGCGACCGTGCTCGCGGTCGTGCTCGCCGGGTTCGGTGTCGTGCCGTGGCCGGTCGTCCTGGTTCCCGTGGTGCTGCTCGCCGGGGTCCTCGCGCTCGGTCGACGCGCGGTGCTCGTGGCGCGCCGCGCGGACCAGGCGCGGCTCGAGGCAGCGCGGCGCCGCGCTCTCGACGCGCGTCGGCAGGCGCTCGGCAGCCCGCTCACGCCGCGGAACGCCGTGCGGGGCGACCGTCGTCGCGTCACCGGCCACGCCGTCCAGGCCTCGCAGACCGCGACCCAGATGCTCCCGCGCATCACCGCGGAGGACCTCGAGCGCGCCCGTCGGGCCGCCGCGCGACGGACCGAGCGGGCCGAGCGTCCGACGACGTCGGGCGTCCCCGTGGTCGACCCGGCGGTCGCGCGCGGCTCGGACCGGGGGGACGCGCGCGCGACGGGCTCGACGGCCGGCACGAGCTCCACCTGGGAGCCCGTCCCCGTGCCCCCGCCCACGTACACGATGAAGCCGACGGCGGCGAAGCCGCCGCGTCCGCCGCTCCCCGAGCCGCTGCCGGAGCCGACCCCCGCGCCCGTCTCGGCCGAGGAGCTCGCGCCCCTGGCCGCGCCCGGGCGGGTGCGGGTGCCCGCGGAGCTCCGGACGGACAGGGCCGCCGAGGTCGACGACGCCGCTCCGCGTGAGCGCGCCCCGCGCCCGTCCGAGGCTACGCCGACGGGCCGTGATGCCGGCGACGAGCCGTCGCCGACGACCGAGACGCTGGGGCTGTCGCTCGACGCGATCCTCGCGCGTCGCCGGGCCGTAGGGGAGTAGGACCCGGCTCAGGCCACCGCGGAGAACGTGTCGCGGTACGCCGACGGGGTCACCCCGACGACGCGGCGGAAGTGGTGGCGCAGCAGCGCCGCGGACGCGAACCCCGACTCCCGTGCGACCGCCTCGAGGTCGAGCTCCGTGCTCTCCAGGAGGTGCCGCGCGCGCAGCACGCGCTGGGAGGTGAGCCAGCGCACCGGCGTCGTGCCCGTCTCGTCGGCGAACCGGCGGGCGAACGTCCGGGGCGACACGAACGCGCGCGCCGCGAGGCTCGCCACGGTGTGGGGCTCCGACAGGTGCTCGACGGCCCAGTCGAGCACCTCGCGCAGCGAGTCGTCGTCGCACGCGGGCACGGGCTGCGGGATGAACTGGCGCTGGCCGCCCTCGCGCTGGGGCGGCACGACCATGCGGCGCGCCATGATGTTCGCGACCTCGCTGCCGAGCTCCCGGCGCACGAGGTGCAGGCACGCGTCGATGCCGGCCGCGGTCCCCGCGCTCGAGACGATGTTGCCGTCGTCGACGAACAGGACGTCGGGGTCGACCTCGACCTCGGGGTACTCACGGGCGAGCCTGTCGGTGTACATCCAGTGCGTCGTCGCGCGGCGGCCGTCGAGGATGCCCGCCTCGGCGAGCAGGAAGGTCCCCGAGCACACCGTGAGGAGGAGCGCGCCGCGCTCGTCCGCCCGGCGCAGCGCGTCGAGGACGGCGGGGTCCTGGCCGCGGTGGATCGTCGTCGCGGGGACGGCGACGAGGTCGACGTCGTCGAGCGCGTCGAGGCCGTGCGAGGGGACGAGGTCGAGCCCGAGCTTGGTCCGGACCGGACGGCCCGGCTCCGCGCCGCAGATCCGGAAGTCGAAGGGCGGGATGCCGTCGTCGGTGCGGTCGATCCCGAAGACCTCGCACACGATCCCGAACTCGAACATCGACAGGCCGTCGACGACGACGGCACCCACGCTGCGCAGCATCTCTCGACGGTACGACCGTTGGCAGGATGTTGTCGAGGGGTGTCATGACTGCCACTCGTCGTGGGGGGCGCCCCGGCGGACCGTGGAGGCATGGAACAGGTCCTCGAGCTCGTGTTCGCGATCGCCGTCGTCGCCGGCCTGGTCGGCTCGGTCGTGGTGCTGCTGCTGCGCGGCACCCGGTGGGACGTCGTCGGGCGGCGACGGCCCGGCGTCCCCGTGCCGCGCGGGGCGTGGGCGGACGGCGCGGACGTCCCCGACCCGGTCGAGCTCGCCGCGCTCCGGGCGGCGCGCGAACGGCCGCCGGTCGACCCCGGCTGGCGCGACGACAGCCCGGTCGCGCGGTTCGTCGCGCACCGGCCCGCCCCTCGCACTCCTGCCCACCCGAGCCCGTCCGCGTCGCCGATTTCCGATCCACCCCCTCCGGGGTGCTACTCTGGTGCCCGCTCGAGGGGCTATGGCGCAGTTGGTAGCGCGTCTCGTTCGCAATGAGAAGGTCGGGGGTTCGAATCCCCCTAGCTCCACCCTCGAAAGGGCCGCTGACTCAGGTCAGCGGCCCTTTCTCATGCCCGGGATCAGCCGTCACGGCGCGACAGGCGCCTCGCCAGGGTGTCGAAGGTCGCTGCTGCCGCGTCGAGGCCCACGCTGTCGAGATGGCCGTGCGGCACACCTTCGCGCAGGCACGTCTCGACCTCGACCCCGGCGTGCGCGAGCTGCTCGGCGAACCGCTCCCCGCTGGCGCGCAGGACGTCGAACTGCGCGTTCTCCACGTAGGTCGGCGGGAGCCCGGAGAGGTCGTCCGCCGTCCCCGCGTAGGCGTACGGAGTCGCGGGGCGGCCCCCGAGGTACGTGCTGTCGATCTGGTCGCGTGCCTCGGACGGGAACAGCAGCGCGGGCGGCACGGCGGCCAGGGCCTCGACGAGCTCGGGGCTGGGCTCGGGGAGCACGGGGTGGAGGACCGGGTACACGAGGAGCAGCTGCCAGGGCGCGCGTCCCTCGTCCGCCAGGCGCAGGGCCGCGCCCGCGGCGAGGCACCCGCCGGCGCTCGCCCCGCCGACGGCGAGCCGGGCCGGGTCGACGCCGAGCTCCACCACCCGCTCGCGCACGGCCTCGAACGCCGCGAGGCAGTCGTCGTGGGGCACCGGGAAGGCCACCGGCTCGCCCCGCTCGTCCACCCGGTCGGCGCCGCTGCCGCCCAGTGCTGCGGGCGCCGGGCACAGCCGGTAGTCGACCGAGACGACGACGGCTTCGGCGCGGCCCGCGACGCCCCGGGCGGTCGCGTCGGCCTCCGGCATGTCGAGGTCGCCGAACGCGAAGGCGCCGCCGTGCAGCCAGACCAGCCCGGGCCGCCCGCCCTCCGGCGTCGGTGTACGAGGGCGATAGATCCGGATCGGGACGTCGCCGTGCGGCCCGGGCACCCGGGCGTCGACGATCTCGAGGTCCCACGCCTCGGGCGGCCCGTAGGGCGCCTTCCACTGCTCCTGCAGGTCGGTCGGGATCGCGCTGTAGGACGGATAGGGCGCGACGAGGTGAAGGCGCGCCTCGATCTCGGGGACGAAGCCTGCCGTGGCGCCCGCGAGCGGGGTCGTGCTGACGGTCATGGGTGAGGTCTCCTGTGTGTCGGGTTGGCCGGCGGGGCCGGCGTCGTCGCCGGTCCGACCGAAGAAGAAAGGTCCTCCTCCCTGCCGGCACCCGAAACGACAGGGAGGAGGACCGGGGAAGATGCCCTGGTCGGTCAGGCCCCTCAGCCCTTGACCGACCCGAGCATCACGCCTGAGACGAAGTGGCGCTGGACGAACGGGTACACGCACACGATCGGGATGATCGCGAGGATCATCGACACGGCCTGGATGTTCGCGTCGATCGTGGCCTTGGAGGCGCCGATCGCCGCCGCGCTCGAGGCCGCCGTCGTCGAGGCGCCCGCGATGAGGTTGCGCAGGAACAACGACAACGGGAACAGATCGTTCTTGTCGAGGTACAGGAAGGCCGAGAACCAGTCGTTCCAGTACGCCACCGCGTAGAACAGGATCATCGTCGCGAGCACCGCCTTCGACAGCGGCAGGACGATGCGCACGAAGATGGCGAACGCGCCGAGCCCGTCGATCTGAGCCGCCTCCTCGAGCTCGCTCGGCATGTTCTCGAAGAACGACTTCATCACCAGGAGGTTGAACACGGACAGCGCGGGCGGCAGGACGACCGACCACATGGTGTTCTTCATCCCGAGGGAGGAGATCAGGACGTAGTTCGGGATGATGCCGCCGCTGAAGAACATCGTGAACACGGCGATCCCGATGAGGACGTTGCGCCCGCGCAGGTGCCGCTTCGAGATCACGTACGCGTACGTCGTCGTGAGCGCCATGGCGATGGCCGTGCCGACGACGGTGTACAGCACGGTGTTGCCGTAGCTCCGCCAGAAGTCGCCGTTGTGCAGGACCGCCCGGTAGGTCTCCAGGTTGAAGCCCACGGGCCAGACGGAGACCTGGCCCGACTTGATGGCCCCCGCGCTCGAGAACGACTGCGCGAGCAGGGTGACGAAGGGGTAGAGCATGATGGCGCACACGAGCACCAGGGCCACGGCGTTGAACCAGGTGAACGCGCGGTACCCCGTGGAGTCCCGCGGGCCGGTCGGGGCGCCGGGTCGGCGGGGGGAGGGCGCGGTCGCGGTCGCCGTCGCCGTCGCGGTCGTCGGCGTCGTGTTCGAGATCACCACAGGCTTGCTCCCACCACTCGCCGCGAGATGAAGTTCGCGGACAGGATCATGACGAGGCCGATGACCGCCTGGAACAGGCCGATCGCCGCCGCATAGCTCAGGTTGTTGGACACGAGGCCGACCCGGTACAGGTACGTCGAGATGACGTCGGCCGTCGAGTAGGTCAGCGGCGTGTAGAGAAGGAGCACCTTCTCGAAACCGACGTTGAGGAACATCCCGATGTTGAGGATGAGCAGGGTGATCATCGTGGGGCGGATCCCCGGCAGCGTGATGTGCCAGGTCTGGCGCCACCGGTTCGCCCCGTCGATCCGGGCCGCCTCGTACAGCGAGGTGTCGACGGTCGTGAGCGCGGCGAGGTAGAGGATCGTGCCCCAGCCGACCGTCTGCCACATCTCCGAGCCCACGTAGATCGGGCGGAACCACTCGGGGCGCTCGAGGAACGGGATCGTGTCGCCGCCGAACGCGTGGACGATCTGGTTGACCGTTCCCGTCAGCGAGAAGATCTGCATGAGCATGCCCACGACGATGACGACCGACAGGAAGTGCGGCAGGTACGAGATCGACTGGACCGTCCGCTTGAAGACCTTCAGCCGCACCTCGTTGAGCAGCAGCGCCAGGACGATCGGCAGCGGGAAGCAGAAGACGAGCGTCAGGCCACCGAGGATGACCGTGTTCCAGAACACGTGCCAGAACGTCGGGTCGTGGATGAACATGTCGACGTAGCGGAGCCCGACCCACTGCTCGCCGAAGATGCTGCCGCCGGGCCGGAACTGCCGGAACGCGATGACGTTGCCCAGCATGGGCAGGTAGCGGAAGACCAGCAGGAAGGCGATCGGCACGATCGCCATGAGGTAGAGCACGCCGTCGCGGCGCAACGCCAGACGCCACGGCACCTTTGCCGAGGACGATCCACGTTTGCGGGTGCGGTGGCCCGTGGAAACCCGGTGCGAAGGCCGCGTCGTCGTCGGAGGGGCGGCCGGTGCGCCGTCCTCGGCGACGAGGACGGCCTTGCCGCGGTCTGTGAAGTCCATGTCATACCTCCAGCCGGGCCGGTGGGACGCCGTCGACGGCGCCCCACCGGTCTCCGGTCCGATCCGTCAGCCGTGGTCCTTGGCGTACCGGTCGGCAGCCTTGTTGATCAGGTCGACGTAGCCGTCCATGTTCTGAGCCTTGAGCTCCTTGACGTAGTCGTCCCACTGGCTCAGCGGGCGCTGCCCGAGGATGAACTTCAGGGTGTTGGTGTCGACCGTGTCCTTGAGAGGCGTGGCCATGAGCGAGGCCTGCTCGAGCTCGGCCGCGTCGAGCGGCGCCGGCGGGAACGGGTCGCGGGGCTTGCGGGTGCTGAGCACGGAGTCGATGTAGTCCACGTACGCCGGGGCGTTGTACGACTCCTTGAGCGCCCGGGACTCGGTCGAGCCGGCGAGGACGTTGTTCGAGAAGCCCAGGTCGGTCTGGATGTCGGTCTTGCCCGTGTCCATGTTGATGTTGAAGGACTTGAGCTTGTACTCGGGGTTCAGCTTGTAGGTGTCGCCCGACTTCGTGTAGGTCTGGCCCTCGATGCCCCAGCGGAGCATGTCGGTCGACTCGGGGCTGTAGTAGAGCCAGTCGAGGAACTGGAGCATCGACTTGAGGTTCGGGTCGTCCTTGGCCTTCGCGGTCAGCATGAAGCCGTTCCAGAAGTTGCGCGGCTCGACGACGTTGCCCGCGGGGCCGCCCGGGGGCGCGATCTCGACGACCTTGTACTTGCCCTTGGCGGACGTCGCGTCGAGCGCCGTGGAGAAGTCGTTGACCGTGCCGTTCGAGCCGGAGGCCGCGAACACCTTGCTGGCGGCGAACTTCTCGGTCACGGTGCCGGCGCCGTCGTTGGCCTGCGTGAAGGACTCGGTGTCGAGGAGGCCGTCCGCGGCGAGGCCGTGGAAGTACTCGAGCATCTGCTTGTAGCCGTCGCTCGCGCCGGCGTAGATGAACTTGTTGGTCGACTTGTCGAAGAACGTGCCGTTGCCGTAGCCCCAGCCCGCGACGGTGCCGAACGCGTGCGCGGCGTAGTTGAGCATCGACTGACCCTCGAAGCCGTCCGCGAGGGGCTTGCTGTCGGGGTACTTGGCCTTGATCTTCACGAGCGCGTCACGCAGCTCGTCCCACGTCTGGGGGTTCGGGTAGCCGACCTCCTTGAAGACGTCCTGGCGGATGATCAGCGTGAAGGTCGGGACGGAGACCTCCTGGAGGCCCGGCACCATGTAGTACTTGCCGTCGGCCTGGCGCAGGTTGTCGATCATCTTGCCCAGGTCCCACTCCTTCACGTACTTCTGGAAGTTGGGCATGTACTTCACGTAGTCGCTCATCGGCAGCACCGACTGCGTCGCGGCGTACTGGACCTCGTCACCCGTGTAGGTGAGCGGGATGATCTCGGGCGCGTCGCCGGAGCTGATCAGCAGGCTGGTCTTCTCCTTCGCGTCGCTGAAGGGGACGTGCGTCAGCTTGAGCGAGACGTTGGTGCGCTTCTTGATCTCGTCGAAGATCTGCCACGACTTCTCGATGGGGTTGTCGGGCCAGTCCGTCCACAGCATGGAGAACTCGAGCGGCTTGGACGCCTTGAACGTGGTGTCCGCGGCGAAGCTCGACATCGCCGCGGAGTCCTGGAGGTCCGCGCCGTCGTCGTTGTTGCTCGAGCCGCCCGAGCTGCAGGCCGTGAGGCCGACGAGCGCGGCGGCCGTCAGGAACGCCGTCAGGCCTCGCGCGGCGCGGCGCGCCGGGCGTGTGGTCAGGTCACGCTTCATGTCTCTCCCTTGAGAACCGTCCCTGCCGCCATCGGCCGAGACCTTCCGCTGGACTCCGTGTGAGCGTTCACAACGCCCGTGCCGGACCCCGGTTTGACGATAAACTAGGGTCATCCCGTGGAGCCGTCAACCCTCGTCGTGCAACCGGGCCCCCGAGGACGCGGCGCTTCGACAGGAGGCCCTGTGCGTCACGTCCTCGAGCTCGACCGCCCCGCGGCCCGCTTCGCCGACTGCTACCTGCTCGGCAACGGCGTGCTCGGCGCAGCGCTGCACGGCGCGCCGCACACCGAGCGGGTCGACCTCAACCTCGACACGCTCTGGTCCGGAGGTCCGTCACGCTCGGTCGATGGGCCGGAGGCGCCCGGGACGGTCGCGCGGCTCCGGGACGCCGTCGCCGCCGGCGACCACCGCGCGGCCGACGAGCTGGCACGGTCGATGCAGTCGCGGTCGTGGGTGCAGGCCTACCAGCCGCTCGGCTGGATCGAGTGGTGCTACGGAACCGCCCCGTCCGACGGCGCCGTCCCGGCCGGCTACGCTCGCCGGCTCGACCTGGCGACCGGGATCGCGACCACGGGCTACGGGGCGGGCGTCCGGCTCGACGGCTTCGTCTCCGCGGTGGACGACGTGCTGGTGCTCGAGGCGGCCGGTGCCCCGACCACCGCGCCGGTCCTCGCCTCGCCCCACCCCGTCGGCACCCGGTCGTCCACGCTCGACGGCGTGACCTGGCTGACGATGTCGGGCCGCGT
>Ga0182746_1002487_pt1 | contig 14014 bp, 10 predicted proteins | sample eDN3rd30CBELigOP_FD_128881 | JGI IMG/M metagenome (GOLD analysis project Ga0182746, IMG submission 128881) | Enriched Organic Plus compost microbial communities from Emeryville, California, USA - eDNA 3rd pass 30_C BE-Lig OP (version 2) (version 2) ... | reverse complement strand
TTCAAGCGCGACTACAAGCGGGAGAAGAAGGGGCAGCACGCAAAGGGGCTGGACGCTGCCATGATCCCCGTCATCGAGGCGCTGGCGAACGACGAGCCATTGGAGCCGCGACACCGTGACCATGCCTTGACTGGCGACTGGCGCGACCATCGGGATTGCCATGTCAAACCCGACCTGGTGCTGATCTACCGTAAGCCCGACGACGAAACCTTGCAGCTTGTGCGCTTGGGATCACATGCCGAATTGGGATGGTGAGCTATGACGGCCGCTTCCGCCCCATTCTCGCCATAGAAAGCTCCGTTTCCTGACCCCGGAACCTGCCGTCCCTTCGATACACACCACGACCGGTCGAATGGTGATGTCTGGGACTTTGCTGTCCGGCAGCTTCCAGGCGTGACGGTGCCAATAGAAGCCGCTCCGTTTCGAGCGCCGGTCTATAAGCAATTGCTCAGACGCGGCATGACTGCTCGACTGCGAGCGAGAGAAGGCCGCTTGTCTACGAGGTTCCCCCTTCTAAAGGACAGGCAGAAATCGGCTAGATTTCGCTAATCGCACTGCCCGAAGTCGGGATCGAAATGGCGCCATGTGATCGGGAAAGTGCCTATTCGCGGCGATTCCTGCAAAGTGAACGGAAATTTCGCTATTCAAATAAATAAGCGTTCGCTGCATGTCTTTGTTTGTATCTGCATGACCGACCTAGGATCTGAATCTCGTCTGCCGTCAATAGTAGCCATTGCCCGACAGCGCCGTCCCGTTGACAAGAAAGTCTCCGACTCCCTGCGCCTTGTAGGCCGTGATGTTATGCGAGACGAGCGTCCTGATATTACGCCAGTGGCGATCCAGCCGGACGGTTCTTTTCGCCGCCGATCCGCCGCCGACGTCAAACACGGATGACGCGGCCTGAAGGGCGACGGCATCGATATGCACCTTGACCATGGCCGTGCGAAGCTGCGCGTCCAGAAGGACATCCGCATCGGGCACGCCGTCGACAAGAGAGGCGTAGACGGAATCAAGCGCTGCCGCGGCGTCCAGCACCATCGCTTCCGCCGCATAGGCGGCGCTGGCGATCTGGCCGATCGTCTGCTGCAGAAGCGGATCGTGCTTCGGCTCGGCGGCCGGCGCGTGCCCGAAGCCACGGGTCTTGCGCACCAACTCGATCGCGCTCTTGCGCGCATTGCGCAGTTCACCCGCGATCACGGCATGCAGCCAGAGCTGGCTCAAGGTCGTCAGATAGTTCGGCCCGAAATATTCGGTTCCCGACACCAGCTCCTCGGCGTCGACGCGCACATTCTCCAGTAATATGGTTCCGCTCGCGGTCGATCGCTGGCCGATCCCGTCCCAGTCATCGATGATCCTGATGCCGTCGCGACTGGTGGGCATGGTCGCGCTGACGATGCCCGTGCCTTCCTGCGTCGCGAGGATGGTGAGCCAGTCCGAGAAGAGCGCGCCGGTCGTGTAATATTTCGACCCGTTGATCACGAAGCCGTCGCGATCGGGGGTGACCGCCGTCCTGAACTGATACCATTCCGCGCTGGCGACCGGCAGGGCGACAAGCTCGCCTCCCGCATTGCTGAAGATATCGCCGTCGAGGATCGGCCCAAGCCATCTTTGGCCGAGCGGCCTTTCGGACCGGATGAGGATGTTCTCGACGAAGGCATAATGGTTACGCAGCAGGTGCGCCACATTGCTGTCCGCCTCCGCCAGATCGATCAGGAAAACGAACAGATCGCGCAAGGAGGCCGAGCCGCCGCCGAGCGCGGCCGGCGCGCGAAGCGCCCCGAGCCTCGCCTTGCGGATGATCTCTACCGCGTCGAACGGGCGCAAATCCTTGCGATCGCGATCATCGGCACCTGCGGCCACGCCGCGAACGGCTGTCTCGACGTCCTTGGCCGTGATCGGCAGCCGGGTTCCATTCGGCGCGTGTCTGGCAGCGATGTCGGTCATCTCGGTTCCTTTGTGAATGGCCCTCGGGTTGCGGGAAAGCCCTACGCTGGCTGAACGGTGTTCTGCCGTGCGGCCTCGTGCTGGTTCGTCGGAACCGGAAGGCCGAGAAGATCGCGGAATGTGGGGCCTTCATATTCCGTGCGGAACAGGCCACGCTTCTGAAGTTCCGGAACGACATGATCGACGAAGGCCTCGAGCTGGTCCGGGAAATGGCTGAAGCTCAGATTGAAGCCGTCGCAGGCGCCGCCGCGAAACCATTTTTCCAGATCGTCGGCGATTTCCTGCGGCGAGCCGAGAAGCTGGCGGATCGAGGCACCGGAATGGACGATGAACTCGCGCAACGTCAGATCGCCGCGGGCGCGGGCGAAGCGGGCGGCGTCGATCCGCAGACCGGTCACCGCCTCACCTTGAGGGCCGGGACGGTCCAACAATGCGCCGACAGGCCGATCGAGATCATCGAGATTGATCGCCAGGCCCAGCCGCTTTGCAACCAGATCGATTTCGTAAGTCCAGTTGCGGATCTCATCTAACTCGTTCCGCAGGCGCAGCGCCTCCTCATGGGTCGATCCGATCAGGGTCCAGACGCCGGGCAGGATCTTGAGCGACTCCGGATCGCGGCCGCGCCGGGCCACGCTGGCCTTTATCTCGGCATAGCCCTTGACGGCCTCCTCGAAGATCGAGTGGAGGACGAAGATCGCCTCGGCATGACGTTCGGCAAAGGCACGCCCCTGTGAAGACGACCCGGCCTGCACCAAGACAGGCTGCCCCTGTGGCGCCCGTGGAACCTGGAACGGTCCCTTGACCGCATAGCGCTCACCACGATGATCGATCGGCCAGACCTTGTCGCGATCGACGAGGCGGTTGGTCGTTTTGTCCGCCACGAAGGCGTCCGATTCCCAGCTGTCCCAGAGCTGCTGGACGACCTCCACGAACTCCTCGGCCTGGGCGTAGCGTTGCTCATGATCGGGCAATGCGGCCCTGGCGTCATAATTGGCGGCGATGATCGACAGCGGCGAAGTGACGATGTTCCAGGCCGCGCGCCCGCCGCTGATATGGTCGATCGAGGCGATCCGCCGGGCGATGTTGTATGGCTCATTATAGGTGGTGGAGAGCGTGGCGATCAGCCCGATATTCTTAGTGTGCGCGGCGATCGCGCTCAGGATCACCGTCGGCTCCAGCACATGCCAGGGCTGGAACTCGGAATCATGCGTCAGCGCGGGATAATCCGAGACGAACAGCGCATCGAGCAAGCCCCGTTCTGCGACCTCGGCGATCTTCAGATGCCGCTCGAGGCGAAAAAAGGCGGCCGGGTCGCCGATCTTCCAGCGCGCGGGATGGATGCCCAGGCCGGGGTTGAGGTTGACGAACAGGTGCATGTGGCGGGCCATGATGGCTTCCCTCAATATTGATGTCGTTGTTCGCGGCTACGGGGCCGTCCCAGGAGCGAGATCACGGTCATCGGGCGGGCCGCGGCAGCCCGAGCTGATCGCGAAGGGTCGGCCCCTGATAGTCCGTCCGGAATACTCCCCGCCGCTGAAGGAGCGGCACCACCTCGCCGGCGAAGGCGGCAAGGCCTGTGAGAAGCTCGTCGGCCATGACGTTGAAGCCGTCGATGGCGCCCGACAGGAACCATCGCTCCATTTCGTCGGCGATCTGCTCGGGCGTGCCGACGACCTGCCGGTGCGAGGTTCCGACCCGTTCCAGGATTTCGCCGACCGTCAGGCCTTCACGGCCAAGCGCGAAGACCATCTTCTGCATGCCCTCGGTCAAGGGCGGCCCGCCTTGGCCGGCGAGCAGTGCTTCCGGAAGCGGACGATCGTGCGCGAGGTCGGAAGGATCCGCGCCGATGATATAGGCAAGCCAATGGATCCGGGCGCCGCCAAGGAACGCTTCCAGCTCCTCATATCGTCTGCGCGCTTCCTGCTCGGTGCCGCCGATCGTGAAGCCGAAGCCCGGCATGATCCGGATGGCGTCGTCCGGACGGCCCTGCGCCGCCGCTTGCCCCTTCAACGTGGTGGCGAATTCCCGGGCGTGATCGAGCGAGGACAGCGCGCAGAAGACGATTTCGGCATGCTTCGCCGCCAGTGCGATGCCGCCAGCGGACCCGCCGGCCTGCACCAGCACCGGCCGCCCCTGCGGGGAGCGCGGCACATTGAGCGGCCCATCCACGACATAATAGGGACCACGGTGGTTGATCGCCTGGACCCTGGCCGGATCAGCGAATATCCCGCTTTCCTTGTCGGCGAGGATCGCGTCGTCGCGCCAGCTGTCCCAGAGCGCCTTGACGACCTCCACGAACTCGTCGGCGCGGGCGTAGCGCTCGGACTTCGGAGGATGCGCCAGGGCGGAGAAGTTCTTCGCGGCATTCTCGTCATAGGTGGTGACGATATTCCAGCCCGCGCGTCCTCCGCTCAGATGATCGAACGTCGAAAAGCGGCGCGCGATATGGAACGGCTGGTCAAAGGTCGTAGAGGCCGTCGAGACGAAGCCGATGTGCGAGGTGACGTTGGCTAGGGTCGCCAGCAGGATGGCGGGATCCATGCCCACCATGGGCGGCCCCGCCTCGGGGGGCAGCGTCGTCAGCAAATCGCCGTGAAAGGCGAAATCGAACTTCGCCTTCTCCGCCAGCTTGACGGCGTCCACCCAATAGCCGGCGGTGTAGGACGCCCGCGGATCGGCATAGGCAGCACGCCACGCGGCAGGATGAGTCCCACCGTAGACCAGGTTGAGACCGAGATGCAGGGTTCTCGGCCTGCTCGTCCGGCTACCAGCGAGGGTCACATCCGTTCTCCCAAGACTAGGGAGAACGGGATCAAAAATGCAGGGATCGTAAAGCGCATCATCATAGTTCCACGGATAGCTTCACGCCGTACAAGGCCGGTGTCCCAGCGATATACTGGTCGTTTATGCCAATCTGCGGGATTTGCTGGGTGGTGTACTTCGTGCCCAGGATATTCTCGCCGTACAGGGTGACGGTGAAGTTGCGGCTGATCGGCGGCTTCCAGCTCAGCTGACCATTCAATAGGCCATAAGGCGCCTGCGATAACCGGTTGCCGACATCCCAATAGATCCGGCTGCTATGCCAGTAGAGGCCGGAAAGCTGGAAAATTCCGGCCGACGTTGATCTGCTGTAGGAGGCCCCGATATTGAATTGCACCTCTGGCGCTTGCGGCAACCGGTTTCCTCCTGCGTCGCAGGTGTAACCGACCGTCAACCCTGACGCATCGCGGTACGAGCATGGCGCATCAGGGAAGCGCGAATATTTGGCGTCAAGATAGGCCAGTCCGAACCGCGCATCGAAGCCTTTGGCAAGGCGCAGGCTACCATCGAGGTCGATTCCCTTGATTCTGGACTTTGCCGCATTGAACAGGATTTGCGCAGCACCTTGATTGATCAGCGCCTGGATGTCCTTGTAGCTGTACGAGAAAGCGGAGAGATTGACGCCCAAGCGCCGATCGAACAGTTCAGCCTTGGTTCCGATTTCGAAGGCGTCCACCTTTTCCGGGTTCAGCGGCTCCTTCTGGAGCGGGATCGTGTTGAACGTTCCACTTTTAAATCCACGCGAATAGGAGCCGTAGACAAGGACGTTGCTGGCGAGATCATGATCGAGGATGGCCCGCCAGGTCGGCTCGGACCAGCTCTTGCCGGTCCTCTCGAAGAGAATGCTGCTGACCACGCTCAGACCATCATCGACATAATCGGTCGATCCCGAAACCGTCTTCTTGTCCCGTGTATATCGTCCCCCGATCGTCAGCCGGGTCTTGGGGAGCAGCGGAACCGTCACTTCGCCGAAGACTGAAATCGATCGGGTTTTGACCTTGCTAAGGTTCATCACCCCGCCGAGGGGAGCAAACAAGGCGCCAAAAATGCCGACGCCTGGCGGAGTGGATTCCGCATCATCATCGAGGAAATAGGCTCCTGCGATCCATTTGACGGACGAGTCCGGCAACGAGAGCAACTGAAGTTCCTGCGTCGCCGTTCGTGCGGCAAAGCGTGTCCTGATGGTCATCAGCGGTAGAGGCGTGCCATCATTGTCCTCGGCGAGATAACGGGCCGTGTATTTCGAATAGGACGAGATACTGACCAGTTCGAAATTATCGAACTGGCGCCGGATCTGGAGATCGGCGTTCCATTCGCGATGCGTGCCGACGGGATCGACGTCGCCGTTCATGTCATAAAAGCCCGCTGTCGCGGCTTGCAGTCCGTCCGGCCCGGTAGAGCCAGGCAGAAGCGTCCGATCGATGCCCGTGCTGAACTTGGCCCGCGAGTAGCTGGCGGAGGCGCGTATCTGGGTATCATCGGATGGCTCGAACAGCCATTTGCTGCGCAGTGCGATATTGCGGGCGCCGCGAATGCGGTTCCCAGTGAAGACGTTGACGCCATAGCCGCGCCCTTGGTCCTCAAAATGCACGGCCAGATCGCCGGCCAATGAATCGGTGACCCCGGCGGTCACGTAGCTGTCGGCTTTCAACGTATCGTAATTGCCGTAGGAAACCGAAGCCTTGCCCCCAAGCTCGTGTTTCGGGTCCGCGGTGATGATGTTGATGAGGCCGCCGGTGGCGTTGCGGCCGAACAGGGTTCCCTGCGGCCCCTTCAGTATCTCGACACGGTCGATATTGTTGAAGAACATGGCCGAACTATACGGACTGGACCGATAGACACCGTCGACATAGGTCGCGACGGACGGCTCCTGGCCTGCGGCGATGTTGGCATTACCGATGCCGCGAAGAAAGGCGACGTTGGCGGTCCCCTGAAGCCCGATGTTAAGGCTGGGCGTCAGCAGAGTGAGGCCGTAGGTGCCATCGATTCCGTTTTTGGCCAAATCTTCGGCCGATGCAGCGACGATGGCGATCGGCACCTTCTGTAGTGGCTCCTGGCGACGGGTCGCGGTCACGACGATTTCGTCGCGTGAGCCCGTGCCGGTCGCTTCCAGCCCCGCGGTTGCGGGCACATTTTCGGAACTGTCGGCAGAAGATTGGGCAAAGGCGGGGATCGCTATGCCCAAGGCAGCTACACCCGATGCGAGCATCGTCGCCCTCCTGAGCGAACGCCGCACTCCTGCGATGCGATATGTTTGGGTCATGTCCAATCCTGTGGGGTGATCCGGGATGCATCACCAGGGTGGACCCTCTGGATGCCTGGATCGGACATAATTAAGCAATTTTGCTTAGTCTAGTAATTTGGTAGGAATTGGTCCGACAGTTTTTCTTTGCGTCGCAGCAAAACAGCTTTTGCGCTGCGACGCCGAACCGAAATCGGGTACTAAGGCCTCACGCAACGCCTTTTGCTCCCCCTGTGAAGCCTCCCGGCGACATGAGGACCGAGGTTTCCGAGCGATCGAACGTCGCAGCGACCAGCGGTATGAGCCGGCTGAGAACGGCTGCGATGGATCCGGCGGGATCGCTGGCGTTTACATCCCCTGCCAGCAGCGCTGCGTGTACGGTGAAACCCAGATAATAGATTCTGGCCGCGATCTCGGGAAATTCCAGACCTGTCGTCACGCAAAGCTGGCGGTAGATCAGTTCCGCCGGTCCGCCACTGGGGGAGGAGCGGCTGTCGACGGCAGGATCGGCGTCGGGCCGCACGAAATATTGTAGGACGAAGCGTATATAGCTGTGCCGGCCCTGATCATCGACCTGTTCGGCCATCGGCAGATAGATGCATTGGAGAAGCGTGCTCAGATCCCTTTCCAGACCGCGATCTCTTGCCAGTTCGAACAGTGAAGCGCGTCGCTCCGCGATCAGGTCAGCGCGCGCCGCAAAGACGGCATCGACCAGTCCTTCTCGATCACCAAAGTGATATTGCACGGCATACCTGTTGGACTGACCAGATGCCTCAGCGATCTTGTAGAGCGGAGCACCGGCCAAGCTCTGCTCGCCGAGCATCTTTTCGGCAGCCGAAATGACTTTCATTTTCGCCTGAGTGAAACGCCCGGACTCCCTTCCGAGTGGCGTTGGCCTGGGCTCGTCCAGCAACTGAAACATCCTCTTCCCCGGCTTCGATTTTCCACCCGATCGCCATATATGCCGAAACGGAACTCGCAAAGCTTGTCTGAAGCGGGCAGGCTGTTTGAACGATGCGGCGCCCCTGCCGCGCGCTCACTCCCCGGTTGTCAGTTTCTCCAGATTTCCCAAGTGCCGATACGATTCTCTGGAGGACCAAAACGCGAGATCAAAACACGTCGCCGGACGGCTGCGCTGTAGTGGGACTGTTGCATTTCGACGATACGCAGCTGATCGGAAGAAGCCGCCGGGCGACGTCCGTATTGCCCTGCCGCGCGCCGAAACGCTGACAGATCCTTTCGGGCCAGGCTTCCCCCAATATGGAACATGAACGAACGGCAGGTTCCTGGAGTACGAATTTCAGCAAGGAACGTCTTCATATGGGTCGTCACTGGCCGACAGCGCGCCGCTCAATCGAAGGGCAGCTTTGCCGCTGGTCTCGCCCGGAAGCTGCCCGTCGTTTACCCACCCAGTTGAGCCGTTCGCGCCGAGATCGGCACTGGATCAAAGGTGCTCGTCAACAGTCGCCCACAAGCGGACCTTGACCATTAGCCGGTTTGAGTTGGAAGCAGGCCGAGCTGTTGCATCATGTCGAGATCGTCGCGCGTCGCATAATGCTCGACGATCAGCCCATCCCGGAAGCGCCACCAATGTATGTGTTGCACGACAAAGCTCTTGTTGGTGGGGGCGACACCAACCAGCAGGCCACCTTCGACGGGGATTTTGCCGACGCCCTTGTGAGTGCCCGAGACCTTGTTGCGCGCGATGACCACGTCGCCTGCCGCCGTCATCTCCATCGCTTCGTGGCGATAATCCGGAAACATCGTCCGAAGATCGGTAAGCACGCGTGTCAGCCCCGGCTTGCCCACGGGCTTGCCGTGATTACGCGTATCCGGCGCAAAGAAGGCGACTGCTGCCGGAACGTCGCCGCTGTTCATCGCCGCCATATAGCGATGGAGCGTCGCGACATTGGCTTTGGCGAGTGGTGAAGGCTCGATGGTCTCGGGCGAGCCATCGGCAGCAGGAACAGGACTTTCTTGGGCCATGGCCCGCCCCGCCAAAGGCAACATTGCCAGTAATCCGAAGAACCAACGTCGCGTGAATGCCATGATCGCCTCCCGTCTGAGTAGGGAAACATGATGTGATAAGGTGCGACTGCCGTCCACCTATGATTGCCTTTCCGTGTCCACCAGAATTGAGCCTTCCGTTTCTGCCTCGAACGCCCGCTTGCCGCGCCGCTTCCATAGAGCAAGCGCGATGTCGCGTTCCTCGCCTTGCAACCGATCCGCGATGGACAGGAACGCGCCGTAGAGCGTGGCGCGATCATCGTCGGCCAGATCGACCAGCCGGGCCTTGATGACGAGGCCGCCCAATTCGATCAGATGGCGCGTTCTCTCCCGCCGCTTCATGACCCACTCCCTCGTGTCTGTCCGCGCCTTTCGTGCCTCAATCCGATGCCGCGCCGCCTTGGAGCGGTAGAGCGCCTTCCGGCTGGCGTTCAGGTTGCGGTGCAGGCTTGCGTGCCTTGTTGCGAAAAAAGGCCGCGCCCGCCTTGCGCCAGCCCTCCCTTGTCGCGGCGTCCGTGCTGGTGACGGCATCGAGGAGCGCGCCCGCGAGCAGATCGGCGTCAAGCGCATCGGCCCCGGTCGCCGCGACCAACTCGCCAAGCTGGCGCACACGCCGTTCCTTGAGCGCCTTCGCCTTGTCGGCAAGCGCCTTCAATTCAACATCGAAGTCCCTTGGCTTACGCATCGCAAAGTCTCCATCCTTGTTCGATGGAGTTATTCTAGGTTATCGTCCCGCATGATGCAGTAGAGTCGCCGGGACGTTCTGGAACCGTCTAGTCCCTGCTCGGATTTTATTCGAGGAGGGCGCGCTTATACGTCGTGCCGACGTGCGCTTAGAGTAGTAAATGGACGATCGCTATGGCGATCTACCATTTCTCCGTTCAGGTCATTGGCCGCGCGCAAGGGCGCAGCGCTGTCGCGGCAGCCGCCTATCGTTCGGCCGAGCGGCTGCACGATGACCGGCTCGACCGCGACCATGACTTCACGCATAAGTCGGGTGTCGTCCATTCGGAGATCCTCCTGCCCGAAGGCGCACCCGAACGCTTCTCGGATCGCGAAAAGCTCTGGAACGAGGTCGAGGCGACCGAGAAGCGCAAGGACGCGCAGCTTGCCCGCGAGGTGGAGTTTTCCATTCCGCGCGAGATGAACCAGCAACAGGGCATCGCGCTCGCACAGGACTTCGTTCAGGCCGAGTTTGTCGATCGCGGCATGATCGCGGACTTGAATGTGCATTGGGATATCGGCGCGGACGGGTTGGCGAAGCCTCATGCCCATGTCATGCTCACCATGCGCGAGGTTGGTCCCGACGGTTTCGGCGCGAAGGAACGCGACTGGAACAGGACCGAGCTTGTCGAGCAATGGCGGGAGCGGTGGGCCGATCACGTCAACACCCGGCTTGCGGAACTGGATATAGATGCCCGCATAGATCACCGCTCCCTTGAGGCGCAGGGCATCGGCCTTGAGCCACAAGACAAGATCGGTCCGGCCGCGCAACGCATGGGCGAGCGCGGACTTGAATCCGAGCGCATCGAAGATCACCGCGCCATCGCGCAGCGCAACGGCGAACGCATCATTGCCGACCCGCGCGTTGCTCTGGACGCCATCACCCACCAGCAAGCGACATTCACCAAGCGCGACGTAGCGATGTTCGTGCATCGCCACACGGACGGCAAAGAGCAGTTCGACCGCGCGATGAGCGCCGTTCGCGCCTCGCCCGATCTTGTCGCCTTGGGCAAGGACGGGCGCGGCGACGACAGGTCCACCAGCCGCGACATGATCGAAACCGAGCAGCGGTTGCAGCGTGCGTCCGAACTGATGGCGGAGCGCGAGCGGCATCGCGTGGATGAGAAGGATCGCGCCGCCGCATTGGCGAGCGCGGAGGGGCGCGGGCTGGCGTTGACCGGCGAGCAGCGCGCGGCGTTCGATCATGTGACGGGCGAGTGCGGGCTTGGCCTGGTCGTCGGTTACGCCGGGACCGGCAAGAGCGCCATGCTTGGCGTTGCGCGTGAGGCATGGGAGCGCGGCGGGTTCGAGGTGCGCGGCGCTGCCCTGTCCGGCATCGCCGCCGAAGGTCTTGAGAACGGCTCCGGCATCGCCTCGCGCACCATCGCCAGCCTTGAACATCAATGGAGCCAAGGGCGCGAGCTTCTGGCCGCCCGCGATGTGCTGGTGATCGACGAGGCGGGCATGGTCGGCACGCGCCAGATGGAGCGCGTGCTGTCCCATGCCGTCGACACCGGCGCAAAGGTCGTGCTGGTAGGCGACCCGCAGCAGTTGCAGGCCATTGAGGCGGGCGCGGCCTTCCGGGCGATCAACGAACGGCATGGCGGTGTCGAGATTACGGAGGTTCGCCGCCAGCATGTCGAGTGGCAGCAGGACGCCACCCGGCATCTGGCGACCGGCAGGACTGGCGAGGCGATCCGGGCTTATGCGGAGCGCGGCATGGTCCACGCCGCCGAGACGCGCGAGCAGGCGCGCACCGAGCTTGTCGAACGGTGGGACCGCGAGCGCATCGCAGCGCCGGATCAATCCCGCATCATCCTCACCCATACCAATGACGAGGTGCGAGAACTCAACGAAGCCGCGCGCGACCGGATGCGGGCGGCGGGCGAGCTTGGCGATGACGTGCAGGTGAAAACCGAGCGCGGCCCCCGTGCCTTCGCATCAGGTGACCGGATTATGTTTCTTCGCAATGAGCGCGGGCTTGAGGTGAAGAACGGCACGCTTGGCACCGTCGAGCAGGTGAACCAGCAGGGCGTGACCGTCCGCACCGATGACGGACGTTCCGTATCCTTCGATACGAAAGATTATGCCCACGTAGATCACGGCTATGCCGCCACGATCCACAAGGCGCAGGGCATGAGCGTGGATCGCTCCCATATGCTCGCCACACCGAGCATGGACCGGCATGGGGCCTATGTCGGCATGACCCGCCACCGGGAGGGCATGGCGCTCCACTACGGCCGCGACGACTTCAAGTACGACACCCGCCTTATCCGCACGCTGTCCCGCGAGCGCGTCAAGGACATGGCGAGCGACTACCGCCAAGCCGACCCCGCGCGCGAGTTCGCAGATCGGCGCGGCATCGGCATTGGCGAGCGCATCATGGGAATCGCCCGCGCAGGCGCGGAGAAAGCGCGCGGCATCTTCGACGGGTTGCGCCTGTCTCTGCCCGGACAGGATCGCGGGGCATCGCCCACGCCGGAACGGCAACGCGGCATGTTCGACAATTTCCGGCCGCCCGCGCCGCAGCCGCAGTGCGAGCAGGGGATATTCGCAAACTTCCGGCCGCCCGCGCAAAACCATGACCCGGCCGCAGCCGCACGGGCCGAGCGTGAGCGCATGCGGGCCATTGCCGTTCAGCGCCATGCCCGCGCGGTCGCGAGCATCTGGAAGATGCAGGGTCAGGGCTTGCCCGTCCTGCCCCATCAGCGCGCCGAACTCGACAAGGCCCGCGAGGCGATGAACCAGACCAGCAAGCACGCCGCCCAGGACATGGAACGGGCTTACAGTCGCGATCCTGCCTTGGCGTCCGATGCAGCAGGCGGACGTGTCCGCCAGGCCACGCGTGCGATGCAGCTTGAAGCGGAAATTCGCACCGATCCCGACAAGCGCGCCGACAGGTTCGTGGAGGGCTGGCGGCAGCTCGGCCAGCACCGCGAGGAACTACAGCGCGACGGGGATTTCCGGGGCGCGCGCAAAGTGTCCGAGCAGATGGCGGGCATGGTGAAAAGCCTCGAACGCGACGCCCAGGTGGAATCCGTCCTGCGCGGCCGCAAGCAGGAACTCGGCATTTCGTTCGAGACGGGCCGCCAGCTTTCCCATGACCTCGCCAGCAGCGTCGGCATCGAGATGGGCCGAAGCCACGACCGCGGCCTTAGCAGATAGGAGAAACGAACATGGACACCCTGCCAGCCCTTGCCCCCGACGCGGACCCGGCCGCGCACGCCTTCGCGCGTCTTGCCGAGAAGGTGGACTTGCTGGAAGCGGCCATTGCCGGGCTTGCCGCCAAGCGTGAAGCAACGCCCGACTACAGCGAGACGCTTGGCGAGATCGCGGCACTTCTCGAAAAGATGCGAACCGCGATCAACGCGCTTGCGCGTCGGCCCGCTATGGAGATCACGCCCGAAGCGATGGCCGAGCGGATCACGGCCGCCGCCGCCAAGGCGCGCGCGGAGGATGCCGCGACCATCGGGCAGGTGCAGGAGCGATTCAACAAGGCGACGGCCCGGATGGAATATATCCAGGGCACGGTCGCCACCGCCCGCGATCAACGCCGCCAGCGTCATCAACGGGGGATAGGCGGCGCGCTGGCGGCCATCGTGCTTTGCTCGTTCCTTCCCGGCTTCGTCGCACGTACTTTGCCCGATAGCTGGCATTTACCGGAACGAATGGCCGCCCGCACCCTCGGCCTTGACCGCTGGACAGCCGGGGAACGCCTGCTTGCTACCGCCGAGCCGGAACGCTGGCGCACGGTGCTGTTCTCCAATGCGCTTGTGCAGAACAATCGCGACGAGATCGACAAATGTCGCGCGACGGCCTCAAAGGCGAAAAAGCCGGTGCGATGCGTAATTGATGTCACGGCAGATCAAGGGGTCAACTAGACTGTTGCTGATAAACGAACACAGGGCTCCTTCGTGCGTTCCCATCGACATTTCCGGATGCAAGCTGCACTTCACAACAGGGGTAAACGGCGGTCATTGCGACTTTGCCTTCGATCGACTGTCATCAGGAATAGAGTAAAGACCAATCAATGCTGACATGGTTATTAAAAGAGCGGGCCGGTCGGGGGGGGTAACCGGCCCGCTCAAACTACCGCTAACCAGCGGTCAGTCCGAGGTCGGGGTGGGGGCGGTTTCCTGCGGACTGCCACACTGAACTAGGGTCCGGACTCATTACAGCCACCAGATGACGGCTGCGGCGAGGGCGATGGCGCCCATGAAGCATTCGATTTTGCGGTCGAAGCGAGTAGCGATGCGGCGCCAGTCCTTGATGCGGCAG
>Ga0182746_1002479_pt1 | contig 14065 bp, 11 predicted proteins | sample eDN3rd30CBELigOP_FD_128881 | JGI IMG/M metagenome (GOLD analysis project Ga0182746, IMG submission 128881) | Enriched Organic Plus compost microbial communities from Emeryville, California, USA - eDNA 3rd pass 30_C BE-Lig OP (version 2) (version 2) ... | reverse complement strand
CCGAGATGCGCCCGACATTCGGCCGGTGCAGGCCGGCGACACAGCGCAGCGTCGTCGTCTTGCCGCAGCCGCTCGGCCCCAGAAGGGTATAGAAATGTCCCGAGCGGACCTCGAGCGACACATCATCGACCGCAAGGTGCGATTGGGAACCGCCCTCAAAAGCGACTGACAAACCGTCGATCCTGATCATGACGCGTCTCCCACTAGATGAGGTTCCAACGGTCGAGCGCCTTGGCATAGGCGAATATCAACGGGAGGGTCACGATCAACATCAGCAGGGCAAGCACGGCAGCAGCGCCGGGCGCACCGAATGCGAAATTGCTCCAGATGATATAAGGCATCGTCAGATTGCTTGCCGTTGTGAGGAACATGACGACGGTGAGATCGCGGCACGTCAGCAGCGCCGTCCAAAGCCACGAGAACAGGAGAGCCGGGGCCATCAACGGCAGCAAGACCCTGAGGATGAGAACGCCGGTTGACGCGCCGCTCATCTGCGCCGCCTCATCCAGCTCGCGATGGATCTGGATCATCGCGCTGTTCGTCATGCGCGACCCGTAGCTGATCCGTACGATGACCGACGCGATAATGAGGATCCACAAGGTTCCGTAGATCGGGACCACCGGGCCGATCACGAAAAGAGCAATCAGCAAGGTCGATATCGAGAACAGCGTGGTCGGCACCACATGCGGAAGGAAAGCGAACACATCGAAAAAGCCCCTGCCCCTGATATCCGACCGCAGGACAATCCATGAGAAAGCGAAGGAAAGAACCGTCGCAATCGTGGCGACCGCGATCATGAGGATGACGGTGTTCTTCAGCGCCGAGAGCACGCTGCTCCAGTCAATCGTAAGGAAGTTGTCGAATGACAACATCGCCAATGAGGTGCTTGAGGGCACCTGAAGAAAGGGAAGGAACGCGGCCCACGACAGCACTATCACCGGAAGAACGGTGTTGAGCGTGAAGAAAACCACGATGAACGTCGTTGCCACCCATCTCAACGAGCCAAGACTGACGAGCGACGGCTTGTAGCCCTTGCCCGAGATGACCTGGTAGCGCCGCGCCCGCTTCTGCATGTCATTGTAGATCCAGCACATGACCAAGGCCCAGATCACCAGGGGCGCGCTCGCGGCGGCCGCCGCGCCATAAAGGGGCGGCCCTGAAGTCGGGTTGAGAAGGGTGAGGATGTACGTGCTGTAGGTGAATATCCGCTTTCCCCAACCGATGATGACCGGAGCATCGACAGCGGCGAAGCCGATGGTGAAAATGAAAATCGACGCCGCCAGAAGTGCGGGCCAAGCCAGCCGCAGGGTCACGATCACAAACGTCGACAACGGATTTGCGCCGGCCATCGCCGCCGCCTCTTCAAGCGCAGGATCCATCGCGCGAAAAGCCGACGCTGTCATGATGAAAGCAAGCGGCGCCAGGCTCAGGCCCTGCACCCACCCCATGCCGACAACATTGCTGATGCTCAACACCGCCCATGAGCCGAAGACTGATTCCAATAGCGAATTGATCAGTCCCACATTCGGATGCAGCAGAAACGTCCAGCCGATTGCCGGGATGAACCCCGGAATCAGCAGCGCGACAGTCATCAACGTGAAAAGCAGGGACTTCCTCGCAAGGTCCGTTCGCGTGGCGAGCCACGCAATCGGGATTCCAAAGGCAAACGCGACCACAAGGGTCACTGCCGCGAAGAGCGTCGAGTTCAGGAAGACCTGGGCAACGAATGGGTCGCTGAAGATCTCCACATAGTTCGCGAGGCTATATGAGTTACCCAGGTCTCCGACCGAGCCATCCAGCACGCTGCTCCAGAAGATGAACAGCAAGTTGCCGCCGATGACGCCGGAGGTCACGATGACGAGCACAAGCAGTCCGGCTCTCCAGGGGTCCCAATTCCTGAGCGAAATCCTTGAAGGCGTCGAGAGCGCCCGCCCGCCAGACAGCGGCGCAGGCGGATCGGCCACAAGCCTCATTGTTCCCTGATCTCCCGGCATCGATGTGCGTCCTGTATGATCACCGTCCGCCGCGGATGATCTTCAGCACATCTGCTCGATTGGCATCGACCTCGGGGTGCTCGCTGTACCATTTCGCATCGACCTCGAGAGGTTTCGCGCCATCCTTCGCGGCGGCCTGCATGCGCTCGGCCAGCCGCGAGCCGGGCAGAAGATGCAGATCAGCACGCCAGAGATCCCATTGCAGGCGCTGCCCCTCCTCCGTCATCAGATAGGCGAGAAGAACCTTGGCCGCATTCGGATGCGGAGCATTCCTTGGAATGGTGCCGTAGAAATAGGTGACCGGCATGTGATCGCGCAGCAGGACCTGGTCGACCGGCAAGCCGCTTTCCTTCATCCGGATTGCATCGTTGGGACCGCAGTCGAACATCATGGCAACAAATTCACCACTGGCGACACGATTCTGGTCTGTGCAGAAGATGAGTCCGCCGATCTGTGGAGAGAATTGCTTGACGTAGTCCAGCGCTTTGTCGCGCCCCATGACATCGTTCGCCAACAGGTAGTCAAAGCCGACCCCCTGGGGATTGGTCGCGATCTTGCCTTTGAATGCCGGGTCGAGAAATCCCGCAAGCGTTTTGGGCGGGTTTGGAACAAGCTTTGAATTATAGGTGACGCCGTAACTCCCCGTTGCGATCTTGAGGGCTGCACCGTCGAGCTCGACAAGCTCAGGGGTGATCCGGCCCGGCAGGAGGGCCTGCCACTTCACGGGCAGCAACACGGAATTCTGGGTGAGCGTCTGAAAGACATTCACGACAGCAATGTAGATATCCGTGCTTGCGGGAGCATTGGCCTTGGCTTCATTGATCAGCTGAAATCCCTGTTGAATCAGGCTTCCCGTCGGGGTGTGGCTCAGCTTCACGTTGGTGCCGAACATCCTGTTCATATTCTGCTCGATGATGGGAAGCCCGCGCGCCCCTCCAAGCAGAGTGCCGGGCCATACGACCTTCAGCGCCCCCTCCTTGTTGGCTTCCGCCACGACCGAACGCATTTCCGCGCTCAACTCCTGGCTCATGGATGATGAGATCGTTGAGAACAACACTGCCAGCACGATCGCTACTGCGCCGCCGACCTGGCGGGCACGTCTATGGACGGTCATGCGTCCCTCCCTTTCTGCTTTTTCGGCGCTGGAGCGCTCTTTTTTTCCGACGTCGACTACTGCCGCCACCTCGTCGAGGCACAACGGATCCCACTTCAGCTTTCAGCCCGCCGCAGATGCGCTCACACTCCGCTTATCACCTCAAGCTCACGTACCGCCGTCCATTCGTTGAGCGGCCGCCCGGCGGCGAGCGCCTCGAGTTCGCGTCGCCAAATCCGTCGGAGCCTGACAATCGCGACATCGCTGCGTCCGAGATGCTCTGCATTCCGATCCGCGTTCACACCCTGACCGATCTGCGTCACATGATCCTGGATGACAGTCAGGTCGGGGCGGTCTGAGACATCGCCTAGACTGAGTTCGCCGTCGAGAATCTTGTGGGCAATCTCTTCAGCCGATGGAGTGATCGAAGGGCCACCAGTCCACGCGGCAAGAAACTTCTCACGTGCATCCCCTGTCACTTTCGCATGCAGAGCCAAGAACGACATGTGCTTTTCATCGGTGATCGGAACTCGCCACGAGACGTAGTCACGCCAGCCCGCTTCCGACGGCATCTCGGGCGGCAACTGCATCACCAGAATATTCGGCATCACGAAATGGCTTTTTCGCCTTTTGTCGCCAGGCCGAACACCATATTGCACGAGGCCATAGTCGGTTTCCTCGACCTCGATGCGAGGCACAGCAAAGTTCAGGGCATCAAGCGCTGTGGTTCGGTGGGTAAAGGCGACATGCACCTCGTCTACCGAGTTCTCCATGTTCTGGAAATAGTTGCAGTCCCTGACATATTCGGCATGGACCACGGCGCCGTCAGCATCAAATTGCGAATAACGAGGAAGCGGCGGCGGTGCGCCCTCGCCGAAATAGCAGAAGATCAGGCCGAGATACTCCTGCGTGAAGTAAGTCCGCACGCGCACCTTGTCTAAAAAGGGTTGCGGCTCTCCGGGTTGCTCGACGCATTTCCCCGCTCCATCGAACCGCCAGCCATGATAGAGGCAGCGGATGGATTCCCCCTCGATCGTGCCGGTCGAGAGCTGGGTGCCTCGATGCGGGCAACGGAAATCGGTGACGCGCGCAATCCCATCCGTACCACGGTAGAGCGTGAAGCTTTCACCCAGGACATGCAGCGGCCTGGCCTTGCCCGGCTGAAGCTGCGACGCGATCATGACCGGATGCCAGAAGCGCCGAAGATACCGGCCAGCCAAGGTGCCCGGGCCGGTCTTCTCGACGTCATCGAGCGTCACAGGGCCGCCGATCGTATCCATTGAGGTTGCGTGCGACATCGAGGGTTTCCTTCCCATAGCGACAAGCGCCTGCTTTTTTTGAATTGGTACAGTCTGGGGCTTTATTCAGTCCAATTGATTTATTTCGCTTTTCATCGATTTTTTCTATGGTTTCTGCAAACGGGAGGAAGCCATGCATATTGACCAGGTGCGCCTCTACCGGCTGCGCGTCGTGATCGATGAAAAGAACCTGTCCCGGGCGGCGAAGCGTTTAGGTCTCACCCAGCCGACATTGTCTGCGAGCATTGCGCAGCTTGAGCGGGATGTCGGCGTGAAGTTGCTCGATCGCGGTCGGCACGGCGCCTACCCGACCGCTTTCGGCAGCGTCTTATACGACCGCTCGAAAGTCATCGAGGCGGAGCTCAAGCGAGCGGCCCAGGATATCGAGGAAGTCGCATCCGCCCAGGCCGGACATTTGGCGATCGGTGCATCCTACGGCGCGGCCGCCAAGCTGATGTGCCAGACTGTGTCACGCGTCCTGAACCATCGCCCCGGCATTACCGTAAATCTCGTCGAAGACTGGTCTGACGCCTTGCTGCTCGCCAAACTGCGGCGGCGGGAGCTGGACTGGGTCATATCCACCCCCACCGACAATACTGAAGGACTCGAGAGCAGACGGCTGTTTAAAACACGGCGTGTATTTGCCGTGCGCAGAGACCATCCGGCTATCACCGGTAAGCGTCTCGACACAAAGGTCTTGCTTGATTACCCCCTGATCGCGCCCGAAGAGACGAGCAGCATCAGAGGATATATAGATAACATTTTCCTTCGCATGGGCGGAGCAATCCCCCGGGTGGGTGCAACGGGGAATTCACTGGCTCTGGCCAAGGAGATCCTCCTGACAACCGATCACTTTGCGGTGCTGAGCGAGGTCCTCATCCTTGATGAAATCAGGGCCGGCCTCCTGAAGGTCTTCGATATCCCGGTCGAAACAGACTACTGGTATCGGATCCTGAGAAACCCACGAGTCAGCTTGACTCCCACAACGAAACTTTTCGTTGAGGCCCTGGAAGCCGAATGCAAGGATCAAGGGTTGATCGGGGAGACACCACGTGGTCGACGCCGGTTGTCGTGATGCCGCAACCGCGTCAACCCGCATTATGTCGTTCCGAGGATCCATCTCCTCCGTAACCTCAGCGGCGCAACCTCTCATATCCGCAAATACGCCGGAATGAGCCGGGCCTATTGCTGCGCTATCCCCAACCCCTTGATGAAGGGAACAACGGCGTCATGCTCGGTACGGAATTCACGCTCGAATTCCGTTGGCGTGTTGATGACAATGCCACTGCCGGTGGCCCGGAAAAACGCTTTGAGCTCCTCCTCCTCAAATGCGCTCCTGATCGCGGCAAGCATCGTGTCGGCAATTCTCGGGGGGAGACCTGCCGGCCCGAGCAGACCGACCCAAAGCCGCGTATTGAGGATCGTCGTGTTGAATCCTGCATCCGCGAATGACGGCATGTCGGGAAACAGCGGCGAACGCGCGGGAGACGCGAGCAAGAAGACCTTGCCTTGCGCGGTGTATTCCAGGGCCTGAGCCGGACTGAGACTTGAGATGTCAACCTCGCCCTGCAGTAGCGCCTGGATCGCTTGGGGGGGACTGCGGTATGCGACTTCTCCGATCTTGATGCCGGCTACTCGGTTCAGCTCTTCCATCGTGAGCTGCGGAAATGAACCAGGCCCGAACGAGGCATAGGTCAAGGGGCGGGTTTTTGCAGCCGCTATCAGTTCAGGCAACGTTTTGATCTTGAGGTCGGATCGGACCGCCAGCGGCGTATTGCCCGCAATGATCTTGGTAATGAAACTGAAGTCGCGATTAGGATCGTACGGTGCGGCCTTTAAAGCTGTGCTTGCGATCAGGGGATCGGCGGTTGTCGCCAGAAACGTGTAGCCATCCGGCGCTGCACGTGCGACTTCATTCGCGCCAATCACGCCGCTCGCCCCGACGCGGTTCTCGATCACGATCGTCGCGTTCATTTTGCGGGAAACGACACTGGCGATTTTGCGGATGTTGATATCCAGCGGCGACCCGGCCGCATTCGGAACAATCCAGTGGATGGGCTTGCGCGGATATCCCGGCTCCTGCGCTGCGCCTTCGTTCGCTGCAACTGACACACCCAGGATACAGGCGATTGCCAGCGGCCAAAGCCATGACAGCCGCGCTGTCGGCGCGACTGCACCAATCCGGCTCCTTATATCGCTCTTACTTTTCATATTATCCTCCCGCTTGAATCTTGCTTGCGGCGTGCTTTTCCCCGCGAAGAGCTGGTCCCGTGGCTTTGATCCTGGATATCCAACAGGCCGCTAGAGGCTGCGCGCGGCGAGCTGTGCGCCTTCGACCAGGCTGCGCAGTTTTGCCCAGGCGATGCTGGGATCCACGTATCCAGCGCCCGCAAAGGTATCGAGACCGCAATCGGTGCTGCCGATCACGTTCTCGGCTCCGACGAGCTCTGCGTAACGCGCAAGGCGCTGCGCCACCAACTCAGGATGTTCAATATAGTTGGTCGTGGAATCGATGACGCCGGGGATCAGATACTTGCCGGGCGGCAGCTTGATCTCCCGGAAGATCGCCCATTCATGCTCATGGCGCGGATTGGCGCCCTCGAATGAGATGCCGCTGACATTTGCCTTGAACACCGTCTGAATGATGTCCTTGAGCGGCACATCGCGATGGTGGGGGCCCTCGTAGTTGCCCCAGCACAGATGAAGCCGCACGCGGTCCGGCGGAATATCTTTGATCGCTTCGTTGATCGCGTCGATATGCAGACCGATCCTGCTGAGGTAAGCGGGCGTATCGAGGTTGGCGAAGCGGGTATGCCGGCTGACCGCAAGGTCCGGGCAATCGAGTTGCAGGATGAACCCGGCATCGGCAATTGCGCGGTACTCGTCGCGCATCACATCCACCAGCGCCTGCAGGTAGGCTTCATCAGACGGGTAATATTTGTTGTCCATGAACTGCACGACGACGCCCGGTGACGCAGCGCTCATGAACACGTCTCCCACTGCGGCGTTGGCGGTGGCAGCCCTGAGATTGTCGATATCCGTCTGGACCGCGCTCTTGTCCTTCCAGGCGATCGGGCCAGTGCAGGCCGGCAGTTTCAGCGTGCGAACGCCTTCGCGCTGGGCGAACTTCGTCATGAACTCGGGAAAGTCCCTGAACTCCAGACTCGGCGGGAAGCCGCTCACGCCGTCAAAGCCGGTGAGCCGCTCCTTGATGTAGGTGGCATAGGTGATCTTGCTCGTCTCGCCGTCATTGACGATGTCGATTCCAAGTTCGGCCTGCTGGCGCACGACAGCTGCAACCGCATCGCGAAATGTCGCGTCGCGCTGTTTGGGATCTTCGGTGTTGTGGTCCTCCCTGGCTCGCAACGCCGCCAGCACGTCCGGCGGGCGAGGCAGGCTGCCGGTATGGGTGGTGCGAATCCTTACGCTCGTCACGACGCGTCTCCCTGCGATATGTGTCCGTTCAAGCAGCGACAGATGTTCCGGCTGTCGCCGACAACGCCGGACTCCATTGCCACGACTTCAACGGAGCGCCGCTCTCCAGCGCGCGCAGTTCACGGAGCCATAACTTGCGAATAAGCGCGACCCCGACGTCTGAACGGCTGAGCCGTTCGCCAGCCCGGTTCGCAACCGCGCCTTGACCGACCTGGACGATATCGTCCTGTATCCCGATGAGGTCCGGGTGATCCTTGATGTCTTCATGACTCAGCTCACCCCGTCGAAAGGCAGCGCCGATATCCTGAATCGCCTGGGCGCTATCGAGAGAGCTCGCGCGCTTTTCGGCGAATTCTTTTGCAGCTTCTCCCCGAACGCGATGCAGAACAACATTGAAACTCTTGTGCGACACGTCATCGATTGGAATCCGCCAGGCGAACAAGTCGCCCCACTCTGATCCTGCGCTCGCCGGCGACATTCGAATGTGAATGAGGTTAGGCATTCCGATTTGCGTGACACGGACGCCACCGCCTTCACGCCTGGCAGCAACGGCCAGGCCCCAGCTTGTTTCCTCCGCCGACACCTGGGGAACACCAACGAGCCCTCCCTCCGTGAACGAGGACGCGCGATGCGTGAAGGCAACGTGAACCGGATCACATTGGTTCTCGATATTGTTGAAGAAGTTGCAATCGCGCCGGTATTCGCTCGCTTCGAGGATGCCGTCGTCATCCAGATCCGAGTAGCGCGGGAATGCCGGGGCTTCGCCATCGCCGAGAAAAGCAAAGATTAGTCCCTTATATTCCTGTGTCGGATACGACCGGATCTTGACGTTCGCCGTAGACCCCTCGCGTTCAGCCGGAGCTTCCAGGCATCGGCCATCGGATCCGAACTTCCAGCCATGATAGAAGCAACGAATTGCATTGCCCTCGACCCATCCCGTTGAAAGCTGGGTCCCGCGATGCGGACAATACGGCGCAATCACTTGCGCCAGACCGTCCTGTCCTCGGTAGAGAGTGAAATTCTCATTCATGATCTGTAACGGCTTCGCCCTCCCGGGCGCGAGCTGGTGAGACAAAAACACCGGCTGCCAGAAGCTGCGCAGATACCGTCCACCGATGGTGTCTGGCCCAGTATGAACGATGTCAGAAAAGTCCTTGCTGATGTTGTTTTTATCCGACACGGCGGTCTCCTTCGGTCTGCCGAGGCAAGTGAACGTGTTGAATCAATCGGTGTGAAAAGCCGCAGCTGAACGGATGCCTCAACATCGGATCAGCCAGCCGCCGGGCGGCAGGCCAACGACCTCATCGCAATGTCGCGGGATCGGCAGCCGGCGCGATACCCACAGCGATCGGGCAGAACCCCATGCCGCCATCTCCTCCCTCCAATTATATCCAGTATTGGATACAAGATTGGATCCAATCTTGTATGATATGCTGCGGATGTCAAGAGCGGAGGCTGTTTTGTCGGTTGGGGTGTTTGGTTCGGGGAAGGCAGGGTCTGACGCCGAGGTTTCGGGCGCAGCCCTGGATGAACGGGGGCAGGCCTGGCAAGTCGCTGAACAGATCAGGCAGATGATTGTGCGGGGCACACTCTCGCCCGGCGTTCATCTGAGCCAGGCGGAATTGGCCAAGTCTTTCGGGGTCAGCCGGTTCCCGATCCGCGAGGCGTTGAAACTATTGGCCGCCGAAACGCTGGTCGTGCACGATCTCAACCGCGGCTACTTCGTGGCGGCCCTGTCGAGCTCCGAAGCGAAGCAACTGTATCGCCTGCGAGAACTGGTGGAGACCGAGCTCTTCAAGCGCCTTGTCTGGCCGGATGCACGGCGGCTCAAGGGTCTGGAAATGCTTTTAAACGAGCTTGAAAAGAGCAGCCACCGGAACCCGCGCAGTGAATGGTCGCATTTGCATGGTGAGTTCCAGAAGGCTCTTATCCAGCTATCGGACCAGGACGTTATCGTCCGCGAGGCCGAGCGGCTCTGGGTCTTGACGGAGCGCTACCGCTCGCTTCTTCCGTTCAACCCAGAATCGAGCTCCCGAATGGTCAGACGAACAGAGATATTCGATGCGCTCCAGTCGCAGAATCGACGCGAACTGATAAAGGCAGTCGATCTGGGCCGCCGGGAAGCCCTTGACGCGGTTTTGACCGTACTGGAGATGCGCAGGCTTTAGGGGCTCTCGACATACGCGCCCGGCAAACCCGATGACAACGCGACCGCCGATGGACTTTCCTGCTGAGCTCCATGGCGGTTGCGGTCAGGAGCCGATCTCTCCCTCTGCCATCATACGCCACATGTCCCAGGCCCGCCCGAGCTGCCCCTCCACGCTGTTCATCGCGCTTCTGACTTCTTCGGGGGTCAGGTAGTTTACCGCACCAAACTGCATCGCCCTCGCCTGCAACTCCGCATTCATCTGCAGATACACGGCACGAAACACGGCGCGTTGCAGCGAATCGGCAACAATGGTGGCCCCATGCCCCCGCATCAGGATCGCAGGACCAGCGCCAAGATCCTTCGCGAGGGCCTGGCCGAGTTCAGAGCTTCGGATCAGCAGATCACTTCCGTTTCCGGCAGTATTGCGAATTTCAAAGATCGGACACCCCTCGCCAAGGAATGCGCTCATGTGAAATATCGGACGCAGCGGCGTGCCCTGGACGACCCCGAACGGAATGACCGCTTGTGAGTGACTGTGGATAACGGCCTGAACGTCGGGCCGCAGACGGTAAATCTCGCTGTGAATGAACCGCTCCAGATAGACGGACGCCGTCGAATCGACAGCCCTTCCGTCGAGGTCGAATTCCAGGATGTCGGCTGGTGTAACCAGGATCGGCGCCATGCTGCGCGCCAGCAGGAAGCGGTCCGGCTTGTCCGCATGCCGAACGCTCACATGCCCAAATGCATCGACAATACGCTGATGGAACAGGATGTGATTTGCACTGACAAGCAACTTCACCAGATCACGAGGCAGGGAGCTCCGTGCACGACGTGCGACAGCAACAACCTTTTTTTCCGCCCTCTTTGCCACGCTGAGCTCCCTTTCTATAATGTCTGGCCCAGTGAAATAGCTTGTCTCGCGTCCAATCGGAAGTGTGGAATCCGATCTGCGATCAAAATTGGCGCGGCAAGCCGAAACACCCAGTGAGGGAGACGACCTTCGCTCAGCTGTTAGCAGTAACGCCCGCCGGCCCGTCGTGGACTGCAACCGAATGCATCAGCACGCGCGATAGCCAATCACGGGCAATTCGATCCCGGGCAACGCTCACCTCGCCTCTGACCAAGGGACAGCCCAGTGAGGCAGCCATGTTCGCCCAGGCTGGCCGGCGCCGCCGGCGGGACCATCAATGCGACGTCCAAACACGCGGACCGGGCCACCACCTTCACATCGGGACTGACTGTCCACTCGATGACGTGGATCGCATAGCGTTGTCGTTCAACGGACCGAGATCGAATTCCTCAAAAGCAATGCGAAGCCTCTCGACAACTCGGTTACAAATGCATCCTGCTCGATCAGCAGTGGTCCGGGCCGAGCGATGACGGCATTGGCAATGGCTCCATTGAACATCTGAAACGCCATGTGGATGTGATTGATCTGCCGCGCATTAAGCGTGATGCCCTGGGTTTCTTTCAACCAACTGATGAACCCGTCCATCACATAGCGCGCCTGTCGTTTGGTGAGAGAATGCGTGCTCTTCTCGTTGATGTTGCGCAGCAGCGCCGTTTTGTAGATGGAGCCGTAGAACACATGCCGCGACACGATCGATCTGGTCAGATCGGCTGCGAGCGCCTCAACGTCTGATGCGCATTGGAATATATCATCGATCGCTTCCTTGCCTTCCGCCAACGCGCCTTTCAGCAGCTCGTTTTCGAACGCCTCCTTGTCCTGGAAGCGACGGTAGATGGCGCCCACGGAGCATCCGGCTTCCCGAGCGATGTCCGCTATCGAGGCGCTGGCGAACGCACCGCGGTTCAGCAGCTCGTAACCGGCCGCGAGGATGCGTTTGCGTGTCTCTTCGCTGCGGGCCTGTTTTGGGGCGTGAGGATCGGATTTTGCTGCCATCGCGTGGGTATTGACAAATGCGAATATGAGTTCTCATATTCTCGGGAGTGGGGACGGCATGCTAACCTACCCACCATGAGATAGCCACCGCGGGCAGTTTGCACACGCCAGCGAGGGATCTTCCACGCATCCAACGACGCCTGAAGGCGGAAGTGCGACGTAACCAGGCATCTTAAGCTCGCATCAAGAAGAAACGTCCGGGAGGGAACCATGCGCATGACAAGACAGATAGCGGCGATCGCGCTGGCGGTGTTTGCACCGTGGAGTGCGACCGCACAGGCACAACCATATCCCAGCAAGGACATTCACCTCATCTGCGGCTTTCCTCCCGGCGGCGGCGCCGACCTGATCGTGCGTTTTTACGCGGAAAAGCTAAGGCTGCTGACAGGCCGCACCATCGTGGTCGAGAACAAGGTCGGTGCGCTCGGCAACATCGCGACCCAATACACCGCAAGAGCCAAGCCTGACGGCTATACCATCTACATCACCGGCGGGCCCGGGCTCGCGGCCAATATGTACCTGTTCAAGAAGCCACCGGTCGATATCGTCAAGGACCTGCAGGTCGTCGCCGGGATCAACCGTCTGGCCACCATGCTGGCGGTGCGGGCCGACCGCCCCTGGAAGACTCTCGCTGATCTCACCGCCTATCTGAAAGAAAAGGGCGACCGGGCAAGCTACGCCTCGAACAATCCTGTCGCGCAGGCGATTGGCGAGATCTACAAGCAAAGTGCCGGACTTAAGACCGTGCAGATCAACTACAAGACAAGCTCGGATTCGTCCAACGACATACAGAGCGGCGCCGTCGACTTCGGTATATTCGATCCGGTCTATGCGATCGCGCAGCAGCGCGAAGGCCGCATGCGCATCCTCGCGATCAGCTCCAACGAGCGCATGGAGTCGCAGCCCGACCTGTTGACGTTCGAAGAACAGGGCGTGCCGATGGATTTGCTTGGCTGGTGGGCCGCTTTCGTGCCAGCGGCGACGCCGCGTCCAATCGTCGACCAGCTCAACAAGTGGTTTACGGAAATCCAGAGCACCCCCGAGGCAAAGGCATTCTTCAACAGCTATGGCAGCGACCCGTTCCTGATATCGCCAGACCAGGGGCAGGCGCGACTGACTGAAGACGTGAAGAAATGGGCCGAGTACGTCAAGATCGCCAATATCGAACCGCAGTAGACCTGTTCTGACCTCTGCATCAGGTGGCCAGCCGGCTGGATATGCCGGCGCCGCCGGGCTGTTTTTATCAAATGCCTGGTGGTGGCCGCGACGCAAATCCGTGGCAAGGGCCGACGGAAGGTATTCTCCGACGACCCGGCGCGACCCTCGCGGCTTTCATTTGGCTTCGAGCACGGCGCCTTCATGCACCGGCCGCGCAGTGCGCTGATAGATACTCAGCCAGCCATGCTCGACCTTTGTGCCGAAGGATTTCATATGCGCGCGACGGCGCTCCAGTTCCTGTTCCGGCACGAGCAGATCGACGCGGCCGGCGTTGACATCAATGGAGATCGCATCGCCATCTTCGATCAGCGCCATCGGGCCACCGGCTGCGGCCTCGGGTGAGGCCTCTCCCACCACGAGGCCGCGATTGACCAGCCCGGACACCTGACCTTCGGTGATGAGGGCCACCTTGTCGATCAGTCCCGCGCTGTCGAGCGCGAATACTGCACCGGAGGTGAGCGCCATGCCGGGGCCGCCGACGACACCGAGCCCGCGCAGGACCATCACGTCGCCTTCCCTCACCTTGCCGTCCATAATGCCCTGCACACCTTCCTCGCGCGAATGGAAGATACGCGCAGGCCCGCAAAACGTTGTCTGCCGCTCGCCTTGACCACCCAGCCGGACGATGCCGCCACCGGGCAGCAGGCTGCCGCGAACAATGTTGATCGTGGGGCGGGTCGAGACCGGACGGTCCAGCGGACGGATGGCGTCGCTGGTCGGCTCCGGCGTGGCGGCGAGGATATCGCCGATCACACCCGCCACCGATCGCGCCGTCAGGTCGAGATGCGATTCGAGTCGCTTCATCACAGCACGCGCGCCACCGGCGCCCTCGAACTCCTCGGTGGTCGTGTGGCCGCTTGGACGGACGGCAGTCAGGAGCGGCGTGGTCCGGGAGTGTTCGGCGAACATCCCCATGACATCGACATCGAGGCCCGCCTCGATGGCAATTGCCTGCAGATGCTTGACGCAGTTGAT
>Ga0182746_1002476_pt1 | contig 14074 bp, 14 predicted proteins | sample eDN3rd30CBELigOP_FD_128881 | JGI IMG/M metagenome (GOLD analysis project Ga0182746, IMG submission 128881) | Enriched Organic Plus compost microbial communities from Emeryville, California, USA - eDNA 3rd pass 30_C BE-Lig OP (version 2) (version 2) ... | reverse complement strand
CTCAGCGACTCCATGTTGTCCGGAGCCAAAGCCTGGACCCTCGAGAACGGCGGTGAGATCTTCTCGTTCGGGAACAACACCATCGTCGGCAATGCGACCCCTGATGCAACGCCGCTGCCGCTGAAATGACCGGGTCGAGGGCGAGATGAACTCCCGCAAGATCGTCGTCATGCGCCTGAGGCCGTTGGGGACGGACGCGCTTGCGGATGAGGCCACGACGAGGTTTGGAGGGGAGCGGTGACGGAGTGTTGACCGCTCCCATATAGGAGTACCATCAGGAAGGCATTGCGCGCTTGTATGGTCTTCCGGAATCAACGGAGGCATCCATGCTCGCGCGTTCATTTCTAGCGGCCGCCCTGCTGTCCGCCGCGTCTTCAGCGGCGGGTGCCGCAGGAGACGACGTACAGCCGCGACGGCTGCCTGACTCACCGCCGGTCTCAAGCCAGGCCGGGTCTGCGCTGAAGGTCATCTATCGCTTCAGCGGCGTGCGCGATGATGGCTATCAGGGAACGGCAGGACGCAAACTTGCCACCGCGCTTCACTGCTCAAATCCGAGCGGCAAGGCGGTCACAATGCGGGTCAGGCTGCTCGGCTATTATGGAAACGTATATTCCGATCAAACCTACGCCGTGCAACCGGCATGGACCCTGTCGATCCTGACCCAGGCCATCACGTCGCTTTCGGGTGTCCAGCTCAATACCGGCTCCATCGCGGAAGGCCAGGGCGTCGTCATGGCGAGCAGCAATGCGCTCGTCTGTAGTGCGATGTTCATGGATGCGATCAACAATCCGCCAAACTTCGCGACGGGATTGCATATGGAGCGCTACAATCCCAAATTCTGAGCGGCAAGGCGCTCCGCTTATTTCATTTTGAAGCCGTTCTCGACGATTCCAGCCGCCATGCCCAGTTGGCGATCACCGACCTGGACATTCAGCCCGTCCGGATCCCGGACATGGAAGCTTTCAAGGTCCTTTTGAGGATCGAGCCCGTTCGCCAGAAGATGCGCCTTCAGCGCTGCTTCGTCGTAGCGCTCGACGCCGAACATGAAGTGCGAAATGGTTCCCGGGTTCGGGTCTTCCCGCAGCACCAGCATGCTGTCCCCGAATCCCAGCAACACGCTTTGCGCGGACTGCTGGATCACCCGCAGCCCGAACATGCGGCAATACCACTCCGTCGATCGGCTCAGGTCCGACACCGATATGGCGATGTGGTTGACGGTCGCAGCCTTCAGCGTCTCTTGCAGGTCATCCATCGCAGTCCTCCGTGGCAACGTCCGTCAGCTGATAATACATCACAACACGCGCGGCGTTGCGCGCGCATCATCGCATCCGCATATGCATCGTCCGGCACAGCGTGACAACGCGGGTTTTGACTGGATCTCTCGCCTGCGGCGCGTCAGGCCGTTGGCGGATCGCTAAATCCGGTAGCGGATTTTCCGCATTCACGTCATGGAAAAGGTGCGCACTGCCTTGGACCAGAAGTTACAGGCCGTCATGTTCGACCCTCATCTCGTCAAATGGCAGCTCACGCCGGATGGCGACCCGATCCTCACCCGCGCGGCGCGGCTCCTGCCCGTCCGCTGGCGGGGAGAAGCGGCCATGCTCAAGATCGCGGTCGAGACCGACGAGAGGTCAGGCGGCGTTCTCATGGACTGGTGGGATGGCGACGGCGCAGCGCGTGTTCTCGCCCGAGACGACGATGGGCTCCTGCTGGAGCGTGCCCAGGGAGAGCGTTCGCTTGCGGACTTTGCGCGAAACGGCCGGGACGATGACGCCACGCGCATCCTCTGTGACACGATCGCCGGACTGCACAGGCCGCGCGCAAAGCCGTTGCCCGATCTCATTCCCCTGTCAGTCTGGTTCGGCGAACTGGAGCCCACGGCCCTCGCCTTTGGCGGCGTTCTCGCCCGCTGCGCCACGGCGGCGCGCCAACTCCTGGCGGACCCGCAAGATGTCGGCGTCCTTCACGGCGATATCCATCACGACAACGTTCTGGATTTCGGCGCACGCGGCTGGCTTGCCATTGATCCGAAGCGTCTCCATGGCGAGCGCGGCTTCGACTATGCAAACCTGTTCTGCAATCCGGATATCGGTGCGCCGGTGCAACGGGTCGCAACATTGCCCGAGCGGTTTGTCCGCAGGCTGGAGATCGTGACCGAACGGTCCGGACTGGACAGGCGCCGCCTTCTTCTCTGGATCATCGCCTGGACCGGGCTGTCGGCGGCGTGGATCATCAATGACGGCGATGTGCCGGCGGTCGATCTGCAGATCGCCGAATTCGCGCTGGCGGAAATCAATCGATGAAACCGTCGCACTGCCGCGCCTGTTCGCGCGCAGGAGATCATCAATACGATTGGACTGGCGCCGGAGTACGAGCCGCTCTCTCACGCATGGAGCAGATGGTTGGCGTCATGATCCGTCCGCGGTAGAAACCATCATGGCACGGCGTTTCTCCTCCTTTGGCTTTCTGGGCATGTTCGGCCGCTCCGCCGATCTGCGGCAGTTCGACCAGGCGCTGCGGTCGGTCGACCTGCATCCGAAGCTTGTTCCGGAAGCGGTCAAGCTGACGGCCGTCAATCTGTTGAAGGATCATGCGTTCGGCGGCGACCCCGCCGCCGATGCCTATCCGCCCGCGGCCGCGCTCGTGGCCTATTGCATGATCGGCGCGGAGGCTTTTGCCGGCGCCAATGGCGCCGAGCTGACACAGCAGGTCGAAAGCCGGATTGAAGCGGCCCTCGCGGCCGAGGACTCGCTCGACGCACAGCTCGTGCTGCTCACGGTGCATGCCAAAGTCATTCAGCCGAGCGTCGTTGCGCATTTCAGCCTGACGGCCGCCTGACTACAATTTGGTTCTCAGCACCTGACCAAAGAGATCGTAGAGCCCGCCGGCCCGGTTGATGCGCCACACCACATAGACCCTGCGGGCATCGGACGCGCTGTCGATACCGCCGACCGGTGGCGCCTGCCCGAGCAGATAGCCGGCATTGGCGATGTGATGCTCGGCCACGCCTTCAGGATTGCCGGATGTGTGCAGCACCAGCGGCGCCCCGACCTTCTGGCCGGCGGATGTGAAGAGCTGCGCGATGAAACGGGACTGGCCGCCTTCCGTGAGATTGCCGGCGATCACGAAGCTGCTGTCGGACAGGGCGGCGACATCGAGGCGATTGCCGAGCGCCGCTTGCGAGGAGCCGAGCAATTGCGGGCCGGCCAGAGGCTCTCCCTTTGGCGAAAAGATCCGGTAATAGGGAAGCGAACTCCCGGACCGGTCATCGAGCCAGACTGCAACGAAATTCCCGTTGGGAAGCGCTGCGACGCGCATCTCCACGGCCGTGTTGCTCGCCCCCAGCAGGAAGGGACGGCCGATCAGCTTTCCGGTGCGGGACATCAGCCGGCCGCGGAACAGCCAGCGTCCGGTGATGTCGGAATTGGTGAGGTCGCGCCACACCAGCAACAGACGGCCGTTGCGTAACTGCGCCCCGTCCGCCGGAGACTGCTGCCCGGTATTCTTGGATTCGATCAGGAAGTCATCGCCGGCCGGCAGACCATCGGTCGAACCAAACACGCCGCGGACCGAGGTGTCGCTTTCCCCGGCTTCATGGAAGCCGTCGAGCCACATCGTGAAGCTCGTGCCGCCCTTCATCGGAACGACAGTCGGGCCGCCCTGGTTGCCATCCTTGCTGCGTGTGAGCCGAACCCCCTCCTCGATCGGTGTCCCATCCGGATTGATGGAGAAGCCGAACACCTCATTCATCGTGTTGGCCGTGAAAACAGACGTCACCACCTGGGTCTTGCCATTCGCGAGCCGGGCGCCGCTGTTCTCGGCAAAGCTGCTGCTGGACACTGTCGTCAGGACTCTGGAATCGCCCTGCCGCGCGAACGACGAATCGACGAGCTGAAAGCGCGGCGCATTGATCACGGTGCTGTTGACCGTCGCAGTGCCGTTGAAGGGGACGAGGAACACGCCGGGCGAGAGCGGCAGCGGAGAGGATGTCTGCCGCGCCACGATCGGATGTCTTTTGGCGCCCTCCACCAGCGCCACACGCGGGCCTGCCTTTGTGAGGCCCTGAGCCGCCGCCGTCGTGGTGGCGTGTATCAAAGCCCCGGCCGCCAGCGCCATGGTCGCAGCCAAAATCATCCGTTGGGCCATCCGATTCCCTCCCCGTGCAATTGTGGTGACAATCTGGCATCGCGGCTGAGGCGCGACAAGAACGCAGGTGTCACACAAATGGCTGGCGGATAATCCCTGCCTTGGACTTGTCGGGTTTGCGTGAATATGGTCAGCGGTAATGAACGGCGCCGTGCGCCGCGATCGATGCCGGGACGATGACGCAAGACACGACATTGGGACGAGCGAACGACCCATCGCAGCCTGAACAGACTTTTGGGACAGATGGCATCAAGCCGCTCTCGCGGCCGAGCCTCATGACGCGCGCGCTGATGGGCGTCGTGTCCTGGGTTGAGAAATTGAATGTGTCGCGTTCGAAAGTGGGCAATCCGTGGGTCTACGACAATGCGGTGTTTCCCTGGGCGGCCGAGATCGAGCGGGACTGGCCAGCCATTCGCGCCGAGCTCGACCGGGTGCTGCTGCGCAAGGACGAACTGCCCGGCTTCCATGAAATCTCGACGGATGTGAGCACCATCAGCCAGGACGCCGGCTGGAAGACCTTCCTGCTCACGGGCTATGGCCTGCACTCCGAGCGCAACATCGCCCTGTGTCCCGCGACCTGGCGCAGCGTGCAGAAGATTCCGGGCCTGATCACGGCGATGTTCTCGATCCTGGAGCCCGGCAAGCATCTGCCGGCTCATCGCGGCCCCTACAATGGCGTGCTGCGGCTGCATCTCGGGCTGGTGGTGCCGGAGCCGAAGGATGCGCTGGCCATCCGGGTCGGCGAGCAGGTTTGCCACTGGAAGGAAGGCCGCGCGCTGATCTTCGACGACGCCTACGAGCATGAGGCCTGGAACCGCACCGCCCATACCCGGGTGGTGCTGTTCGTGGATTTCGTCAAGCCGCTGCGCTTCCCCGCCAACATCCTCAACTGGCTGCTGCTCAATCTCGCCGTGTTCACCCCCTTCATCCGCGAGGGCTACGAGGCGCAGAAGAAGTGGGAAAAGCGCTTTTACGAGGAAGCCGAGGCGCTGCGGAACCGCTGACGGACACCCTGTTTTCCGCCTTCGCGGCCCCCCTCGCCTCCCGGCCCGGCACGCCGCCCCTTGAGTGAAAGCCGCAGGCGTGCTTTCACCCCCCGCAAATGACCGACATCATCGACGATATTCGCGCGCCGAAGGTGAGCTTCGTCTCCCTCGGCTGCCCCAAAGCCCTTGTGGACAGCGAGCGCATCATCACGCGCCTGCGGGCGGAGGGCTATGAGCTGTCGCGCCAGCACGAGGGCGCCGACCTGGTGATCGTCAACACCTGCGGGTTCCTCGACAGCGCCCAGGCTGAGTCCCTCTCCGCCATCGGCGAGGCCATGGCCCAGAACGGCAAGGTGGTGGTGACCGGCTGCATGGGCGCCGAGCCGGAGAAGATCACGTCGCAGTATCCCAACGTGCTGTCGATCACCGGCCCGCAGCAATACGAAAGCGTGCTGGACGCGGTGCATCGCGCCGCGCCCCCCAAGCACAATCCGTTTGTCGACCTGGTGCCGCCGGAAGGCATCAAGCTGACGCCCCGGCATTATGCCTATCTCAAGATCTCCGAAGGCTGCAGCAACCGCTGCACCTTCTGCATCATCCCCAAGCTGCGCGGCGATCTGGTGTCGCGTCCGGCTGCCGACGTGCTGCGCGAGGCCGAGCGGCTGGTCGGCGCCGGCGTGAAAGAACTGCTGGTGATCTCGCAGGACACCTCGGCCTACGGCATCGATCTGCGCTACGGGACGAGCCTATGGAAGGACCGCGAGGTCCGGGCGAAGTTTCTCGATCTGTCGCGTGAGCTTGGCTCGCTCGGCGCCTGGGTGCGGCTGCACTATGTCTACCCCTACCCGCACGTCGATGACGTGATCCCGCTGATGGCGGACGGCATCGTGCTGCCGTATCTCGACATCCCGTTCCAGCATGCGAGCCCGGCCGTGCTCAAGCGCATGAAGCGGCCGGCGGCGCAGGACAAGGTGTTCGACCGCATCCAGAAGTGGCGCGAGATCTGCCCTGACCTCACGGTGCGCTCGACCTTCATCGTCGGCTTTCCGGGCGAGACCGAAGACGACTTCCAGATGCTGCTCGACTGGATCGATGATGCCGCGCTCGATCGCGTCGGCTGCTTCCGCTACGAGCCGGTGGCCGGCGCGGCGTCGAACGACCTCGGCGATCTCATCCCCGACGACGTGAAAGAGGACCGCTGGAACCGCTTCATGCAGCGCCAGCAGATCGTCTCGGCGCGGCGGCTCAAGCGCAAGGTCGGCACGCGCCAGCAGGTGATCATCGACGAGGTCGGCCCGACCGTCGCCAAAGGCCGCACCAAGGGCGATGCTCCGGAGATCGACGGCGCGGTCTATGTGGCCAGCCGCCGTCCGCTGCGTGTGGGCGAGATCACCACGGTGAAGATCGACCGCGCCGATGCCTATGATCTGCACGGGACAGCGGTGGGATTCTGAACCGTAGCCCGCATGACGCGAAGCGGAATGCGGGAGAAAAATTCAATATCCACGAACAGACGTATCGTCCGGGGACAGATCGAATCCCGGATTTCGCTTTGCTCATCCGGGCTACAAATCAAACTCTGCCGCTCAAGAACGGATCACGCTTTCGACGTGCGCCTGTCGGTGAGGCCAACAAAGAAAATGTACCCGCTGCAGAGAAGCAGCCCCCACACCGCCCAGGGCGCGGGATCCAGCCGCATTCTCAGGGCATAGGCCGCAAGCACCGCCCATAGGGCAAGGATGCTGAGATTCACGGCGCGCCATCGCATGACCCGGATGGGATGCAGGAACCTGAACGGCACGAATGTCAGGATGGCCAGCGCAAGGATGATTGCGATGGTGAGCAGTTGCGGAGGTTTGGCGACAAACAGCAGAAACGCGACGGCATTCCACAATGCGGGAAATCCGCGGAAATAGTTGCCGACCATCTTCATGCCGGTATCCGCGAAATACAGTGCGCCCGTCACAACGATGATGATGGCCAGCGCGATCGCCTGGATGCTCGGCAGCAGGCCGCCGGCGGCAATCGCATAGGCCGGGATGAACACATAGTTGAGGTAGTCGACGACGAGATCGAGCGTATCGCCCGACCACCGCGGCAATGTTCCCTTCACGTCAAAGCGCCGCGCCAGCGGGCCGTCGATGGCGTCGACCACCAGGGCGATGCCGAGGATGAGGAACATCGCCACCCATGCGCCATGCATCGCCGCGATCAGAGCCAGCAGCGCGAGCGCCGTCCCGGAGGCCGTCAGGATGTGAACCGCGAAACCGCGCATGATGGATAGCAAGCCATGACCTCCGGCGACCGGGATTCGTCGGTCGTCCCTTGTCACGGTTACACACTTCGCGTCTCTCGTCATTGTGCCGCAGACGGGTTAGGACAGGCTGGAGAGAGGGCGAGCATGGCGGCAGGTGGTGAGAGGTCCGACGTTGTCGTGGTTGGCGGCGGGCCGGCGGGCCTGACCGCGGCGCTGGCGCTGGCCCGCGGCGGTGTCGAGACGGTGCTTGTCGCCAAGGCCCCGCCTCCGGGCGACAACCGCACCACGGCCCTGCTGTCGAGTTCGGTCACTGCGCTCGATACGCTGGGCGTCTGGGATCAATGCCGCGATCAGGCGGCGCCGCTGCGCGCGATCCGCATCGTCGACGACACCGGGCGGCTGGTGCGCGCGCCGGAGGTGACCTTCACGGCCGATGAGATCGGCCTCGATGCGTTCGGCTACAATATCGAGAACCGGGCGCTGGTCGGGGCTCTGCTGGAGAGCGCCCGCCGTGCCGCGCATCTGACGATCATCGATGACGCTGCGATCGGCATCGACATCGGCGATGCCGGCGTGACGCTCCGGCTTGATAGCGGCAGGACCGTCGCGGCGCGGCTCGCGGTCGGCGCGGACGGCCGGCGCTCCCTGTGCCGGGACGCCGCAGGCATCACCACGGACGGATGGTCGTACCGGCAGGTCGCCCTCACCCTGACCCTCGCTCACACGCGCCCGCATCATGACACCTCGACCGAATTCCACGGACCATCCGGCCCATTCACGCTGGTCCCGCTCCCGGGCAATCGATCCAGCCTCGTCTTTGTCGTCGATCCCGCCGATGAAAAGCGGCTGTCCGCGCTCGACGATGCGGCGATGTCCATTGAGATCGAGCGGCGCGCCCACTCGATTCTCGGCCGGATGACGGTCGACCCCGGCCGCGCGTCATTTCCTCTCTCTGTGCAGACGGTGCGGCGCTTTGGCGCGAGGCGGGTGGCGCTGGTCGGCGAATCTGCCCACCTCATCCCGCCGATCGGCGCCCAGGGGCTCAATCTCGGCCTGCGCGATGCGGCGACGATCGCCGAACTGGCGGCCGAGGCGCTTTCGCACGATGGCGACCCGGGCGCCGACGATTGCCTCGCGCGCTACGATGCGTTGCGCCGCGCTGACGTCACCTCGCGCACCTTCGCGGTCGACCTGCTCAACCGCAGCCTGCTGTCGGGCTTCCTGCCGGTGCAGACCGCGCGCGGCCTCGGCCTCTATCTGATGGAGCGGATCGGCCCGCTGCGCCGCGCCGTCATGCGCGAAGGCGCGATCCCGGCAACCAGCCAGCCGCGCCTGATGCGCGGCGAGATGATCTAGTGCCTACCACGTCCGCGCCGGCGGCCTCCCCGTCACGCCTCTGGCGCTGATCGCAGGAGTGGACTATCTCCCCGTGTCATGACCAAGACACAAACCGCCAAGTTCAAGCTCGGCCAGGTGGTCCGGCACCGGTTGTTTCCGTTCCGCGGCGTCGTTTTCGACATCGATCCGGAATTCAACAACACCGAGGAATGGTATCAGTCGATCCCGGTTGAATCCCGCCCCCGCAGGGACCAGCCGTTTTACCACCTGTTCGCCGAGAACTCGGAATCCGAATACATCGCCTATGTCTCGGAGCAGAACCTGTTGCCCGACACCTCCGGCAAGCCGGTGCGGCACCCGCAGGTGAAGGAAACCTTCGAGAAGGATGGTGAGGGCGGCTACCGCCCGCGCACCACGCTGATGAACTGAGCAAGACCGCTCGAGCGCGGCTGCTCGCAAACAAGCCGCACCCAAATAAAAAACGGCGGGCACAGGCCCGCCGTTTTTATTTGGTCCAGGACCAAACCAGGAGCGATGGTTACTTCGCAGCCGGGTTTGCCGCAGCGCCGGGAGCGCCGCCCTGCCCTTCAAGCTTCTTGCGGGCCTCGTCGGCGCGCTTCTGCAATTCGTCCTGCAGCTTCTTCTGCTGCTCCTCGAACACCTTCGGGTCGGTCGGCGGACCATCGAAGGCCGAGGCGAAATCGGACAGCGGCATGCCGAGTGTGATCGGCTGGCCGGCGCCGTTGATGCCCTGCACGATCAGGCCCTGACCCTTCTTCATCTTGGTGATGAGGTCGGGGGTGGCTTCATAGTCGGCCATGCAGCCGTTGGTGAAGCAGATCACGTAGGGGCTGGTCATCGGCTGGTTCTGGTCGACGATGACGCGTGTTCCGGGCGCCAGCGACATGCCGAGCGGCAGCGTCACGCGCAGGATCTTCTTGGTTTCGCCTTCCGGCTCGATGATCACCGCGGCGACGACCGGCATGCCGGATTCGACGCGGCCGTCCTTGCCGGTGAAGCAGACCTGCTTGGCATTGGCTTCCTGCCCCTTCAGGCAGAACTTGGTCCATGGCGAATAGATGAGCTGCGGCTGTTCCTGACCCTGGGCCGCCTGCGGGTCCTGAGGCGCGGCGGGCGCGGCCTGGGCCGGGCGCTGCTGGCCTTTGGCCGGGGCCTTGGTTGCAGGGGGCGCTTTTTGCGCGGGCGCCTGCTGGGCCAGCACGGCCGGGGCCGCGAAGATCATCGCCAATGCCGCAACGCCGGCGAGCACCCGGGCGTGAACCTTCCCCGGAGCGCAGTCGGTTCGATCAAACATGGAGCCTATCGTCCTCTATTCTGCCCATACCACGGCCAGGCCGGATCGAACGGGCGCAACAATCGCGCTGTGTCGGTAGCAAATACGGCGACAGCGTGTCCCCGCGGACGCCCGGATAGCGGATTTCCGGGGCCGGATCAAAGCCACGCTCGCGACGCAGGATCAAGTGGTGGATATCCCACTCGCTGGCGGTTCACAACCCTGTCGGCAGCAATCCGGAACGCCCCGTGATAGAGTTCCCCGATGCGCAGATGCGGAATATTGGACGTTGTCGTCGTTGCGATCTGGCTGGCCTGTCTCGCGATCGGCGGAGGAGCGCAAGCCGGCGGTCCCAAGCACGCCATCGCCATGCATGGCGAGCCGGCGATTCCCCCGGATTTCGCGCATTTCCCCTATGTGAATCCGGACGCCCCTAAAGGCGGGCGGCTGGTGCAGGGCGTGCTCGGCACCTTCGACAGCGTCAACCCCTTCATCGTCCGCGGCCTCTCGCTGCGGCAGGAATCCGTGCGTGGCTACGTGATCGAGAGCCTGCTGGCCCGCGGCTACAATGAGCCGTTCACGCTGTATGGACTGCTGGCGAACAGCGTCGAGACCGATGACGCCCGCAGCTTCGTGACCTTCCGTCTCGATCCGGAGGCGGCCTTCTCCGACGGCAAGCCGGTGACGGCCGAGGACGTCGTGTTCTCCTGGCAACTGCTGCGCGACCGCGGCCGGCCCAACCTCCGGACCTATTACTCCAAGGTGACGAAGGCCGAGATCCTGGATGCGCGGACCATCCGGTTCGATCTGTCCACCGCCAACGACCGCGAACTGCCGCTGATCCTCGGGCTGATGCCGATCCTCGCAAAACACGCCATCGATCCAGAGACATTCGAGGAGACGACCTTCACGCCGCTCCTTGGCTCGGGGCCTTACATCATGACGGACGTGAAGCCGGGCCAGAGCGTCACCTTCACCCGCAATCCCAGCTATTGGGGACGCGACCGGGCGGTGAACAAGGGGCAATGGAATTTCGACGAGGTGCGGTTCGAATTCTTCCGCGAGGCCAACACCTATTTCGAGGCCTTCAAGACCGGAGCCTATGATTTCCGGATCGAGAACGATCCCGGCCGCTGGGAAACCGCTTACGACTTTCCGGCGGTGAAAGACGGCCGTGTCGTGAAGGATTCCGTCCATACCGGTCTGCCCAAGACCATGATGGCCTTTGTCTTCAACACGCGGCGGCCGATCTTCGCCGATATCAGGGTGCGCGAGGCGATCGGCCTGTTGTTCGATTTCGAATGGATCAACCGCAACCTGTTTTATGACCGCTACCGCCGCGTCGACAGTTACTTCGCGGATTCCGAACTGTCCTCCCATGGCCGAGCAGCCGATGCCCGCGAGCACGCCTTGCTGGCGCCCTTTCCGGGTGCCGTGCGGCCGGACATCATGGATGGCAGTTGGTCTCCCCCTAAAAGTGATGGCTCCGGCCGCGACCGGGATCTGTTGCGCCGGGCGTTGAAGTTGTTCTCGGACGCCGGCTACGAACTGCGCAACGGCGTGCTGGCGGACCGCAACGGCAAGCCGTTCGCGTTTGAATTCATGGCCTCGAACCGTGACGAAGAGCGCATCGCATTGCTGTTTGCCCAAAGCCTCAAGCGAGCCGGCATTGCCATGCGCATCCGCTCCGTCGATGCCGTGCAGTTCGATCGCCGCCGCCTCACCTATGATTTCGACATGATCCAGAACCGGTGGGACGAGTCGCTGTCGCCCGGCAACGAGCAATATTTCTACTGGGGCTCGGCAGCCGCCAATGTGGACGGCACCCGCAACTATATGGGCGTCAAAAGTCCTGCGGTCGACGCGATGATCGATGCGATGCTCGCGGCGCGGCAACGCGGCGATTTTGTCTCGGCGGTGCGGGCGCTCGACCGCAGCCTGCTGTCCGGATTCTATGTCGTGCCGCTCTTCTATGCCCCCGACCAGTGGGTCGCCCGATGGACCACCATCAGGCGGCCGCAGACAACGTCGGTTTCCGGATTTCTGCCGGAAACCTGGTGGCGGGAACCGGCGAATCAACCATGAATGGGGCGTGAGCCTCAACGACCAGACATCCGATGGGTTGAGGGCCGTCCCCGCCGGGGGACCGACCCTTGATACCCTGTTCCGCCGCGCCGCGGTGCGGCGGCCTGACGCGCTGGCGCTGGTCGATCCGCCGAACCGTCCGGCATTCACTGACGGCGCTCCGCGGCGCCTCACCTATCTCGAAGCCGACGCGGCGATCTCCTCGCTTGCCGGGCAGTTGCAGGGTACCGGCCTGCAAAGCGGCGATCCCGTCGCGCTCATGCTGGGCAATACGGTCGAGAGCGTTCTGTCGCTGCTGGCTGTCCTGCGCGCCGGGATGGTGGCGGTGCCGATCTCGTTGCTGATGGGACGTGCCGATGCTGCTGACGCTCTGACCCGTGTGGGAGCCAAGGCGCTGATCACCTGCGGGCGCGTCGGCACCCTCACACCTGCAACCCGCGCGATGGATATCGCCGCAGCGGTGTTCACCATCCGCAGCGTCTGCGGCTTCGGCGACAGCCTTCCCGATGGCTTTGTCACGCTCGATCTCGACAGCCGGCCGCAGCAAACAAAGATGCCAGCCGGCGGCGGCAATCCTGGCCGGCGGTGCGCTGCCATCACGTTCGATACATCGCACGACGGCATCGTGCCGGTCGCCCGCAATCATGCGCAGCTGATCGCCGGCGGCCTGGCGGTGATGCTGGAAAGCCGCGCCGAGCGGGACGCGGTGATCCTGACAACGGTGATGACAAGCTCATTCGCGGGCCTTGCGGTCGGGGTCATCCCGTGGCTGCTGAGCGGCGGCACACTGGTGCTGCATCATCCCTTTGACGCCGCGGTGCTCGCCGCGCAATGCGAGGACCTCAACTGCAGCATTGTCAACCTGCCGGCAGCCCTGCTGCCTGCGCTGGCGGATTCAGGACGTCTGGCGAGCCTCGAGAATGCAAAAGCCATTGTCGCGCTCTGGCGCGCGCCTGAACGGCTGGCGCAGTCCCGGCGCTGGGAGCACGACAGCCCGGCTCTGGTCGATATCCAGGCGTTTGGCGAAATCGGCCTGATCCCGGCCCGGCGTGACCACACCGGCGCGCCGGCCGCGATGACGCCTGCCCGCGAGGCTGCGGCCGATGCCGCAGGCAGTGGAGCGGATCTGATCGCGTTCACATCGACCGCCGCCGGCACGGTGGCGCTGCGCGGGGCCATGGTTCCCCGCCACGCCTATCCGCCCGGTATGCCGGAACACCCGTCCGCTCCGTTGCCGGTGGCTTCGGATGGCTTCATCGATACCGGTTTTGCCTGCCGCCGCGACGGCGCGAACCGCCTGGTCGTGACCGCCCCGCCCGCTGGCATGGTGGCTGTCGGCGGGCAGCGCATGTTCATCCAGACCTTGCAGCAGCTTGCGCAACAGGCTGGTCCGTCAGCGACACTTGCTGCTTTTCCGGACCTGTTTGCGGGGCAAAGGCTCGCCGGCTCTGCGGGCGGCGCCGATAATGTCGAGCATCTGCTGGCGGCTGCCGGCGCCGGGCCGCTGGTCGTCGATGCCTTTCGCCGGCCAAGGTCTGCCTGATTGAGCTTTCCCCGTTGACCCGCCGTTAATAGCGCTCCGGTAAACTCACGGCATTGTTTGTACTGCGTATCGGGCTGCTTCCCCTATGTCCATTCTGGGTCCCATGGTCGTCATCGCCGACCAGCCGGCGAGCGATCTGATTGAAGTTCTTGGACAGGCGGGTGCATTCCCGATCGTCGAGGCAACCTGGTTCGCCGCACCTGCCGCGATTGCGGAGATCAATCCCGGCGCTCTCGCGATTGCCGAACCCGGCGGTCCTTCATATCCGGAATTGGTGGCGGCGGTCGCGCAGCAGATGGCGGTCGCAACCGGCCCCTTCATCCCGGTCATCGCGCGGGTGACCGATGACAACGAGATGCCGCCGCTCGGCGCGCTGCCGGTCGAGATCTATGAGCCGACCGATGTGCTGGTGTCGCGGCTGCGCT
>Ga0182746_1002471_pt1 | contig 14084 bp, 14 predicted proteins | sample eDN3rd30CBELigOP_FD_128881 | JGI IMG/M metagenome (GOLD analysis project Ga0182746, IMG submission 128881) | Enriched Organic Plus compost microbial communities from Emeryville, California, USA - eDNA 3rd pass 30_C BE-Lig OP (version 2) (version 2) ... | reverse complement strand
TGGAACTATACGTGCCAAATAAAGCCTCAAATCAGCCTATGGCAGCATAAAAAGTCGACGAGAAGAGATCTACGAAAAAATCCATGAACAAAAAAAAGAAGGTGACCTTTTTGGACACCTTCGTCTGTTTATTGATTCTCCTCAATTTTTTTCAACGCCTTCTTCTGCGATCGGATATTCAAAAACTCTACCAATACAGAGAAAGCCATTGCAAAGTAAATATAGCCTTTAGGTATATGCTGGTCAAAAGCTTCTGCCGTCAGGGACACCCCGATCAGTAGCAAGAAAGCCAAAGCCAACATCTTGACCGACGGATAGTCATTGACAAATTTGCTGATCGATTCTGCCGACAGCAACATGATACCGACAGCCACGATCACAGCGGCAATCATCACGCCAATCTGATCAACCATACCCACAGCCGTGATAACCGAATCCAATGAAAACACTAAATCCAAGATCAAGATTTGTATGATAACACTGGTAAAAGATACCGCCTTTTGTGTAGTGGAGCTGACTTCTACATGTCCCTCTACCTTGTGGTGGATCTCTGTGGTACTTTTGTAGATCAGGAACAAACCTCCAATAAAGAGAATCAAGTCTCTACCGGACAAAATCAGATAAGGTACGATCTTCGGATTCGTGATACTGAACCATTCTGCAAAGTTGACCAGCGGGGTTGTCAACCCCATGACCCATTTGATGGAAAACAACAAGGCTACACGCATGACCAAGGCCAATATGAGCCCTATCCGTCGTGCCCGCTTCTGTTGTTCCAAAGGCAATTTGCCACTTTGGATCGAAATAAAAACAATGTTGTCGATACCCAAGACAATTTCTAAAACTGTCAATGTCAAAAAAGAGATCCATATCTGCGGATCAAGTAACCATTCCATAAGAAAAATTAAAAAGTTAAATACATGTTTCTTGCTTAAAGACCAGACCTTTTATCGGGGATCATCTGGTCTTGGTTCAATACGCTATCAAAGAAATAATATTTTTATTAAACTCTACCAGACGCTCCTTTGCATGCAAAAAATCCAGACTGATCAAAAAAGCGAAACCGACCACCTCTGCTCCAGTCTTCTGCACCAATCGGGAAGCCGCCGAGACCGTGCCTCCGGTTGCCAATAGATCGTCATGGATCAAAACCTTTGTTCCCGGTTCAAATGCATCGGTATGTATCTCAATAGTCGCCTCACCATATTCCAGCTGATATGTTTCAGACAAGGTTGCATAGGGTAACTTTCCCTGCTTACGTATAGGTACAAAGGGGACACTCAAACGTGCGGCCAATAGCATCCCGAACAAAAAACCTCTACTCTCAATACCTGCCACGACATCGATGTGTATATTTTCCAAACGGGTCACAAACTCTTCTATGACATCCCTACACAGTACCTGATCTTTCAAAATAGGGGTAATATCCTTAAATATAATCCCCGGTCTGGGAAAATCCGGGACATCACGGATAGCTAATCGCAGTTTTTTGCTGAGCATCGATCAAAATTCAATATATGGCTCAATTTTACGAAAAAAATCGTCATCCAACACAGGAATTTTTCTTAAATCTTCCAAATTGGCAAATGCACCGTGTTGTGACCGATAGTTCACGATCAGCATAGCCTGTTTTTTAGAGATATAAGGATGCCTGCCCAACTGTTCTTTTGTCGCGGTATTGACTTTCAACCTCTTGATATGAGACTCCCCTACGACGAGCAGAGGAGCTATTTGTTCATAAACCTCCGGTGCGACTCCATACACCTCACCTATTTGGGATATCGCATGAAATCCACCCAATACATCACGATACTTGACCATACGAGCAGATAGCACCGACCCTATCCCCCGAAGCTTTTTAAAGTCCGAGGTGTCTGCCTCATTGATATCTATAAGTTGTGGGGCAATTTCTTCACGATAACCATACTTTCTGTCTACTTTGTCCTCATTTATTTTCACAGATTTGCGCTGCCCTTCCTTGATGAGGATATAGGGTTCTATTCGTTCGTAATCTTCCTTCGATATGGAATAGATCTTGGCGACATCCTCTTTTTTGTAAAACCTGCCTCCTTTGGCCTCATAGTTTTTAATGACAGCAATCTGTTTGGCCGAAAAACCCAACCTTTGCCAATCGGCTTCTGAAAGTCCGTTGGGGTCAAAGTAAAAATAAGAAATATGCTCGTATCGTTTCTTGCCTTCTTTGTCCCTAGGAGTAAATCTTACATCCTTCCCTTGGAAATCCTTTTCGGTGTCGGCAGCCAAAAAATAGGTTACCGAATGCTCCAACACCCGTTCTTCGTTAAAATAACGGTATAGAAATGGAATGATACCAAGCGCAAATGTCAACAACATCAAGATCGAAAAACCTCTCCGCTCTGCCTTTGTAAAACCGAAATACGCAAAAAACCTTTTCATCACCGGAAAATTGATTAGCTTACCCATTGTGCCAGCATTGCCTTTTTTAATCACTGTCCCCCTCTCCGAGGGGGTAGGGGGAGGTTTATTACAAAATATATTCTTTTTTCAATCTTTTTAATAATATTTCCTCTCCTTTTTAATATAGGTGTCTATCCCAAATTCAGGCACACGCGTGCCTGATGTTAAGATGTGTACTCTCTCAAAACCCAAATATAATTTCCTTAAATTTGCAGAATAAAATTTAAGATTGCAACATGAGTTTCGTCAAACCACCTTTTTTTCTGCGCTGGATATACCCTCAAGCTACCTGGCATCGTTCACGCAAAGAAAAGATAGTCTACCTGACATTTGACGATGGCCCCATTCCCAATATCACGCCTTGGATATTGGATATCTTGGCCGAATACAATGCAAAGGCCACCTTCTTCTGTGTCGGTGAAAACATCGTAAAACATCCAGAAATATTCGAACGTATCAAAAGTGAAGGGCATCAAGTAGGCAACCATACCTTCAATCACATCAAAGGTTGGGATCATGACGACGACATTTACTTTGAAAATATCCAAAAATGCCAGGAGCTCACCCAAACAAACTTACTGCGTCCCCCCTATCTCCGCGCTACGAGGAAACAGCTTCGACAACTCAAAAAAAAATTTGAAATCGTTTACTTCGATGTATTGTCATACGACTTCGATACCCGTATTTCTCCAGAAAAATGCTATCGGAATGTCGTTGATAATGTAAGAAATGGTTCCATTGTTGTCTTTCACGATAATGTCAAAGCCATTCCTCGCCTGGAGCATACTCTACCTTTGGTATTGGAAAAACTCAGCCGGGAAGGTTACTCATTCTCTCAGCTTTAATTGATCGTACGACCGGATGGTAATACCGTAATCTTTGCTGTTGCTCACACTGAAATAGCCAAAAGCACCGTTCGAAATATTCGACTTGGGGTTGGCCGGTGCTGCACTTCCCGGATTCAACATCTGGATCTGGTTCCAATAGTCAAAGACAGGCTTGGTAATGATCTGCCGCCTGACCAAGATGCTATCCCCCAAAGCAAATGGTTTCGTAAAATCCGTCAACTGATGTGTGACATACAGACCATCGTTGTACTTATCACTATAAGCCTGAAAAAAACGAAAAGGTTGTTGATTGATGGAGACCAAATATTTATAATAATCCGCTTGCCCCAAAGGATCGGAAAACTTGACCAATACAGAATAATTGGTTTCATTGAATATGGTTTCTTCAAGCGAGCCTATAGAGTCTACATTAATAAAGGGCTGCATCACTTCCGTAGCCGTAAACACTTCGTCATCTATCTTTACAGACAAATAATAGGTACTATTGGGTTTAGGTGTAAAATTTGCATTTTGGTAATACCCATCTCCCATGGGATAAAACACATATCTTTGACCACCCGAACTCTTCACTTCCACTTGAGCATCATCTATAGGCTCACTAGCCTTGTCCGCATTGAAAGCTACAGTCTGAGATACACGAATCGTCTGTGTACTGGAGATATTGTCCAGATCGGCTTCGATCACATAGCGGGGATCTCCTGTGTTCAAATCCACATGGATCAGTTCCTCACATGAACTCATGCACACTAAAAATACGGAAAGCAAATAAACCAAAATCCTCATGGCCCTAAAATTTAAAATTCCATGTAACGGACGGAATTATACCAAACAATGCTACCTTATATGCTTCTGTGATATTGGGATTATTTTCGTTTTCCCTAAAGTCGATAATGTAGGCATTTTTTCTGTTGTAGGCATTGTACAAACCAAATGACCAACTGGAATGCCAACGCTTGTCCTCCCTACGAGGTTCGTATGTCAAGGACAGATCAAGCCGGTGATAATCCGGCATACGATAGCCGTTCCGCTCGGTGTAGTAAAACAGGGTTTTCCCATCTACTTGATATTTGCCGCTCGGAAAAGTAATGGCATTACCCGTATAATAGACAAAAGTAGCACCCAACGACCATTTTTTGCTCAACTCATACAAACCCACTACAGAAATATCGTGTGTACGGTCTTGACGGGCATTGAACCAGACACCATCATTTATTTGTTCAAATTGCCTTTCGCTCTTGGCCAATGTATAACTTATCCATCCGTTAAACCGTCCTTTTACCTTGCGTAGGAAAAGTTCCATGCCATAAGCCCTACCCTGCCCAAACAGCAGGTCGCCTTCCAAATACCTATTGGCCTGCAAATCAGCTCCATTCCTAAAATCAATCTGGTTGCCCATATACTTATAAAATGTCTCTACGGACGTTTCATAGGTATTATTGTCAAAGTTGCGAAAATAGCCTATAGCTACCTGATCAGCATACTGGGGCTTGATGTTGATACTGCTCAATACATATTGATCAGTGGGCAAAGAAGACGTCGTATTGGTCAATTGATGGAGATTTTGCACAATGCGATTGTACGATGCTTTTATACTTTGCCGTGTATCCAATAGCGCAGACAGGGACAGGCGGGGCTCCACATCCAAATGGTGCTTGATGACACCCGAACCATAGTATTTTTCGTCGATCGGATCCCCTTCCCTATCAAATGTATAGAATGTTCCGGGTCCCGTGACCATAAAGTCGGTCACTCGCAGGCCATAGATCATAGACAACCAACCCGTTGGCTTCCACTCGTGCGATCCATATATAGCTGATTCTATGCCTTGTCTGGTTTCCATATCAATCGAATTGACAGCTGAATTTCCTTGGGCTTGCAGACTTGCCGGAGAGATACGTTGACGCAATACATTCAATCCAAAACGAAACGTACTGTTATTATGGGCATAATAGGTCAGATCCTCCTTGAAGTTAAAATTTTCGACCTTGGATGCAATCTGGAAAGTACTCTCATCCGTGGATACATCGACATGATAGGTAAAGTCACTATAGATCAAGGATGTGTTGCTGAAGAGCTTATCGTTGAATACATGATTCCATCTAGCCGTAGCAGTTGCATTACCCCAATCAAAGCTGAACAACTTACCGTAGCCCAGATCATCTTTACCGAAGTATCCGGACAAGTAAATCGTGTTTTTGTCGTTGATACGGTAATTTACTTTGGTATTCAGATCATAAAAGTACAATTTACTTTGGTTGACTGTTTCATCATTGGACAACTTCAAGAACAAATCAGCATAGGTACGTCTTCCACTGATCATGAAAGAACTCTTATCCTTGACAATAGGTGCTTCCAACTTTAGGCGGGATGCGATCAATCCTAATCCTCCTTCCGCGGCAAACCGTTTATTGTTGCCATCGATCATGTGGATGTCTACTACGGATGATATACGCCCCCCATATTGTGCAGGAATCCCTCCTTTGAAAAGTTCCATATCCTTGATAGCATCCGAATTGAATGTAGAAAAGAAACCCATTAAGTGGGATGCGTTGTACACGGTAGCCTCATCCAGCAAGATCAGATTTTGATCCCCTCCACCACCTCGCACATAGAAACTAGATGAGCCCTCTCCCCCTTTTCCTATACCCGGAAGCAGTTGGATGGTTTTCATGATATCCTTTTCACCAAAGACTACAGGGATATTCTTTACTTCCTCCATACTGAAATTCAAAGCCCCCATCTGTGGACTGCTCACGTTCTTATTTTCCTTTTTTCCGGACACGACCACTTCATCCAGCATCTTGCCCAAAGGAGTGAGTTCAATCTGGAGACGCGTACCTTTGGCCACACTATCCAGTGTGATGATCAGTTCTTGGTAGCCTACGTAGCTGACACGAAGCGTACCTCCCATCGAAGGAACATCCAATACGAAATAGCCATAACTGTTGCTACTGCTTTTGATGGGACTGTCTACCACTTCTACGGAGGCCCCGATCAATAATTCGCCCGTCAAAGCGTCTTTGACATAGCCACTGATCGAAGTAGTCTGCTGCGCATGAACGAAAAGAAAGCTAAAAAAGAAAAATATAAAAGCAAAAAGAAACCTCATGAAATGCTAATCCTCAACACAGTTACTGCATTCTAAAATAGTTGTCAAAAAAAGCCATCTGAAGCAGTATAGATTGGGTCCAATAATCCCAATTGTGCTTACCTGGCATACTTACAAAAGCATGAGGGATATTCAAATAAGTCAATTTACGATGAAGTTCTTGATTAACTGCATAAAAGAAATCATCTGTACCACAGTCTATAAACAATTTTAGATTATTCGGTTCGATCAAGTGCAACATTTCCATCACCGTATGTTCGTCCCAAGCAGCTTTATTGTCTTTATACGGCCCAAGCCTTTTGGCCATCTCCCAATTGTTTGGGAAAGGTCTGATATCTACTCCACCCGCTGTGCTTCCTGCCGCTCCGTACACATCTTGATGTCTTATCGCCAGATATAGCGCACCATGCCCTCCCATACTCAACCCTGTGATTGCCCGGCCGTGTTTATCCTTACATACAGTGTAATTTTGTTCTATAAAGGAGACCAATTCCTTACTGACAAACGTTTCGTACTGGTAATCCTTATCGCCGGGAGTGTCCCAATACCAACTGCGCACACCACCATCGGGACAAACAACTATGTAATTGTAGTGATCTACCAATTCCTTGATATGGGAAGCCCTCTTTACCCAATTTGTATAATTTCCCCCATAGCCATGCAATAGATATAGCGTAGGAACAGGAGCTGTATTCGTCTTTTCAGGTGAAATAACAACAGCTTTGATTTTCTTTTTCATAGCAGCGGAATACACCTCCACGGTGTCTACTTTGGCTGCAAACAATTGGCCTATAGATAATAATAAAGCGAGACCAATATACAAATGTTTCATATAGAATACTGATTTAACATAAGAAAAACCTATAAGTTTTGAAAAAAACTATAGGTCTATTTATAATCTCCTATTTCCCCTCGAAAGCTGACAACAACTGCACTCTGAAAGTCGAATCCTTTTCGGTGACTTCAAAGGCTTTGCGGTACGTATCTACGGTAGCAAATACCTCAGCAGGTTCACCTTTTGCATTTTCAAAGAACAACTTGAAACTGTAGGTACCATTTTTAGACAGATCGACAACATCCTTGTTCGACGAAAAAACCGTTGGCAATACAGCATCAGAGGTCATTTTTCCTTCTGTCGGCAATTTGAACATCTTTCCCAACGCTTTGACAAAATTATCGGATTCTGCTCCGATAGAGGAAAGCTTGATCGATCCCTCCACAAACCCTTTGTCTGCATCGACTTGTCCCGAATTATTTATGCCAGGCTGTATATTTTTCATGACCTCCACTTTCAACCCTACAGTGTCTTCTTCAAAGATGGACTTGGCAGTATACACGACAGAAGAATCTGTGCTCACTTCCTCTACGAAACGAAAGAAAAGTTGTTGCTTGTCTGCCTCTGGATAATTTGTAAGTTTCTCTATAGTATGACCTTGGCTCGTCTTACCTTCAGTCTTAGTCGGATTATTGTTACAGCTCCATATCATCATAGATCCGAGCCCTAAGCAAAATGCTGTTTTGATTACTTTCATATGTTTCTTTATTTAAGATAAAAAAATCAACTCGAATATACTACTTTTATTTTAAAGTTACGAAGTTATGATGGTGAAGGAAGTTATGGAAGCACCGTATATCATGACCTTTTATAACTTCTATAACCATCATCACTTTATTTTAAAGTTATGTAAGTTATGGATGTGAAATAGGTTATGAAGGTATGCGTTTTGCCTTCATAACTACATCACTACCATCACCTCCGTCACTTTATTTTATAAGTGCATCATACAGTATTTCTACAGGGTGAAAAGAAGTGCGTCCCACGCCATCTTTGATCTGATGGCGGCAGGAAGTTCCGGTTGCTGCGATGAGTGTATCCCCTTCTGCTTTTCTGACAGCAGGCAATAAAACCAGTTCAGCTACTTTCATGGATACTTCATAATGTTCCTTTTCATAACCAAAAGAACCGGCCATACCACAGCAGCCCGACGGTATGACGTCCACCTTGTAGTTATCGGGGATGGACAACATTTTTTCGGTAAAACCGACCAAATGAAAAGCTTTCTGATAGCAATGACCGTGCAGCTTAATACTTTTGTTCCCATTGGTAAACAGGTCTTTTCGGATATTGCCCTTTTCCATTTCCTGTACGATGAATTCATCGATCATGAAGGAAGATCTGGCGATACATTCTGCGTCCGCCCGAAGGTCTGCATCCGTCAGGGTCAAGTATTCATCCCGAAAGGTCAGGATAGCCGAAGGCTCTATACCGATCAAAGGTGTCTCCGTGGACACCAACCCTTTCAGTAGCCTTACATTCTGATCAGCCAGCTTCTTGGCTTGCTTGACAAACCCCTTGGACAGATATGTCCGTCCACTTTCCAGATGATCCGGCAAGATCACCTCGTAGCCCAATGCGTTCAACAATTTTATGGTCGTAATACCGATCTCGGTGTCGTTGTAGTTTGTGAACTCGTCGCAGTACAGGTACACCTTTTTCTGAAAATCGCCGACCTGCTTATAGCGGTTGTACCAGCGTCGCAAGGTCGTATGATGCACCTTGGGCAATGAACGCTTCGGCGCAAACCCCACCACCTGCTTGATCAGATCTGAAAAGACCGGTGTCTGTGCAAAAAAATTATAAACAGGAGCGATCCACGATCCCAATTGTTGAGATTTGGTAAAGTTCGCAATCAATCTGGAACGGAATGGGGCGCCATTGGCATCGTAATAATGCTGCAAAAACTCTGCTTTCATTTTGGCCACATCCACACTCGAAGGACACTCACTCTTACATCCTTTGCAACTGAGGCACAAATCCATGACCTCTTTGATCTCCTTATGGTCAAAACGGTTTTGTTTGGTCGAATTGGTCAAAAACTGGCGAAGCATATTGGCGCGCGCGCGTGTGGTGTCTTTTTCGTCGCGAGTGGCCATAAAAGAGGGGCACATCGTGCCTCCTGTGATTTCCGTCTTGCGGCAATCGCCGGAGCCAGAGCACTTTTCGGCCAATCGGAGGATACTCTCGTCTTTGGTAAAATCAAAATACGTCTGTATGGCTTTACCATCCGTAATCTGATCATAACGCAGGGACGTATCCATAGGTGGGGTATCTACGATCTTTCCCGCATTGAAAATACCGTTCGGATCAAAGATATGCTTCACTTCCTGCAATAAAGCATATACCTTTTCACCCAATACCTTACCGATAAACTCTCCACGAAGGCGGCCATCGCCGTGCTCTCCACTCAGCGAACCCTTGTATTTCAATACCAAATCCGTAGTTTTCTCCAAAATAGACCGGAACTGCCGTTTTCCTTCCGCAGTCTTCAGATTGACGAACGGTTCGATGTGCAACTCCCCTGCCCCGGCATGGGCATAGTATGAAGCATGGACCCCTTCTTCCCGCAGCAACCGTTGCACATCGGCCACATAATCGGGCAGATCCAAAGGATCTACGGCACAATCTTCGATAAGGTTGACAGGCTGGCTGTCCCCCGGCAGGTTGCGTATCAAGCCCAATCCGGCCTTGCGCACATCCCAGACCAGGTTTGTTTGCTGTGTCCCCGTCACCAAGGGATAGGCATACCCCAATCCTTTTGCCATAAGATGAGCTTTCAAAGCCTCCGCTTTTTCTGATATCTCTTCCACGGTATCCGCTCTGAACTCGATGATCAACAATGCCGCCGGATCTCCTTCGATAAAAAAACGGTTGTATTGATAAGTCGGGTGACCTTTGGTAAAGTCAAGAATATATTTGTCCACCAGCTCGGACGCTTCCGGACGATGCTGTAAAGCTACGATATTGCCTCGCATACACTCCACCATATCGGCAAAATGTACACATAGCAAGCCGATCTCCTTGGGAGGAAGTGGCCGTAATCTTAGTTTGGCTTCGGTCACCAGACCAATTGTCCCTTCCGATCCGGCCAAGAGCGAACACAGGTTGAAAGAGCTACCCGAATCGATCAAGCTGTCCAATGCATACCCGGTATTACGTCTTGTGATATTCTTTTTGGGATATCCGGATTGGATAATGCCAATATTCTCTTCATCCGTCACAAGGGTATTCATGGCTCGATATATTTGCCCTTCCCTATTATTTTGAGACAATCTGGCAAATAGTTGTGTGGGATCTAATTTTTCAAAAATCACCTCCGAACCATCATCGAGCAGGACATCTGCCGAAATCAGGTTTTGGCGTGTATCGCCCCATACGATAGAGTGCAGTCCCGAAGAATTATTGCCGATCATCCCACCGACCATGGCACGACTGGCTGTCGAAGTCTCCGGACCGAACATCAATCCATAAGGTTTGAGGTAAGCATTCAGGTCATCCCTGATCACACCCGGTTCTACCCTTACCCACCGTTCCTCCACATTTAGCTCTATGATCTTGGTGAAATACTTCGACACATCTACGACCAATCCTTTGCCGACCACCTGCCCTGCCAATGAAGTACCCGCTGTACGCGGAATCAAGGTGATTCGCTGCTCATTTGCAAAATCTATCAATCTATGCAAATCCTGTTTGGAATGCGGTATTGCTACAGCCAAAGGCTCTTCCTGGTAAACGGATGCATCAGAAGAATAGGCAATCAGATTGGTTTTATGCAGGGGATTCTGTTTGTCATAATACAGGTCTCCTTCCAATATGGAGGACAGATTTTGTAAAGGTGTCGACATCACGAAATATACTTAAACAGAACAAAACTAATTATTAATTTTGTATACGTATTATATTTTCATCCATAAAAGGCATCAAATCATATATTTTTATAATGATAAATTGTAGGGATGAAATGAAATGCAACTTTCGCGGCAAAACCGGATTGTAGCTCTACCGTTTTAAGCCAAAGGTAAAACCTCATCATTTGCAGGGTATTCATTGCGGCTATGTCAAGTGAGTTGGTCATTTGCAGACTGTAGTCAGCGACATTGTCAAGTGACATGACGATATACGCACTTGACTTTGCCTTCAATTACATGGTGACAGGGCTTTGCAGGTGCCAAATGGCACCATCCTCACGTGACATAGGCGTACACGCGCGTGACATGGCCACATAGTCACCTGACATCATCACGACATCACGGTACATGACGGCCGTGTACCGTGACATTGCCGCTATCTCACTTGCAGCAAGGTCAATGAATATTGCGTTTATGATGATGTTTGCCTCAGATGCAGTGCAGAACTCCCTCGTCCCGCCAGGTTTCTACTACTCGCACAGCGCACGGTATCACTCCCTCTTATCCACACACGACAGCCCCGTACACTCAGGAGCGTATGCTTTGTAGTAAGGGCTGTATGCGCTATTGTCCATGGATTTTCGTAGGCTGTCTGGGGATTTTAGATATGAGAGGAGAAGCTTCGGCACCAACTATACCGAGGTAGCTTTGGAATCATATCCGGCAGTAGGATTTGCTTCGCAGCTACTTCTTGGTTTTGTCGTACATCTCTTGTTATTCTGAGCATATCCGATTACCTTTAAAGTGAATTGACATACACCATGAACAATACAACATCATTGGAAGTTTGGATGCGTGGCCCCGTACACGGAGTCCCTGCGCTGTTGCAACCCGTAGCACATGCCTTGCTTCAGGTGCAGGAGGATGCCATCAAATACACCCAAAACCTAACCGACGAAGATATCTGGAAAACACCTTTTGGGGTAGCCAGTATTGCCTTTCACCTCCAACATATTAGTGGTGTCATAGACCGTATGTTTACCTATGCGGACAACCGTGGATTGAGCGAAGAACAATTTGCTTTCCTAAAGAAAGAAGGGCTAGAAGATCGCAACCTCTCCCTTCCCATCCTTCTTTCCGATTTGGGGCAACAAATTAATACTGCCCTAACGTATCTAAAAAACATAGACAGCTCAACCTTGACCGAAACACGGTATCTGGGCCGGAAGCGCATACCGACAACTTGCATCGGACTGCTCTTTCACGCCGCCGAACATACCCAGCGGCATATCGGCCAACTGTTGGTGACAGCTCGGTATCTGCGTACCGGATAGGCTAATCTTCCCTCGATCCATCATCGGCCATGCGAACGATCTTGGGTGAAAATGTCGCAATCACATCCACTAAATCCACTTGTGCCGCCATGACCGTATGGATATCTTTGTAGGCCATAAGTTGTCAAGCACCACGTTTTCTCCTCACTTTTTTAGGCTGCTATCCGTACCGTAAGCATTGTTTACTTGCAAGAAAATATTATTTTATAGATGATTTCTGTGTCCATTTCGTATTTTGTTTTCACATTTTTAATGTGACTACTTCAAAATCGGTTCATATTTTTGTTTGTTTTCAATAATGACCCATACATTGATGGCCAATAGTACCAATCCTATACCGATGGTCGCAACATCAAAGGTCAGATGGTGGAGTACAATACCTACCGTAACAGGCAAGATGATCAATGCTCCCAAAGCTCTTGTCTTTGGAACGGCAAGTAAGATACCTCCCACAATCTCGACAATTGCTACCAAAGGTATTATCCATTTAAGGGTCATCAATGCACCGAAGATTTTCATCTGTTCTTCGGACGGTGCCGGTGCAGGCATATAATTAAAGAATTTGTTAAGACCCGAATTGACCATTACCAGGGCAAACAGGATACACGCAGCTAAAAGGATTTTTTGTTTCATTTTTCTTATTTTATTAATTGATTACAAAATTATTGTAATTTTGCTTACCATTTGTAATCAGTTACCTTTAGGTAATCAAAAAAGTTTAACGAATGAAAAAGAAAGAACATAAAGAATGCCTATCAGCATTAGTGCCTGTAAGGGATACGTTGGATATTATTGGAGGTAAATGGAAAATCCTGATTTTAATTTCCATTTGGGAAGGCAACAAACATTTCAGGGAAATAGAAAGGAGCATTCCAAAACTTTCAACCAAGGTGTTGTCCAAAGAGCTGAAAGAAATGGAAGAAAACAAATTGATAGTTCGGACAATCATAAATGGCTTTCCTGTCCGTACCGAATACACGCCGACCGAGTATTCCAAAACTTTACAGAAAGTGATTAAAGAATTACAAAGTTGGGGCATAAACCACCGTAAGGAGATATTTGGGAAGGGTTAATTATACACACAGAAAGCCTAATCTTTCGATTGAGCTTTCTGTGTGATTCGGCTGGGATTTGTTCCGTCCCACATCCCCGCACTCTGTCCGGAACGATATAGTTGGCTGCGTCCCACCACCACCCGCGCGCCCAATGTCATTAAGTTAAGCGTTTTTGTCATCCTGAACAACGTGAAGGATCTGTAAACTATCCCTTTCAGTATAGCGAACAGATTCTTCGGCTAGCCTCAGAATGACATAAAAGAACGGTTACATCCTTAACTTAATACCACCATGAGCCTTCTTCGGATCGAACCCTTGGGTTCTCACCCCAGCAAACACAAAAAAGCCCAATCTTTCGATTGAGCTTTCTGTGTGATTCGGCTGGGATTGGCTGCGTCCACCACCCCACACACATGGCCGCAGCCATCCCGTTAGGGGTGGTTACAAAGCAACCGAATACCGTTTGCTAACTCTCACTGTTTTTCTATTTTAAAGAGGTACCTCAAGCGAGCTTGGACACCTCTCTAAAACAGAAAACCCGACTATTGTCGGGCATTCGGTTGCGTTTGTGATTCGGCTGGGATTCGAACCCAGGACCCATACATTAAAAGTGTAT
>Ga0182746_1002467_pt1 | contig 14093 bp, 13 predicted proteins | sample eDN3rd30CBELigOP_FD_128881 | JGI IMG/M metagenome (GOLD analysis project Ga0182746, IMG submission 128881) | Enriched Organic Plus compost microbial communities from Emeryville, California, USA - eDNA 3rd pass 30_C BE-Lig OP (version 2) (version 2) ... | reverse complement strand
CGTCGTTCAGAGCATCTATCGTCACTCAGCGACGACTTGACCTGAGGAGCCGGATGCGGGAGTTCCGCACGTCCGGATCTGTGGGAGCCCCGGCGGTGCAAGCCCCGGGGCGACCCGACCGTGTTCTGAATGAGAATCTTTCGAGAAACGCCTCCGTTGAGGCTTGACGATGCAGTTGACCGAGCGGCCTGCGAGCGGAGCCCGAACCTTGACACGCCCGAGCGAGGACATCGAACGCGACGTGAGCGCGAAGCCCGCGGAGGTCCTCGCGTTCGTCGGAATCGTGCCCGGCATGACGGTGCTCGATCTGCACTCGGGGGCCGGATACTTCGCGGAGCTGCTTTCAGGTGCCGTCGGGGAGGGAGGGCGCGTGATCGCGCACAACCACCCGGGTGCGCTCACTCTGCTGAAGCCCGTGGTCTTCGAAAGACGCTACGGGAACGACCGCCTGCGCAACGTCGAGCGGCTCTTCGCCCGGCACGACGAGCTCGAGCTGCCGGCGGCGACGCTCGACGCGATTTTGCTGTCGGCCGTGTATCACGACACGTATTGGTACTCGCCGAAGGTCGACTGGGGTCCGGTGGACCGGCAGGCGCTGCTCGCGGCGTTGCTCGACGCGTTGAAGCCCGGCGGAGTCGCCGGCGTCGTCGATCATCGTGCGAAGAGCGGCGTCGATCCGCGGGAGTCCGCAATGACGACGCACAGGATCGATCCGGCCGTCGTGATGCGCGACTTCGCAATGGCCGGATTTGTGCTCGACGGCGAGAGCGATGTGCTGAGCAACGCCGAGGATGATCATTCGACGAGCGTCTTCGATCCCGCCGTGCGCGGCAGGACGGATCGGTTTCTGATGCGTTTCCGTCGGTCAGGCTGAACCGGGTCGCGCAACGGCGCCGTCAGCCTGACCCCATCGCCGCGGCCACCGCCCCGAGCAACGGCGCCGCTGCCCCGGCCCACGGGACGGTGCGCGGTGCGTACGTCAGCAGCAGCGCTGCCGCGAAGGCGGCCGCCGTCATCATGCCGAGCCAAAGAACGGCGCCTACGGAGCCGCCCTCCACGGCGACCGTCGCCGCGAGTGCCGCTGCAATCAGCGCGAGGCCGGCGCCACGATACAGGCGCGATGCCGTCTGGCGTGTCTGCCTTGCGAAGACCTGGCGATGATGACGCTCCATCGAGCAGGCGACGGCGACGAAGCCGGCGAAGAGGAGCGCGAATGCGATCGCGATCACGGGGGATGCACCGCTTCGGTTCGACGGCTCATCGGCACGTCACCGGCTCGTCTGCGATGGCCGCGCCGGATCCCGCTCCCACGGGTCGCTCCACCTCGGATCGGCGAGCGCCTCCTCGTCGGTCAGACTCTGGAGGAACGCGATCAAGTCCTTGCGCTCGTCGGCCGTCAAAGCGAGCGGCTGTATCGACGAGCTCACTCGCTCGCTACGTGCGCGGCCGCCTCTGACGTAGTGGTCGAGCACCTCGTCGAGCGTGGCGATGCTGCCGTCGTGCATGTAAGGCGCCGTCACCGCGATGTTCCGCAGTGTCGGCACGCGAAACTTGCCGACGTCGCCGTCACGGCCCGTCAGCTCGTGCAGCCCGGTGTTCGGCGTAGCGTACGAGAGTTCTCCGGGCAGATCGTACAGGCCGGTGTTGTGGAACATGAAGGCAATCGGATCCGACACCGGGCTCGCAGACGTTCTCGAGCCCCCGTCGAGATTGAGGCCGAGATCGACCGTGACGTTGTGCGCCATATGGCAGCCGCCGCAGCGTGCCTTCTCGGAGAAGAAGAGGTTCATGCCGCGTATCGCCGCCGCCGACATTGCCGATTCGTCGCCGTAGAACCGATAGCGGTCGAACGGCGAGCGGAACGACACGATCGATCTCAGGAATGCCGCGAGCGCCGCCGCGACGTTCGGCGTGTCGATCGGGGACGCTGCACCTGGGAACGCCTCCGCGAACAGGCGGCGGTAGGCCGGATCCCTCTCGAGCTCGGCATAGACGCGCGACTCGTTGCCGGCGAGGCCGATCTCGATCGGGTCCGTGCCGAACAACGGTACGAGAACCTGCTCGTCGAGGGTTTGCAGCGAAGGGTTGGCCCACGTCAGCACGTCGCGGTAAGCGACGTTGATTAAGGACATCGAGCTGCGAGAGTGAATCTCGCCGGTCGAGCCTGCCGGACGCGCCCGCCCGTCCGTGAACGCGAGCTCTTGCAGATGGCAGCTCGCGCAGCTCAACGTGCCGTTGCCGGACAACCGCCGATCGTAGAAGAGGTGACGGCCGAGCTCGACACGTTCGGCCGTCATCGGCGCGTCGGCCGGCACGCGCGGCGGTGCGACGGTCGGCGGCAGATCCCATGTGTGGCCGTCGCCCTGTTCGGAGGCAACCGGCGAGACGCATGCGCCGAGCACGAACGCGATGGCGAGGTGCCTGAACGATCGAAACATCGGCTTGCCCTACGCCTTCGTGATCGGCATGCGCTCGCCGTGCCAGTCCGGGAAGACCTGCGTGTCGTCCTCGACCTGCAACTGCATCGCCGTCAGCGCGGAGAGCACGGAGCGGAAGTCGGTCGTGACGGGCAGATCCAGGCCGTCCTCGAGCGCGTCGCGCTCGAAGCGCTCGGGCAGCGTGCCGTAGACCCGGCCGCCGTGAATCGCGTTACCGAGCACGAACATCGCCGTCGCACGTCCGTGATCGGTTCCGGTGCCGGCGTTCTCGACGACGTTGCGTCCGAAGTCCGTCAGCGTAACGACGACGACGTCGTCGCGCCGCTCGCCGAGATCCTGCCAGAACGCGGCGAGCGAGCGGGCGAAGTCGTCGGCCATCAGCGGAAACGGCCCGTCCATCGCCGCCTGGTTCGAGTGCGTGTCCCACGTGCCGAGGTCGCCTGGTCCCGCGGTCCGGGACTCGGCGAACGCGACCTGCAGCCCGACGTTCGCCTTGATCAGGTGCGCGATCGCGGCGAGGCTCGCGCCGAATTGCGAATCGGCCGGGTAGAGCACGCGAGGGCGCGAGCCGGCCTCGTCCAGGATGCGCGCGACCTCGAAGCTGCGCGCGCCCGCCGCGCGCAGCAGCTCGTGATCGGCGTTTCGATACATCGACCGGAGCGCTTCGAAAGCCGGGCCTTCCGGGCCGAGCGTCAAGTGGAGCGTGTCTACGTCCTCGATCGAAGCCGTTGCCTGCCGGCCGTAGAAGATGCGCGGACGCTCCCGGGTCATGGACACGGCGCGCAGCGGAACGTCGGCGTCCACGGCCGCCGCGGCTACGGCGCGGTTCAGCCAGCCGTCGGCCGTCGCGCGATTGCCGGGCGTGCCGGATTCCCACCAAAGCTGCGCCTCCGAATGCGAGCGCGTGTTGTGCGGAGAGCCTGCCGCGTGAACGATCGCGAGGCTGCCGTCGCGGAACATCGGCAGCAGCGGTGCGAAGGCCGGATGCAGGCCGAAGCGACCATCGAGATCGATGCGCGCATGCGCTTCCCCGGAACCGGGGCGCGGCAGGATCATGCTCGGCCGCAGCTTTGCCAGCCGGTCGTCGTCGTAAGGGGTCACGGCCATCAGGCCGTCCATGCCGAAGCGTTGGAAGATCGTGACGAGCACCTTTGGACGTGCGCCGGCGTCACGTTCGGCGGCCTGCGCCGCGCGGCCGACGAACATCGGCAGCGCGCCGGCAGACGCGGCGAAGAGGGCGAGCCCGCCGGACTTCAGAATCATTCTTCGTTGCATGTTGGTGCCTCCCACTGCGAAACCGATTCCGCTGCCCCGGCGCGTAGCGCATTCGCCCGCGCCTCCTTGCCGGAGCCGGCGCTTAGCGAAGTTGGAACTCCGGGCTCGCGATCACGAGCGCCGTCAGCGCGGCGAGCCGGTCGCTCCGGCCCTGAAGATTCGACGTCTCCTGAAGCGCCGCCAGGTCGAGCGAAGCGAGCGCGTCGGCGGGCGTGCGGCCGGGAAGGATTCGCGCAGCGACGTCCGCCGCGTTCGGCGCAGCGGCCGTGTCGCGGACGAGCGCCGAAGGGTCTATCGCGATGCCCGCGATGTCGCCGACCGCGAGCGCCTCGGCAAACGCGACGCGCTGAAGCAGTGAAGCCGGGTCGAGCCAGTACTCGCCGTCGTCCGGATAGCCCGTCGGCTCGAGATAGGCATACAGCGGTTGGCCCATTCGCGCGATCCAGTCTGCCGCGGCTTGCGGCGCCTCCACTTCGGCGTCCGTCGCGCGTAACGCGCTCGCGACGTATTCGAGCGGCGTCTTCACCTTCGTTCTGTCTCGAGCCGCGGCCCAGAATTCCGGCGATTCGATCAGAGTTTCCATCACCGCGGCGATGTCTCCGCCGCTTCGCTCGAAGACATCGGCGAGGCGCTCCACGAGCGCCTTGGGCGGCGTCTCCGCGACGAAGCGCGCAGCGAGCTTGGTCGCGAGATGGCGGGCGGTGCTCGGGTGCGCCGCAAGGTAGTCGAGCACGCGCTCGCCTTCGTCGACGCCGCCGCCTGCCGGATAGAGCTGCCCGAAGATCAACTTCGTCCGTGCGTCGTGGTGATCGGCGCGGAACAGGAAGCTGCCGTCGCGCACGAATCCGAGCTCGAAGACGTCTTTCAGGCCGCGCGCGAACCATCGATCCGACGGGCCGACCGGCATGGTCGTCCAGCCGGTGAACGCACGCGCGACGCCGTCGAGTTCCTGGGCCGTGCCGTCAGCGGCCGGCCCGAGCGTCTGCAGTGTGACGAGCGCTCGCGCGTACTCGAGGTTAGGCCCCGTGCGCGGCCAGAACTCGCGGCTCAGCACGAGATCCTCCTCGTACTCCATCGCGACGATCTCGCTCTTCGCCCGCGCGACGAGCGCAGCGACCCCGGCCGAGCTATCGCCCGCCGCCTGCTTCGCGGCGATCACGCTCGCCATCGTCGTGTCCTCGGGAGCGACCGCCATGTCCTGCTCGTTGCCGACGTAGAAGCGGCGCATCGCGGGGTGGCGTGTGACTGCGCCGAGCAGATGCCGGAACTCGCCGAGCGCGTGCGGACGCAGCGCTTCCTGCTCGTAAGGCAGGATCCAGAGACGCGCGTTGAAGCTCGTCGGACCGGTGAAGAAATGGTTGTGCCAGAAGTCCGTCAGCACCTCGCGCAGCTGGTTCTCGGCATAGACGGCGCGGAGGACCTTCTGGGCGAGCAGCTGCTGGTGCAGCTCGCCCTCTTGCGTCCGAAACCCGTTCAGCTCGCGAAATGCGTCGATCTTCCGCGAAACGACCGAGAAGTCGAGGATCGGCTCGTCTCGCGGCGGGATCAGGCCTAGGTGGAAGCGGCGGATGTGCGCGGACATCTCGGAGCTGTTCGGGTAGCGGCCTGCAAGCTCGGCGTGCGACATCCGCAAGGCCTCGTACTCTGCGAGGCGCGCATCGAGCGCGGGCTCCGGTGAGTCGCCCGTCAATTGCGCAGCCACCCAGCGGTCGAGACCGGTATCGACGATGCGCTCGACGTCTCCCGCGCGTGCGCCGAAGGTCAGCCGGTCGAGCAGATAGGCGGCGGCCTCGCGCTCGTCGAGACCTGCGTCCCGGTACGGCAGCTCGACCGCGCCGGGCTCGGCGGCGTGCAGAGGGCTCGTGAGATAAGCGATCGCGGCGCTCGCCGCGAGCATGCGTGCCCAGGCCATTGCGCTCTCTCCGTGTCGTCGTCGATGGAGGCCGAGACTATTGAACGGAGGCGGCGAGGGGCAGCAAAAAACCGTTATTAACCGTTATGAGTATCGAGATTTACCGCGCCGAATCAGTGAGTTGATTCCCTGAGCATGATCGCCGCCCCCGATTCCCGGTTTGCCGTTCCCTCGCGTGCGCGGACAGCGGCTCGCTCGACTGAAACCGTTATTAACTTGCCGACCTCATTACCGGCTCCCTAGCGTGCGCTCGGACTCGCACGGCCCGCGTCACGTTGACCACCGCGTGCCGAGAACTGACGACGGCCACTGCCGCGAGAGCGCCATTCAAAGAACAACCGGGAGGAAGAGGGGATGAAGGGGATCAGCGGGCTCGCGTTGGGAATGATCCCTGCGGTGTTCTCGATCTCGCCCGCGGCCGCCCAAGACGGGGCGACACGGCCGCTCGAGGAGGTCGTCGTGCGCTCGACGAAGCTCGAGAAGTCGTTCGCGGAGCTGACTCAGTCCGTCACCGTGATCGACGAGATCGAGATCGAGCAGAAGGCCTTCTCCGACTTTACCGAGGTCCTGCGCAAGACCGCGGGGCTCGAGTTCAAGCAGGCGGGCGGCCCGGGCCAGTTCAATTATCCGAAGATGCGCGGGTTTGCGACGGGCGCGATCCTGGTCGTCGTCGACGGCGTCAAGATCAACGAGGCGAGCTCCGGCGGCGTGAGCAACCTTCTCGGACAGATCGATCCGGCGTCGATCGAGCGGGTGGAGGTGCTTCGAGGACCGCAAGCCGTCCTCTACGGAGCGAACAGCACGGCCGGCGTCATCTCGATCACGACGAAGTCGGGCAGAAGCAGGAGCGCGAGACTGCAGCTCGAGTCGGGCTCGCTCGACTGGCGCCGCGGCGCGGTCTCGGTGCGGAACACGGTCGATGCCGGTCGCGGCGCGGTCGCTTATTCGCTGAACGCGTCGAAGATCGACAGCGGCAACGTACACGCCGAGGAGTTCACGCGCGACGAGACGCTGCAGGGCAAGATCAGCTACGACCTCGCACGCGTCGGCATGGGCCTGACGTTCTGGCAGACGAATAACGAGTTTCAGAGCGCGGAGCTCGACGAGGCGGGCTGCTGCGAGACCCGCGAGACGCACTGGGCGTTCCAGACGCCGGATCCGAACCAGGTCACGGCGACGAAGAGCACCGTGATCGGCGCCTATCTGCAGCACGAAATATCGGAGCGGTGGAGTCAACGGTTCCAGGCCGGCGCGATGCAGAAGGATTTCGCGATTCTCGATGCGGCGGACGGGCTTCTCGGTTATCACCCGGCGCCGTTCGACGGTTTTCAGTTTCCCGCGTTCACGGGGCCGATCTACTCCCATGGAGAGCTGGTCCCGGTCGAGGATACGATCGACGACGTCGCGTCGTTCTACGATGACGAGAACCGGCAGCTCGACTACAACCTGATCTACCAGGGCGACAGAGCCGGCATGCTGATCGGCGCGGAGTACCTCGAGCAGCGCGCGCGGCAGTGGGGCAGCTACGGCGCCGCGGATAACGAAGAGTCGGTTCGTTCGCTCTATGTGAACGGCGAGCTCGATGCCGGCGAGCGCGTCGTCGTCGCGCTCGGGCTCCGTGTGGACGAGTTCGATTCCTGGGGCCGCGAGACGACGGGCAACGTCGGCCTGGCCGTGCAGCTCGGCGCCGCGTCGTCGCTGTTCGTCAACGTCGGCACGAGCTTCACGGCGCCGACGATGTCACAGCTCTTCAATCCTGTGTACGGCGACGCTCATCTGAAGCCGCAGGGCGGGGAGACGGTCGAGCTCGGCTGGCGCTACAACGGAGCGGACGAGCGTCTCGCGCTCGAGAGCACCTTGTGGCATACCGTCCTCGACGATGTGATCGTCTACGACGGCGCCATCGTCAACCGGCGCTCCACATCCGGCTTCGGCCAATACACGAATCGCGATCGGCAAAGGACCGAGGGCGTCGAGCTCACGGCCCGCTTTGCGCTCACCGACCGCATCGCGCTCGACGGCAACTACACGTACACGCGCTCGGACAACAAGGCCGCGGACGGAGATTGGGAGCGGACCGTTCAAATCGCCAAGAACAAGGCCAACATCGGGCTCGACTACCAGGGCGACCGGTTTTATGTGAGCGGCAACCTCTACTACTCCGGACCCCGGCTGCGTTGGGCGGCGGATATCGAGATGAAGGAGTACACGCGCTTCGATCTGGCCGGCCGGTTCAGCTTCACCGACGCGCTTTCAGCTTATGTGCGCATCGAGAACGTGTTCGATACCGACATCGAGGAAGCTCTCGGCTACGAGCAGCCGGGCAGGTACTCCGTCGTCGGTATCCAATACAGCTTCTTCTAGCGAGGTGGCTGACGGAGCGGGCGCGGTCACCGACCTTTCTCCCCCAAAGGCGGCCGCGCCCGCTGCGTCGACGATCGGCAAACGATTCGGATACTTGACCGTCATGAGTAACAACGAAACGAATGAGTCGCTCCGCGCGGCGAGCATCGCATCCCGCGCCGTCGCCGCCGGAGGCGGCGGATTCGTGCTCGCGAACGCCGCGGGTGTCGCGCTCGCGGCCGTGCTGCCGATGCCGCACGCTGATGCGGTGATGGCCGGCATTCTGCTCACGTTCGCGATATACGTCGCGGCGATCGTCTGGGCTTTTGCGGCCCGGTCGGCGTCCCGCGCGTGGCTCGGGCTCGCCGTACCGATAGTCCTGTCGTTCGTGCTGATCGCGGCCGTCGATTGGGGCGCCGGCTGATGGAAGGCGGGTTCCGCAAGTCGATGGCATGGCTTCATACGTGGTCCGGCCTCGTCGTCGGATGGGTGCTGTTCTTCATGTTCCTGACCGGCACCTTCGGCTACTTCGATACCGAAATCGACCGCTGGATGCGGCCGGAGGTGCCCCTCGAGCGAACTTCAGTGTCGCAGCAGGCTGCCATCGAGCTCGGCATAGGTCGGCTCCAGGAAGTCGCGCCGGACGCCGCGCAGTGGACGCTGTACCCGCCAAGTGGTCGCGATGTACCGAATATCAACCTGTACTGGAGCGGAGTGCCGGGGCTCGGCCCGCAGAGCGGCAGCGAGGTACTCGATAACGAGACGGGCAAGCCGATCGACGCGCGTGACACGGGCGGCGGACAGGCGCTCTACCAGCTTCACTATCTGCTGAGGTACCTGCCGTCGACGCTCGCCTACTGGATCGTAGGCGCGTGCAGCATGCTGATGCTGACGGCGATCGTCACCGGGGTCGTCGTGCACAAGCGCATCTTCCGGGACTTCTTCACGTTTCGTCCGTCCAGAGGGCGACGTTCGTGGCTCGACTTCCACAACATGCTCGCCGTGCTCGCGTTGCCGTTCCACCTGATGATCACGTACAGCGGTCTCGTCTTCTTCGCGTTCACGTACATGGCGCTCGTCGTGTCTGCGACGTACGGAAGCGAAGCCGCGGACCGTAGCCGATTCTTCGACGAAGCGTTCCGCAATCCGGAGGTCGGCGAAGCGTCCGGAGTGCGGGCGCCCGCGGCGCCGCTGGTGCGGATCGTCGCGGAAACGGAGGCGCTGTGGGGAGATGGGCAGATCCGCGCCATTCAGATCCGACGGCGCGAGCGGAGCGCTTCTCGAGCACACCGATCGTCGTACTGGTTCGGTCGCCGTCAATGATGCGCTGCTCGGTCTGCACGAGGGGCTGTTCGCGTCCCCGGTGCTGCGCTGGCTCTACTTCGCCTCCGGGCTGATCGGCACCGCGATGATCGCGACAGGACTCGTGCTGTGGACGGTAAAGCGAAGAAGGTCGGACCGGCGCCACGCAGGGCTCGAGCTCGTCGAGCGGCTCAACGTCGGCACGATAGTGGGCTTGCCGGTCGCGATCGCAGCCTATTTTTGGGCGAACAGGCTGATTCCGATCGACGTCGCCGATCGAGCCGCGCGAGAGATGGACGCGCTTTTCATCGTCTGGCTCGTCATGCTTGCCTATGCGGCGGTTCGCCCGCCGCGGCGCGCGTGGATCGAGCAGTCGGCCCTCGCGTCGCTCGCGTTCGGTTTGCTGCCCGTGCTGAATGCGGCGACGAGCAATCTCGGGCTCGGCCGTTCGTTGCCGGCGGGAGAGTGGGCGCTCGCAGGCTTCGATCTGACTGCAATCGCTGCCGGGCTGGGGTTCCTCGCCGCGTCGTGGCAACTACGCCGAGCCCTTGAGTCTTCCGAGCGCGACTCCTCGACGCGCCCCGCGCAGCCGTCCTCGCGCCCGCTCGCTGCGCCAGCTTCTCGTCCGGGTCGCTGAGCCTCGTCTTGGCCGGGCATCCGGCCTGCCGACGCTCTCCGTAGCCGCGCTAGAGCCTGTCCCTTCCGGCTCTCGTACGCACAAGGCGCCGAGGTCTATCATGTGGGCTAGGCTTGGGCTGTGCTGACACCGGCGAGATGCCGACGGCGCGACCATCCTGCCGGCGCGGAAGTCATGAACATGGCTGTGGGCTCGAGTCATCCTCGGGTGGAGTGCAGCTTGCACGGCGGTAGCGCGATTTCTCGATCAGGGGGCGACATGAAGAAGATCCGACTTGCGCTCGCGGGGCTGATCTCGCTCGCGGTGTGTGCGCCGGCAACGTCTTCTGCACAACCGAGGGATGCCGCGCCCGCCGGAATACCGCGCACGCCCGACGGCAAGCCCGATCTCAACGGCATCTGGCAGGCGCTCGAGCCGGCCAACTGGGATATCCGGCCCCACGCAGCCCGGCCCGCGCCGCTCGATATTCTCGGCGCGAGCGGCGCGGAGCCGCCGAGCCTTGGCGTCGTGGAGGGCGGAGAAATCCCGTACCTGCCGGCGGCGCTCGAGCAGCAGCGGCAGAATTTCGCCAATCGCTTCGAGCTCGACCCGGAGCGCAAGTGCTTCATGCCGGGAATTCCGCGGGCGACGTATATGCCCCAGCCGTTTCAGATCTTTCAGAGCGGCGATCATCTGATGATGGCGTATCAATTCGCGAACGCTGTGCGCCAGATTCACATGCAGGATCCCGGGCCTGCGCCGACATCGTTCTGGATGGGATGGTCCGTCGGACGCTGGGAGGGCGATATCCTCGTAGTGGAAGTTACGAACCAGAAGGCCGACACGTGGCTCGATCGTGCGGGTAACTTCCACAGCGACGAGTTGCGCGTCGAAGAGCGCTACACGTTGATGAGCCCGTATCACCTGCTGTACGAGGCCACGCTCGAAGATCCGAAGGTGTTCGCGCGGCCCTTCAAGATCAGCATGCCGCTCTACCGCCGGATCGAGGCGAATGCCGAGCTGCTCGAGTTCAAGTGTGTTCCCTTTGCCGAAGAGGTTCTTTACGGCCACTTGCGTAAGGGTCACGAAGGTGAACCTCCGCCTGCCGAGCGAAGCATCAGCGAGTGAAACTCCCCACGCGATGGGGTGGGAGAAGGCCATGACATCGAAGAATTTGCGGTTGGCGGGCCTGGGTTGCGGCGTGCTCTTCGCCGGGCTCGCTCCCGGGCAAACGCCGGCCGGTTTCGATCCGAGCTATTCGCCGCCTCGGATGCCTTCCGGCAAGCCGGATCTCCAAGGGGCTTTGGTCGAACGCGGTCGTCACGCCCCTCGAGCGGCCGGCCGATCTCGCCGACAAGGCGTTCCTTACCGAAGAGGAAGCTCGCGAGTATCAAGCGAAGCGGGTCGAGGAGATCAACAGGGATACGCGGCCGGACGATGCCGAGGCCGACATTCTGCTCGCCTACAACGACTTCTGGTGGGACTCGGGTACGACCGGTGTACGGACGCTGCGCACCTCGCTGATCGTGGACCCGCCCGACGGCCGACTCCCGGAGCTCACGGATCAGGCGAAGCAGCGAATCGCGGCGCAGCCGCCGCCTTCCGCAGACGGTCCGGAGACCCAGGGTCTCTCCACGCGTTGCATCTATTACGGCACGGCCGGTCCGCCGATGCTGCCCGGTGCCTACAACAACCACTATCAGCTCGTGCAGACCGACGACCACGTGCTGATCGTGAACGAGATGGTGCACGAGACGCGGATCATCCCGCTCGACGGGCGCCCCTTCCCGCCGGACGATGTCCGTCAATGGCGCGGCAGCTCGCGAGGTCACTGGGAAGACGACACGTTGGTCGTCGAGACGAGGAACAGGCGGCCGGAAACGTCGATTCGCGGCTCGAGCGAGAACATGCGCTTGACCGAGCGTTTCACGCGCGTCGCCGACGATATCCTGCTTTACGAGTTCACCGTGAACGACCCGGACGCCTTCACGCGGCCGTGGACCGCACAGATCACGTCTTTACGCGTCGAGGACGAGCTGATGTACGAGTACGCGTGCCACGAAGGGAACAAGTCCATGTACGGGATCCTCGCCGGCGCGCGCGCGGCTGAGCGCGCTGCCGCGGAGGCCGAGAAGTAGCGCCGACGCGGGCAATTACCGCGCAACAGTCGAGGGGGCATAAACATGAGGAAGCCGTTGCTTGCTCTGTCGTTGGCCGTCGTGGCGGAGCCCGCGAGCGTGTGGGCCCATCACTCGTTCGCGTCTGAGTTCGACGCCGATCAGCCTGTCTCGTTGCACGGCACCGTGACGAAGGTGGAGTTCATCAACCCGCACTCGTGGATTCACATCGAGGTAACGAACGAGGACGGCACGAAGACCGCATGGGAAGTGGAAGGCGGCACGCCGAATACGTTGTTCCGGAAGGGGATCAACGACAACTCGCTTGCGATCGGCACCGCGGTGTCCGTCGACGGCTACAAGGCGCGCGACGGCTCGAACCGGATGAGCGGGCGTGACATTACGTTGGCCGACGGGCGCAAGGTGTTTCTGTCGGGGTCTGCGCCGCCGCAGCAGCTGTAAGGCGGGCTCGGCGAAGGTTGCGGCCCGCCGAATCGTCGCGGGCTCTTCGGATCGTCGCTGGTTCTCGAGGGGGAGGCCATGTCGCAAGCTCGCGTCGTGATCGCTGCGTTCGTGCTCGGATCGGCTTTCGCAATCGGCCGGGGCGTCCAGTCACCCGCCGCCGCTCAAGGCGCGGCGGCCGAGGAGCAGGGGGGCGCGGCGGCGCTCGTCGAGGCCGGGGCCTTGGAGCGGCTCGCCGAGACGCGCTGGGCGTCGCGGGCGCCGAGCGGAGCGGCGGCGCCCAGCTTCGTGGTAGACCCGAGCTGGCCTAAGCCGTTGCCGAACAATTGGCGGATCGGGCAGGTCGGCGGCATCGCCGTCGACTCGCACGACAACATCTGGGTCTATCACCGCCCGCGCACGTTGGAATCGAGCTCCGCCGGCGCGATGCCGCGAGTTTCGACGAACGACGCAGGCGTGCCGATCAGCGCGCTCGGCCATGCGCGGCCCTACGCCGAGCGCAACGCCGGCTGCTGCGAGCCGGCGCCGGCCGTGCTCAAGTTCGACCGCGAAGGGAATCTGCTCGACGCATGGGGTGAGTACGTCGGCCACTTCGGGGCGTACGGGCAAAATCCAGTGACGGACGATCCGAGCTCCGGCATCGCCGACACCGATGTCGGCCCGTGGATCGAGGACTATCAGGCCGGCAGAATGAAGCCGATGTTCTTTCGCGGCCCGGTGCACTGTGCCACGGTGAGCCGCGACGGCTTCCTTTATGTCTGCGACCGCGGCAACAACCGCGTACAGGTCTTCGATCTCGCGTCCCCGGAGCTCGGCCAATCGTGTGCGAACCCGAATGCAGAAGCCGGCAAGTGCGGCTTCGTGCGCGAGGTGCACGTGGCGCCGCAGACGGCGGCAGGCACGTCGGGCAGCGCGACGCTGTCCGCCGATCCCATGCAGAGCTGTCTCTACGTCGGAGATCTCTCGAACAACACGCTCTACATCTTGAATCGCGAGAATCTGACGGAGCTCGACCGCATCGGCCGGCCGGGCCGCCAGGCCGGCGAGTTCCATTGGCTGCACGCGATCGCCGTTGATTCGGTCGGCAACCTCTACACCGGTGAAGTGGATAGCGGGCAGCGCGTGCAGAAATTCTTGCGCTACGGGTCCGCGAGCTGCAGCGGCTCGGGCAGCCGCGAAGTAGGCTCGTACAGCAACAACAGGTAGAGGGGGCCTCGGATGAGCCGCACCAGAACGTGCTACGCCCTGTCGCTGCTTGCGGCGGTCGCCGCGTACGCCGCGTCGACTGCTGCGCAGAACGACTACGGCAACCCGAACATGACACCGGTGAACGGCCTGCCGAATCCATACTCCGCGTGGAAGGTCATGCCGTTGCCCGAAGGCAGGGCCTGGGGTTCCACGGCGGGTGTCGACGCCGCCAAAGGGCGCGACGACGTGTGGGCCATCGACCGCTGCGGAAGCAATAGCTGCGTCGAGTCGAACGATGATCCGCTCCTGCACTACGACGGTAAGCGTCTCGCCGAGGCCGCCTTGACGATTAGAACTTAATCGTTTTCAAGAGTAGGTTCGTCGCCTCTAGGTCGAACTCCGCCGGGTCGAACGAGCCGCCCGCCCACCTCAGCATGTCG
>Ga0182746_1002464_pt1 | contig 14110 bp, 10 predicted proteins | sample eDN3rd30CBELigOP_FD_128881 | JGI IMG/M metagenome (GOLD analysis project Ga0182746, IMG submission 128881) | Enriched Organic Plus compost microbial communities from Emeryville, California, USA - eDNA 3rd pass 30_C BE-Lig OP (version 2) (version 2) ... | reverse complement strand
GCGGGCGGCCTCGACGACTTCCTTGGGGAAGCCGCGCATCGACTGAGCCAAGAGCAGGATGGCGAGTGCCGAAGCGAAGTGGGGCAGGATGAGCGCGACGACGCTATCGAGCAGGCCCATCTGCGCTACCAACAGGTAGTTGGGGATCATCACCACCTGGAATGGCACCAGCCAGGTGAGGGCGACCGCCGTATAGACGAGCTTGTCGAAGCGGAACCGCCAGCGCGCGAAGGCATAGGCGGCGAGGAGCCCCGTGAAGAGCTGGATGACCGTCACCACGATCGAAATGACGAACGTGTTGATGAGCATCCGCACGATGGGGATGGCGTTGAGCGCATAGGCGTAGTTGTCGAGCGAGATGGAGCTCGGCCAGAGGCTGGTCTCGAAGATGGCGTTGGCTGGCCGTAGCGAGGTCACCACCATCCAGTAGACGGGGAAGAGGCAGAAGAGCGACAGCAGCACCATGACGAGGTGACCGGCGGCGCTGTTGATGCCAACGCCCTCGGCAGTCTTCCGACGCAAACGTGGCCGGGCCGCCGCGAGCGGCCGCGAGATGGCTTCAGTTGTCATGGAACGAGAACCTGTCGATGAAGTGGAAAAGGACGAAGGCAACGGCGCCGAAGCCGATGAAAAGGATCACCGCCGAGGCCGAACCCCAGCCGACCGACATGCTCGAGAAGCCGAAGTCCCAGAGCAGGTAGTAGATATTGGTCGTGGCTCCGAGCGGACCGCCGCCGGTCAGCACGTTGATGTAGGTGAAGCTCCACTGGGCGCCGAGCAGGATCGTCATCATCACGAGGAAGAGGATGGACGAGCTTAGCAATGGCAGCCGTACGTCGCGGATGATCTCCCATTTGCTGGCGCCATCCATGCGCGCCGCCTCGATGAGCGAGGGGTTGATGTTGGCGTTGGCGGCCGAGAGGATGAGGGTGGAAAAGCCGATGAGCTTCCAGCCGGTGATGACAATCACGGTCCAGATGGCGACCTTGGGGTCAGTCAGGAACTTGACGGGATCGAAGCCCAGCCAGGTGATGCCGGCGTTGACCATGCCGTAGCCCGGATCGAGCAGCCAGCGCCAGACGGCGGCGGCGACGACCGGGGCGATGATCATCGGCACGAAGATGATGGCGCGATAGATGTTGCGCGAACGTGTCGGCAGGTCGTGCGTGTAGATGGCGATAGCCAGCGGAATGAGCACGGCCAGCGGCAGGAGGCCCAGCACGTAGACAGCGGTGTTCCGCAGCGCCTGCCAGAATTTCGGCAGCGAGAAGATGCGCACGTAGTTGTCCAGGCCGACATAGGTCTGCGGCGAGGACGGCAGCATGTTCCACTGGTAAAAGCTCAGGCGCAGCGCGTCGACGAGCGGCCAGTAGATCCAGACCACGAGCGTAACGATGGCCGGAGCCAGGTAGAGCCAGGGCGAGATGCGCCAATTGCCCGAGCGCCTGCGGCGAACCGGGGCGGCATCGAGACGGGAAACCGATAGCTGGGCCATCGTCATCCTCCGAAGATGGAGCCCGCTCCGTCGCCGGGGCGGGCAGGGGGCTTACGGCATCAGCGCCTGGGCATTGGCCTGGGCATCGGAAAGGGCAGCCTGGACGTCAGCGCCGCCGAACACCGCCATCTCGGCGCCATCCATCATCAACTTGACGATCTGCGAATAGTTCGGGCCGGGCATGGAGTCCCAGGGCTCGAGGCGCGAGAGCTGCTCGAGATTGGGTTGGACCAGCGGATGGTCCTTGATCCAGTTGCCGAGATATTCCGGGTCGTTGACGATGTCGGTGCGCAGCGGCAGGTAGCCGATCTCTGAGGTGATGATTGTGTAGCCGTGCTTGGAGGTGAGGAACTTCATCAGCTCCCAGGCAGCGCGCTGCTTGACCGGATCGGAGCCGAGGATGACCAGAGCACTACCCGAATTGTTGGGACGGGTCGGCTTGTCGCCGAAGCGCGGCATGGGAGCGGCCCGCAGGTCGAACTTGCCGGTCGCGCCCTTGACTAGCACGCCCTGCACCGCCGAGGTTTGCAGATACATGCCGAGATTGCCCGCCGCCATGTTCTCCATGGCCGCGTTGATGTCGATGTTCTCGTAGGCGCCGCCCTCATAGAGGTCCTTGATCATCGCCACGGCTTCGACGGCCGCCGGTTCGGCGAAGGTCAGCGTCTTGCGGTCGGCCGAGAGCACCGAGCCGTTGTTGGAGCGCACGACGCCCTGGAACAGCCAGTCGGCGGCGCTGGGACCGAAGATGCCGGCGGTGAAGCCCGGCTTGCCGGTCTCGTCCTTGATAGCCAGGGCAGCGGCCTTGACCTCGGCCCAGGTCTGGGGCGGAGCATCGGGGTTAAGGCCAGCGGCCTTGAAGAGATCGGCGTTGAAGAACAGGATCGGGGTCGAGAACGTATAGGCGAGGCCGAAAGTCTTGCCGTCGAGCACGCCGAGCTTGAGCCCGTTCGGGCTCATGCCGTCGAAATGGGCGGCGAGTTCGTCGGCGGGGATCAGGTCTTCGAGCGCCTTGGCGGCGTAGTTGGTGCGCGCATAATCCAGCGAGTTGAACCCGAGCTGCACGAGATCGACAGGCTGGTTGGCGGCGAGGTCGGCCTGGAGGCGGGCATTGCCATCGCCGGCACTATAGGGCACGCCCTGCACCGTGATGTTGGGGTTGGCCGCCATGAACTCGGCGATGAGCTTCTCCGTGGCATCCTTGCCGACGCCGGCCGAGCCGAGATTGTAGTTGTAGAAGGTGATGGTGACCGGCTGGTCGACGCTGGCCGGGATGGCCTGCGCGAGAGCAGGGCCGGTTGCCAGGAGCGCCAGGGCCCCTGCAAGGAAGGTTTTGCGGTTCATCTCAATGAGGTCCGTTACTCGGCGGCTTCGAGAGAAGCGAGATAGGCGTTGAGGCGAGCCGTCATCTCCTTGAGCGGCGTCGCGCTGATTTCGCGGCGGGTCGAGGGCTGCGGCGCGAAAGCGACGGTGAGGCCGGAGGGACGAATCGTGCCGATGGTCATCGAAGTGCCTTCGACGGCGCGGAAGGTGTCGCCCATGGCCACGGTGTCGAGCGAATTGTGCTGGCCCATGCCGACGACGACGGTGACGCCATACCAGTTGGAGACACGATCGTGGTGAACGTGGCCCGAAAGGATGCCCAGCACATTGCGGCCGGCAAGCAGGTCGCGCAGGGCGAGCGTGTCATCGATGGCGAGGGTTTCCCACTCGGCTTCGAAATTCTCTTCATCGAGCGCCGGAGCGTGGTGCATCACGAGGAGCTTGGGCAGCTCGGCATGATCGTTGAGGCGCGCTTCGAGCCATTCGAGCTGGCCGGGTTCGAACGAGCCGCCGATCTTGCGGGGCACGCTGGTATCGAGCGTGATGATATGGACGCCCGCGATCACCGCGTCGTGGTCGTAGGGGGCCAGGGCGTTTTCGGTACGATCGAAGAAGCCTTGTAGAAGCCTTCGCGGGTGTCGTGATTGCCCAGGGCGAAGAGTACCGGCACGTCGATCCCGGCTTCGGCGATCAGCGCCTGCAGATGCTTGTAGCTGGTCTCGTCGCCGCGATTAGTCAGGTCGCCCGAGGCGACGATGAAGGCAGGACGCGGGGTCATGCGCTGGATATCGGCGGCGATCGCACGGAAATTGGCGGTCGTATCGCTGAACAGATGCGGGTCTTCGACGGCAGGGTCGCCGACATGCAGATCGGTGATGTGAACGAAGGTTACGGGCTCGGACATCGACAGTCCTCCTGTTGAAGCGGCCGGCGGCACCGGCTCTCGCTGGGGAAGTCGCGCGCCTCGCCGATTGGCTCTTGCGCGGGATCGATGCCATCGGTAGCTTTGTCGTATGACAGGTGAATGAAGGTTCATTCAGTTTATGGATGTTGCTCCCGACAAGCGCGAGCGGATACTCGCCGCCGCTTCACGACTGATCGTCCGCAACGGACTTCAGTGCTCAATGCAGGCCATTGCCGAGGAGGCAGGCGTAGCCACCGGCTCGCTCTACAATTACTTCGATTCCAAGGAGGCACTGGTGCGCGGGGTCTATGACCGCGTCGCCCAGGAGATGACGCAGCAGGTGGCGGTGCCGCACGATCCAGCCAGCAGCCACGCCCAGCGCGTGCAGCACTATATCGAGCGCTACATCGACTTCATCTGGGAAGACGCCGACCGCGCGCGGCTTTTCGACTATCTCGACAATAGCCCGCTGCTCACGTTCGGCGAAGCCGTCGGCATCTTCCGTCCCTTCGTCGACCATGGCCGTGAAATGCTTGCCCTGGCCCAGCAGGACGGCGTGGTGCGTCCGGGAGCCACCAACCTCATAGCCAGCTTCGTCCGCGGCGCCATCCGCAATACCCTGAAACGCCGCCGCCTCGATCCCTCGCCGATCAGAGATGAGGAGAAGCAGGGACTGGCGGCAATGTGTTGGGACGCTATCGCGGTGCACAGGCACCCGTAGCGTCATCAGAATACGACTGGCATTTCTTCACAAGCCAGGAGCCGCCCAAGGCGTGATTCTATGCTGAAGCCTCCATGACCTCGAGCCGAGCATGGAGATTTTTGCCATTTTATCTTTGCTCTCCAGAGGCTTACGTTCCGCCAATCTGAAACATTCGATTTTCTCTGATTAACACACTTGAGTTAAGTTAATCGGCCTCGCATAGTCCGTTATGGGACTGTCACAGTTCCGAGCAGATGAGCGGTGTCGAACGCCGCCACGGAGAGGAAAGAGAGTATTCGATGACACGTATGAGCCGGCGAACCTTTATCGCCTCCGTCCCGCCGTTTCTGGCGGCAACGCAGATTCCGGCTTTGGCGGCGCCTGCAACGGACCTGCAATTGATCGCTGCCCAGAAGGGTGAACCGACAATCGTCAAGCTGTATCGTCAGCTTGAGCGCCTGACCTCGACCGTCACGCTGATGACCACCGGCGCGCACCCGGACGACGAGCCAAGCGGCATGCTCGCGGCCCTGCGTCACGTCTATGGCATTCGCCCGGTGCTCTACTGCATCACGCGCGGCGAAGGCGGCCAGAATGCCATCGGCCCGGAACGCGGCTCGGTTCTCGGTGTGCTGCGCACCCGCGAAATGACCGAAGCATCCCGCTCACTCGACGCCTCGCTCGCCTTCGGCGGCCAGGGTCACAATGACAGCGTGCACGATTTCGGCTTCTCCAAGGACCCGAACCAGACCATCGACCGTTGGGGTCGTGATCGCGTCATCGAACGCATGACCTGGGCTTTCCGCTACTACAAGCCCGACATCATCATGAACTGCTTCCTGGATGTGCCGGGGCAGCATGGCCACCACCGCGCGGCCAACGTGGCGACCTTCGTCGTGGCGGAGCTCTCGGGCAAGATTGACGAATTCTCCAACCAGATCGCGGCTGGCCTCAAGCCGTGGACCGTGCCCAAGATCTATCTGCCAGCTTATGGCGGTGGTGGCGGCGTCTACGACGACGAGATTCCACCTCCGCCCAAGACGCTGGTCGTGCGCGCTCCCGAGCGTGATCCGATCTCCGGCGCAACGTTCCCGCAGATGGGTGAGTGGTCCCGTTCCTGCCACCTGACACAGGGCATGGGCACCTGGCGCCCCGAGCCGCAGACCGAATGGGAGCTCAACCTCGCCTGGGCCGCAAATGGCGAAGCCGGCAAGCAGGAAAGCGATATCCGCGAGGGCCTGATCGCCACTGTTGGCCACATCGCCGCTCTTGATGGCATGCCCGCCTCGGCCGCCGACGCACTTCGAAACGCCCAGGGCCTGATCGACGAGGCCATCGCCGACTATGGAGACCCGGTCGTCGTGGTCAAGAAGGTCGCCGAGATCGGCAAGGCAATCGCCGAAGCACGCGCCCAACTCCCGGCTGAGCTCGAAGACAGCGTTGCTCACCGCCTCGACCGCAAGGCCAAGGAAGTGGACCTGGTGCTGGCTACCGCCGCTGGCATGCAGATTCGTGCCTATACGGACGGCGCTGACCTGCGTCCGGGCCAGGAGATCATCGTCAAGACCCTGGTCGATGCGCCCGAAAGTGTGACCGTGGATTCGGTTGCGGTCGTCGCTCGCGAAGGCCTCAGCAGCGAAAGCACCGCCGATGGCGAGAACGTCGCAGTTGCGGCCGACGCAGCGCTGACCAACCCGCTGGCCGAGCAGTTCGATCCCCTCGGTGGCAATGGCGACGCCTTCGTTCGCCTGACGGCTACAATTGCTGGCCACAAGGCTGTGCTCGACGTCGACCTGGAAGACGCGCTCCGCGTGTTGCCGGCCGCCTCGCTCGAGCTCAAGCCGGATGCGGTCGTGTTCAACACTGAGCAGGAAATTGCTCCGGTGGAGATGACCGCAGTGGTGGCCAACGCCACGACCAACGACCTCAAGTTCAACCTGCCGGAAGGCTGGTCGATGACGGCCACGGGTGAAACCGGTCGCGAGGCCGGTACGTTCGAGCTGGCTCCGCCGGCCGAGCTGGGCACGACGCGCGTCAACATCGAGCCCAAGTTGCTCGATCAACCCGCCTACGCCATCAACACCTTCTCCTATCCGCATATCGGCAAGTCGGTCGTGCCAACCCTGGTATCGGTGCCTGTGCAGTCGGTTGGCGCCGTGCTGCCAGCTGAGGCGAAGGTGGGCTATGTCGGTGGCGGCAACGACAACGTTGCGACCTGGCTGCGCCGTCTCGGAGTCAAGCTCGTCGAGCTCAAGCCCTCCGACGTCGAGGCCGGTGCCTATCGCGATCTGACGACGCTCATCGTGGGCATCTTCTCCTTCGGTCGCCGCCAGGATCTGGTGGCAGCGCTGCCGGGCATTCACGAATGGGTGCGCAATGGCGGGCACCTGGTGACCCTCTATCACCGTCCGTCCGATGGCTGGAAGCCTGAGAGCGTGCCGCCCGCTTTCCTCAAGATCGGCTCGCCTTCGATCCGCTATCGCGTGACCGATGCCAAGGCGCCGGTGACGGTTCTGGAGCCCGATCACCCGCTCCTCAACTACCCTAACGTCATCGGGGAAGAAGACTGGGCCAATTGGGACAAGGAACGCGGTCTCTACTTCGCTTCCGAATGGGACGAGGCCTACAAGCCGCTGCTGGCAATGAGCGATGCGGGTGAAGACCCGCTGACCGGTTCGCTGCTCTCCGCCGAAATCGGCAAGGGCCGGCATACACACACGAGCCTCGTGCTGCACCATCAGCTCGACAAGCTCGTTCCGGGCGCGTTCCGCCTGCTGGCTAACCTCACGCAGGCGGCCCAGCGCTAACCGACAGGGCTCGCGGCCGCTCCCGGGCCGCGAGCCTACGCGCCGCTGGAATTTCCGGTGGCACAAGCAGAACCCCTGGCTGCCCTCCCGGCCAGGGGTTTGGCTTGTCAGGGGCTTAGAGAAATCGCGACAGCGCGAATGCCGAAAGATCAATACGCGCCTGACCATCGATCGCCCATTGGGCAAGACTCTCGCCAATGGCCGCCGAATGTTTGAATCCGTGGCCCGAACACGGCGACGCGACCAGAATGTTGGCGTGCTCCGGATGCCTGTCGATGAGGAAGGCGCTGTCGGGTGTGACTGTATAGATGCAGGTAGCCGTCTTGGTAACACGCGGGGTTACGCCTGCAAGCCTGCCAGCAAGATGCGCGGCGTGCATGCGTTGACTGTCGCTCTCGGGAACGTTGCGGTCGATCGCATTGGGATCGCTCGCGGCGCCGTAAAATTCGTCTGCCGCTTTCATGCTGAGGCCATCCTGGCTCGGGAAGCCATAAAAGAAGCCATCCTGTGTTTCGCCGTGCGGCCACATGAAAACGGGGGAATGCTTCCAGGTAGCGGGAGCATCTTCGGCGAGGGCAAACCAGTGCATGACCTGACGGGTGGGGCTCAGGACCTTGTCGAATGGCGCGCCAAGCAGGTTGGGCGCCCACGGGCCGGCCGAAACGACTGCTTGGCCAGCGCACACCATTGAGCCGTCGTCGAGCACAACAGTGACGCCGCTGGCAGTAGCATCGATGCTCGTGACAACGCGACCAAGCCGGACCTCTGCCCCCAACTTCTGAGCGATCGAGAGTTGCGTAGCGACGCACCGCTCGGGCGACACATAGCCGCCGCCCGGCTCGTAGTAGCCGATCTCGTCATCCTGTGGTGTGAAGTTGGGAAAGCGGCGACGGATTTCTGCGGCGTCGAGGATTTCGTGTTCTATGCCGTAGCGCCGTGCGGCCTGGATCGAGCGGCGAATGAAGCCTGTGCGGCCAGGACGTTGAACAGCGTCGTCATGGTAGGAAATGATGATGCTGCCGACCTCCGAGAGAAGCGTCTCGCCGGTCTCGGCCTCCAGTTCGCGCCAGATCTCGTGCGATCGCATAACTAGCGGCACATAGGCCTCGCCTTCGCCAATGCCACGCCGTGTGATGCGCGTTTCGCCATGTGTCGAGCCCTGCGTGTGTGGTGGCGGGAAGCGGTCGATCCCCAGGACGTTTACGCCACGCTTGGCGAGTTGGTAGAGCGCGGCACTGCCCATCGCGCCCAGGCCGATGACGACGATGTCGTAAGTCTCAGTCATTACGGATCTTTCTAGGTCGATCGAGATGGGTGGTGAGGAACAGAGCGCCAATGATGATGGCGACCCCGATCACGGTGCTCCACGCTGGAATTTCGCCGAAGGCGAGATAGCCCGCAATCGAGGCCATAACGATCGAGAGGTAGCCAAGTGGCGCCAGCACATTGGCGGGCGTCGACTGATAGGCGCGCAGGAAACAATATTGCCCAGCCTGGGCGAGAACACCGATGGCCAGCAGCAGCGGCCAATCAGCAAGGGCAACCGGGTGCCAGGTGACCGCGGCGGGAATGGCGGTGAAGAGCGTCAGGCCGACGGTATAGAAGACCATGAGCACGGTGGTGTTTTCGCCAGCAAGCGCACGAGTCTGTACGACCGCCAGCGAGCCAAAGACCACGGAGCCGAGTGCAGCGAGAATGCCGGGGCTCAAGGCGATCTCTCCAGGCGCGACCATGATGATCACGCCAAAGAAACCTACGACGGCGCCGAACCAGCGAAGAAGGCTCGAACGCTCGCTCAGCAACCAGGCAGCCAGCGCCATCACGACGAGCGGGCGCATAAAGCCGATGGCATTGGCCATGGCTAGCGGCAGCGCTGCCAACGCCACGAAGTTGGAGCTGAGCGCGATGGTATTGCAGAGCACCCGGAAGACATGGCGTCCCCAATGCTGGGTCTTGGCGATAGCATCGCGATGTAGCCACGCGAGTGGCAGCACGCTGATGAGCCCGATCAGCGAGCGGATGAAGACCATCTGCAAGGCGGGGTAGGTGGCGCCGCCCATCTTGACCAGCACCGTCATCACGGTGACCAGCACTGTATCGGACAACAACCAAACCATGCCGATGTTGTCGCGCCGCGGCGCGGGAGCGTGCATGTCAGGCCGGCTGCACCAGGTTGGCGAGAAGACGGAAGGTCCCGGGCACGAGCTTGTCGAGCTGATGGTGCAGCACGAGGCTCGTATGAGTATGCCGACCCTTGCCGATCTCCGCCGAGAGAAGCGAACCGGTCAACTGCTTTTCCCCTGTGTCGTTCATGCCGAGGAGCGGCATATACGCCTTGTCCCACGTGGAAGCGAAGTAGAGTCCCCGCTCCTTGTCCCAGCCCTCGAAATCGGCGGCGCTGATGTGGTTCGGACCGACCAGCAACGGGTGGTTGGGCGCTAGCACCTCGACCGGCGCATCGGGATTGTTGACGCGCCAGCGCAGCGACGGAGAGCCGATCGTGAGTGGCAACGGCGGAGTGCTTCCAGGATTCCAACCGTCGCTGGGTCGATGATAGAGCGTCACCAGATGCCCGCCGGCTTTCACCCAATCATGCAGCCTTTCGGTCGCCGCTGCCAGATCAGGGCGCGTCCCGAAAGCGAAGATGCCGACGACGATGGTGTCCAAGCGTGAGAGATCGCCTGCCAGGGCTGTGGCGTCGAGTTCGGTGACATCAGCGCCCATGCGCCGCAGCCACATGCCGACACGGTCCGCGCCGCCGCCAACATAGCCGATGCGGCCCGCTGGAAGAGACAGATCAAGTGCAAGTACTTCGAGCGTTTGCGGACGGACAAAGTGCGTGCGGCCGATATGGTGATAGGCAATCGACGTCACCGCATAGGCGGGTGCGCCGTCGAGACTGACGCTAAGCGAATAGCGCCCCGGTTGCAGCGAAGGGGCGGGCTCGACTTCGACACCGCCGGGTATGCGGCGTATCTGCAGCCCGTCTGCTGCACCGATTGAAATTCGGTCGAGCGGAGCATCGCTCTTCACAGCGACCTGCAATGTCCCGGTCGCGTGGGTCTTGATGATGAGTGCCTCGGGCGCCAGTTCGACCGCATGCGGTGGAACAATCTGCAGGGCCTCTTCGGTATCGACGGCAAACGCGATCTTCTGACCGGCGACCATAGCCTCGACCTTGACGGAGAGAGTGCCATTCGCGCCGAGCGAATAGAAATCCGGAGCGAAGGCATTGCGGATCGCGGCGTCGGACTTTGCTTTGATGCTGATGACCGTGCGGGCTGCTTCTGTCATAGCCTCACCAGCAACCAGATCCGAGCCGACAATGGCAGACACCGCCAACAAATCGGCGCTTCCTGTCTCGTATTCGATGATGAGCTTCGCCTCACCGCCGGGGACAACGTTGGAAGGTATCACGCGGGCGTTGATCTCAAGACCAGCGGCAAGCGCCAGCGCTGCATCGACCTCCTCCTGCTTGCGCGCGAGGCGGTGGCCGTGGCGCGCGACCTCGACCGGCGCGAGAGCTTCCCGGGCCTTCGCAAGCGCCACTTTGGCCTCGGCCAATGCAGACGCAACCTCTTGCGAATTCGGGAATGCCGCGACTGCCCGCGCTATCGCGGCGTCGGCTACGCCGAGGGAGAGATTATCGCCAAGGTCAGCCAGTCGCGAGGGGAGCCCGGCGCGGATATCATTCTCGGCTTGGCCATTGACTAGGTGCAGCGGCCACCGCGTCTTTGCCGGATGCCAGTGGCCCATATTCTGGCTGGCATGGAAAGCGCGAGAAACTTCACCGATCCGGTCATAGCTCATCCCGCTGATCGGGTCGACGCCGTCGGCAATGACGTGCGATGTCGCGGGAGGCGGCGGAACCTCGTCATCATAAGTGTCGCCGCCGCCGGACCATGCTGGCAGATAGTATTTGGCGACCTTCCACGGCGCGAGGCCTTCTGCTGCATGCTCGGGAAACGCTTGCGGATCAGCTGCCAGCGCGAGCGCGGTCTCGGCCGCTTCGGTCATGGCGCGATGATGACCGTGCTGGCCGGGGACGTCGAGGAACGTCGGGATGACGATATCAGGCCGGAACTGCCGGTAAGCGCGAACGAGCCTCTCGATCGTCCGCTCACGCCCCCAGCGGGCGAGCGTGTCAGGACCAGATTTGGAGAAGCCGAAATCATGGACTGGGTCGTCGGGACCGTGGCCGAGCCAGGCAATGTCGGCGTCGAGGACCTTGGCGGCCTCCTCCATCTCCCGCGAGCGCATGACGCCAAGCGCACCAGTGCGCTCGGGGCCAAGGGTATTCTGACCGCCTTCGCCGCGCGTCGAGCACGCGACGACCACCCGCATGCCCATTGCATAGCGCATGACAGCCAACATGCCGCTCTGCTCATCATCCGGGTGCGCACCGGTGTTCATCACGGTGAGCGTGGATGTCAGACGGCTAAGCGCCCGCTCAAGGGCGACGATGCGTGGCTTGGCAGCGCGTTGGCGGAGGCGTTCGCGATCGGTCAGCATGATTGAACCTTCAAAATATGCGTTTGCGTCAGGCCGCCGAGCCGGCAGCCACGCTCAAATGGGGAGAAACGGTATCGAGAAGAGGCAGGGCGGCGGCGCCGAGCGCAGCCGTGAGTTGGCCAGTCTGCCCACGCAGGATTCGGGGTGCTGTACGCTGCTGGCGCGTCGCGACGGAAACGGGCAGCGGGTCGAGCGCCATGATGACCGCATCGAGCACCGAATTCGGCAGGCCGCCACCGAAGATCACCGTCTCCGGGTCGAAAATATTCTCGAGCATTCCGACGGTCGGCGCGAGATAGTCGGCGGCTAATTCGATCCAATGAGCGAGCGGCTGGCTGCCTTCATCGTACAGCCGTTGGATATCCTCAACGGTCGACACATGAATGCCCGCATTAGCCAGATGTTCGCGCAGCGCATAAACAGAGGCAAATCGCTCAAGCGCACCCGCAGGGCCGTGCAACACCGGCCCCTTGCGCGGTACGAGCCCCACATGGCCGATTTCACCCGCATTGCCGAAGGCGCCGCGGAGCGGGCGCCCGTCCTGGATGACGCCCAGGCCCAGGCCGACGCCGAAATAAAGGTAGCAGAACGTCCCGATTTGCCGGCCGGCACCATAAAGGCGCTCGCCCACGGCCGCGGCGGTGGCGTCGTTCTCGATGACGACGTGTTCGCCCGTAGCCTTGGAGAAGAGAGAAACAGCGTCCACCCCGGTCCAGCCGGGCAGGGTAGCCGGACCGACCGAGCTCATGCCTTCGATTTCGAATGGGCCGGGCATAACGACCCCCACGCCGAGCAGCTTCGCGGTATCAGCATCGAGTTGACCTTGGAGACGCTTGACCTCCTCGGCCACCTTGCCCGGCACCACATCCGGCCCGGTCTTGGTCAGCGGCGTAATCGACTGCCCGCGAAGACCACCCGACAGATCGAGCAAGACGGTCACAAGCCGGTCGGCGGCAATTTCAACGCCGACAGTCAACGGGCCATTGGGATTGACTGCAAACTGGATCGGCGGCTGGCCGCGACCCGAGCGCAGGCGTCCGAGTTCGATCAGCAGCCCCTCTTCAAGGAGCTCTTCCACGATGTTGGCAACGGCCTGCGCGGTAAGTTGCGCGCGACGCGCAATCTCGGTGCGACCGAGATGGCCATGCATCCGGATGACTTCCAGCACCACGCGGCGATTATGCGCTCGGTTGCGCTCGGGATTGGAGCCGATGGCCACGCGCTGGCGCCAATTGCGTTTGCTGCGGCTATTCAAGTTTTGCGTTCCTCCCCAGTGCGCGCTGCTAGCACGAGAGTCCAAGGCGAGACTAGACCGTGCACGTAATAACTCAAGTAGATTATTTTATTGACAAAGGCCTGTCATGTGAATGACGGTAATGGCCGGATTGGCGGCAACTCCGCCATCCTCGTTGGAGATGGCGCGCGGCACGAACCGCGGCCAAAAGGAGGAACTTCATGCTCACCAAGGCAAAAATCGCCGCGCTTGCAGCTGGTATCAGCTTCCTGGCGCTGGGCTCCGCGCAGGCCGTGGAAATTGAGTATTGGCAGTATGTATTCGACAGCCGCGTCCAGGCCATGGACAAGCTGATCGCGAACTTCGAGGCCGCTAATCCCGGCATCACCGTCAAGCAGACCACCTTCCCCTATGCCGACTACCAGACCCGCGTCGTGGCGGCCAAGGTTGCCGGGCAGGGTCCGGACGTGGTGCAGCTGTTCTACGGCTGGCTCGACAACTTCGTCGCCGGCGGCCTGATTCAGCCGCTCGACCCGGCCGTGTTCCCGCACGACAAGATCGAATCCGACTTCTTCCCGATCGTCACCGCCATGAAGCGCGGCGAGGATTACTACGGCCTGCCGACCGCCGTGCGCTCGCTGGCCCTGTTCTACAACAAGGCCATCTTCAACGAGGCTGGCATTGCCAACCCGCCGTCGAACCTGGAAGAGCTCCTGGCTGATGCCAAGGCGACCACCAAGCGCGATGGCGCCGGCAACATCACCTCCGCCGGTATCACCATGGACATGGCCGGTCAGGACCACCATTGGTGGCGTGAAGTCCTCATCCGCCAGAACGGCGGCGAGCCCTACGACGCCGAAGGCAACGTGGCGTACAATTCCGAGGCCGGCGCCGCTGCCCTCAAGTTCTACACCGACCTTCAGACCGAGCATAAGGTTGGTCTCTCGGGCTTCATGGATGAAGGTCAGGCCGCTTTCCGCGCTGGTCTCGCTGCCATGACCATCGACGGCACCTTCCGTCTCGGCGCCTTCTCGTCGAACCCGTTTGAGTGGGGCGTGGTCGAGCTGCCGGCCAATGCTGATGGCCTGCGTTCGAACTATTCGAGCTACTTCGCCAATGCCATCGGCGCGGG
>Ga0182746_1002463_pt1 | contig 14111 bp, 8 predicted proteins | sample eDN3rd30CBELigOP_FD_128881 | JGI IMG/M metagenome (GOLD analysis project Ga0182746, IMG submission 128881) | Enriched Organic Plus compost microbial communities from Emeryville, California, USA - eDNA 3rd pass 30_C BE-Lig OP (version 2) (version 2) ... | reverse complement strand
TCCTGTTGATCATGTTGTTTTATCCGCTCCTGCACTTTGGTCAGGAGCGGATAAATTGGGTCAGCTTTGAACAGCTGGACTCTTTAATGGCTGTTGCACCACGCGAGACTCTTCTTTTTATACACACTGACTGGTGTAGTTACTGCAGGAAAATGGAGCAGGAGGTGTTTACAAAAGCAGAGATCGTATCGCGTATCAACAGCTTGTACTATGCCGTAAAGCTCGATGCGGAATCCACACAGCGTATCACTTTTGATCAGAGTATCTGGAAGCCGGTATGGAACAGAAAAAAAACAGGGCATTACCATCCATTGGCGGTACAATTATTACACGGGCGAAAGATGGTCTTTCCCAGCCTATTTCGGTTTGACCGCGACTTCCGTTTAAAAAGTTTACAACAAAAATACCTGAATTCAAAAGAGTTAAATGACTTTTTAGAATAATTTAACATATTTGTGTAGCGAAACCAATGACCGATGCGTTTTGAGTTTTATAATTAATACACACTTTAAGAAATTATGAAAAATATCACGAAATTTTTGATGGCGTTTTTGTGCCTGGGGATTATTTTCTCAGCTTGTAACAAAGACAACTTTGACTGGGACGCTTATTACAAAGAACAAGCTGAAAAACAACGCATTCAGGATTCCATTAATAAAAAAAGAGTCGAAGAACAGTATCCAACAATCAAGAAATATGTCGCCGACAATCAGCTTCAAAATGTGCAATACATAGATTCTTTAGGTATGGCATATCAGATCTTGGCTACAGGAGATGAGAGTTCATATACTTACTCATTCAATAGCAATGGACAAATCGTTGCACCAAATGTAACAGTTGAATATATTGGTAAGTATGTGCAGACAGGTTCACAATATAAACCCGAAGGAACTGTATTTGAAAAGACCGAAGAGGGAAAAACGGAGACTAAGAATCTAGCGTCACGTCCGGTAGTATGGCACAGAGCATTTTTACCACAGAAAATAAAGTACGGTCAGCAAGAAATTGCTGTAGGGGGTATTACAACCACTGGCATGAAAAAAGGCTCTAAAATTCGCATCATAACACCTTCTCCTTGGGGATATGGCGATAGCGATCAAAAAGCTGAATCGACTGGCAACACAATCCCTGGCAAGTCTATTTTAGATTATACTATCGATGTGAAAGATATTAAAAATATTACAAATTAACTCTTTATAGCTTGTTAAAAACAAAAACCATTTTCTAATTGAGGATGGTTTTTTGTTTTTAACCTTGTATGACCAAAGATCATTAGAAAATAAAAAAATTAGTATACGCAATACAACTGTCTGAGATTAGTATAAATCATAATACTATGTAATCAAAGATTCTGTATATCTTTAGCAATGTCTAAGACAACATTTTGATTATTATCAACACAATGAAAAAGTTTATTACACCATTACTTTTAGGAATTGCAGCGATCGCATTTTTTATTACGAGCTGCAACAAAAGCGAGGACGCTCCAATCTTTGATGAGGTTGCCCAATTTAAAGCCGATTCTATCCTACTCAAGGATTATGTAGCCAGTAAGTATCCGGATGCTCAATATGACTCAGAAAAAGACATCTGGTATGAAATTTTAGTCCAGGGAGAAGGCAATTACGTATATAAGATTGTAGATACACTGAACGCAAAGCTCCTTAAATTTAAGCCTACCGTAAAATACACAGGTAGATTATTAAATGGAAGCATCTTTGACCAAACCGAAGCTGATAAAACCGCTACGTTTGAAATCTTGACCAACACAGGTTATTATTACCCCTTTGACAGTACAATTATTCCTGCATGGACATTTGCGTTTGCACCAAACAAGATCGGCGACATGAAGATGGGTGGGCTAACTGAGAAAGGACTTCAGAAAGGAGCCAAGATACATATTATGGTCCCCTCACGATGGGGTTACGGAAATCGCTCAAATGGAAAGATACCAGCAAATTCCCCCTTGGATTTCGTTATTGAAGTCGTCGATATCAAATAGTTTGCGTTCCTTTTATAAGAATATATAGTAAAAACAAAGCTCCTAAAGCCATACACTTTAGGAGCTTTGTTAAATAAAAAAGCTCGAAGTGGGGAACTCCGAGCTTTACCTAACCAATTATTAACCTAAATTATGAAAAGACCTTTATTTCTTACTTTATCTATTTCTTCTGTTTTGATAGATCAAAGATAGCACAGATTCCGCCCGCTGTCAAGAAATTTAACAGCATTTAACGTTGTTAAAATTATGTTAAAACATTTTAGCAACATCCATGTTACATATAGAGGAGCAAGACACAGGATGGTATTTAACCGTAACGAAACGGATAACATCACGTCCTTAAAAGTCACAATGATAGGCCAGAAAAGCTAGAATAAAAGAAATACTTTCGACAAAAAGAAATAAATTTGTGATTAGATCCCGATGACTAATATACATATACATGAAAATAGCTTTAGCACAATTAAATTACCACATTGGCAACTTTGAAGCAAATACCGCAAACATCATACATGCTATCGAACAGGCCAGATCAGCAGCCGCCGATCTGATCATATTTGCCGAACTGGCGATCGGCGGATATCCTGCCAAGGATCTCTTAAGAAGTAAGGTATTTAGACGTCAATGTGATGAAGCTATCCAGCACATCGCCAGCCACTGTCAGGATATAGCCTGCATCATTGGTGCTCCCGTTAAAAATAGCGATCCTGAAGGTAAGGAACTGTACAATACTGCCATTTTTATTGAAGATGGTGCCGTCCGAAATATTGTTAAAAAGGGGCTTCTCCCAGACTACGATGTTTTTGATGAATATCGCTACTTCGAGCCAAACAAGCGCTTCCACTGTATCGAACTGAAAGGCGTAAAGATTGCGTTGACTGTTTGCGAGGACCTTTGGGATGACGATGAGGGCGGCAATTCCTATGTTGGCAATCCCATGGCCGAACTACAGCAGGAAAACCCCGATCTGCTGATCAATATTGCGGCCTCCCCATTTTCCTATACACATTTTGATAAACGGGTGACAGTACTCGCGCAACAGGTTAAAAAGTCTAAACGGCCCCTGATTTATGTTAATCAGGTGGGGGCACATATGGATATTATTTTTGATGGCCGCTCAATGGCCCTGAATAACGAAGGAGGAAAAATAGCTGAACTAAAACGATTTGAAGAAGATCTTCAATACGTCACTTATCATCAGCGCAATATTACGTCGACAACAGCTTCGGTCAAGGATGCGGTATCCGATATTGCACTGATCCATGATGCCCTGATTTTGGGACTTCGAGATTATTTTCAAAAATCCGGATTCAGACGAGCCGTGCTGGGATTGTCGGGAGGGCTGGATTCTGCCTTGGTCGCTGCACTGGCCTGTGAAGCCCTTGGTGCGGACAACGTCCTGGCCGTTCTGATGCCCTCCGTATATTCTTCGGATCATTCGATCAAAGATGCGCTGGATCTGGTTAATAATACAGGCTGCCAACATCATATTGTCCCTATCAAAGCTATTGCAGCGGCATACGAAGACAGCCTGTCTCCTCTTTTTGAGGGGCTGCAGCCTGACACAACGGAAGAAAATATTCAGGCCCGTGCTAGGGCCGTGATTCTGATGGCTATCTCCAACAAGTTTGGCCATATCCTTCTCAATACATCGAATAAAAGCGAAGCCGCCGTGGGATACGGCACCCTTTACGGCGATATGGCCGGCTCTATTTCTGTCATCGGTGATGTTTATAAATCCAGAGCTTATGATCTGGCCCGCTATATCAACCGGGAACGTATCATCATCCCCGTCAATACGATTGAAAAAGCACCTTCGGCGGAATTGCGTCCCGACCAAAAGGACTCGGACTCGCTGCCCGAATATGAACTGCTCGACAGCATCTTATTTGAATTAATTGAAAATGAGAAGACGGGATCAGAAGTTGTAGCAATGGGATTTGAAAAATCGTTAGTAGAAAGAGTAAGCAAGCTTGTTAATAATGCGGAGTTTAAGCGCTTTCAGGCGCCCCCAATTCTGCGAGTTAGCCCAAAATCATTTGGTACGGGAAGACAAATCCCCTTAGTGGCAAAATATCCGTATTAATTTTACAATAGAGGTTAAACCATATGTGCTGTTTTTTGTCTAATATTAATAAATTTAAAATGCAGTCCCTACGCTATAAGGTTATAAAGGGACAATGCCATAACAGCTGCTGGGGTCGTACAATCTTAGGGGCGAAAAATACGAAACAAAAAATTAGTTAAATAAAATATTAAGTTCCATATAGGCCATGAAGAAGATTCTTTTATTTTTGGTGCTCTGCGTCGCACTGGCATCATGTTCATCTTACCAATACAATACCACACGGGTAGAGAAGATGGATTTTACACCTTTCAAAACGTATGCCTGGTTACCTCCGGTAGATTCGCTTTCAAAATCTTATTTTGACAATGATATTGCCAAAACGAATATTTTGGATGCGGCCAACGCTGCTTTAGAGGCAAAGGGACTTCAGTATACAAAAGATAATCCGGACCTTCTATTCCGTTACATTGCTATTGTCAACAACAAAAGCCGTCTTGTATACGGAAGTGCATATTATGGATGGGGCGGCCCCTGGGGTTGGTACCGGCCATGGTTTTCACCTTATTTTTATGGCGGCGGATATTACCCTGTGGCAAAAGAACGCTACCGCTATGGCCACCTGATCATCGAAGCCATAGACCGCAAGACCAATTCCGTAATCTGGCAGGCCCGTGGTTCCGGAGACGTTGATAACCCAGAAAAAGCAATCAATAACATCAGTAAAGTAGCAACAGGCGTGATTGATCTTTTCCCTGTAAAAACATTAAAGAAATAAATTCCGCTAAGAAAATAAGATTCTCGGATAGCCGATAATCTTATTGCTATAGGATCAAAAAAAAGACTGGTTGTGATGCAACCGGTCTTTTTCTATTAGAATCAGACTGAAGGTCTTAGCTTTAGGTAGAACGGTACCTCAACCCGTTCTTTCGATTTGTTCATAATCAATTCTGCAGCTAGCCTCCCCATCATCTCAAAATCAGTAGATATCGTCGTAATACCATTTAATATGAATTTCTTCAAGGGGGTTTCATTGTAGGAGATGATCCCTACATCCTTGCCGATGACCAATTTATTTTGAATCACCTTATTCAGCAGCTTCACCAGATCGTCTTCAATAATATTGATATAACAGGTGCCTTTCTCCACTTTTTCCTCATCGATGTCCGATACTAACTCATGTTCAAAAGCAAATTGCTGGCAAAACTTATAAAAGCCTTTGATAATAGCTTTTGGGAAATCACTATAGTCGGGAAATACCAGTTTTAAGCTTTTATACTTACTCAGCACCTCGTTTGCCTCCTCCAGAGCATTGTAAATATCCCGTTCATAATTTTCATATACTGCTGGAAAATCGCCGGGCACATCCTCGATAAATTTACCCAATAGCATCAATTTTTCTGCTGGGATCTTGCGGATGATGTCCGGAGCTTTATCCCTTCCTTCTTTAAAATGTGGAAACAGCACGTAGTAATCATAAGTTTTGGTCAGGCTGCCCAAAAGGTTATTCAGATAAGATAGGTCCGAATTATAAACAAACAAATCCAGGTTGGCAAAATCGCCCAGTTCCCTCGCAAAGGAGTCGTAAACTATTTTTTTATGGGCGCTCAGTTTATTGAGGAAAAGCGCAATCTTAAGTTTTGACTGGACGTCCGTCTTATTCACATAATAGCCTTTTCCTGGGTTTGACGCAATAATTTCATTTTTCTTTAGATAGCGATAAGCCTTTTCGACTGTATCGCGGGATATCTCAAGGTACGCACTCAGCTCGTTGATAGAAGGCAACATATCATTCCGAACCAATGTTTCATTTTTAACAGCATCAATAATTGTATTTGCCAGCTGCAAATACTTTGGAGTAGCAGAGAAGTCACTAATTTCCAGGGTTTTTAAAAATTGATTTACGGAACTGGTCATTGTTAGATTTTAATAATTATAAAATTAATGATTTGTTTATAAATATTTAAATAAAACCTGAATCCTCCATCAAAAACCCGCTTCTATACAGCCCATGATAAATGGACCGGTTGCCTTGGTATCATTCTTCCGGACCCGCTCGCCGACATAGTAGTCATAGCTACCATCACGGTAGGGACTTCCGCCCAATCCAGCCACAGCGTTACATTGGATCAATGTCCAAGCTCCATTTTCACGTTTCAATAATTTTTTTTGGATACCACGATATAATCGGTCCACCAGAGTACGGTAGCTCTCCTGCAGATACTTTTTATGGATACCTTTGGCGTAAGCGTATAGCAACATGCTGTTTACCGACGCCTCCTGATAATTTCTCTCGCGCTGCGGCTGGTCAATGACCTGCCACCACAGGCCTTCTTGATCTTGGTATCTCGCCAGACTCTCCGCCAGGGATTGCAGCAATTGAATTAGCGCGGGTCTTCTTGGATGACTCGCGGGGAGATCATCCAGCACATCAATGACCGCCATATAATACCAGCCGATACTTCTTCCCCAAAAATTGGGAGACTGCCCCGTCTGCGGATTTGCCCAGGCCTGCTTCTTACTTTCATCCCACGCGTGGTAATATAATCCGGTCGCCGCATCAAAGGTATGTTTGGCGGTAATCAGAATCTCGTCGACAGCCTTATCGTAATAGCGGTCATCGCCAACCATTTTGGCGTACTTTGTCAAAAATGGTGCAGTCATATAAACACCGTCGAGCCAGACCTGATGGGGATAAATCAATTTGTGCCAGTAGGCGCCCTCAAGCGTAGTCGGCTGATACTTCAGTTGATGCGCCAAGGATTCTATAGCCAGTCTATATTTTTCCTTTTTGGTCTTTTCATAAAGTTCAAATAATATTTTTCCCGGGTTGATATAGTCCACGTTATATGTACTGAGCTCATATAAATGGATTTGCCCCTCCTCGTTGATTAAGGTATCGGCCCATTTTTCTACATAGTTGAAGTATTTTTTATCTCCTGTCTTTTCGAAAACTTTTAACATGGCAAGACAACCTAAGCCTTGCGCATAACCGAAATAAAGCCGTTTGCCGTGATCCAATTGCCAAGCCTCAGGGAAACGTTTCATTTCCGAATCTGCAAAATGTTGATACATCGATTGTGCTGTCAGCGTAGATACTACTCCCATTATGCAAAGGAGAACAATTATTTTTTTTAAGACCATATGTTGTCCTGTATGATTAAAATAAATATGTTACAATTATTATAGTACTTATAAAGAGTTAAGACTTTCTGGAGCTAATAGATAATGTCATTAGTTATCGTTTAATACTGGCATATAATTATTATCATGGGTTTACCTAACGAGTAGGTAATAAGCATGTACATCAGTCAGTAATACTAAAAATATTACAAAAAAAAACATTAACCGTCCTGAACTATCTTGATTTCGCATGCTGTCTGAACGATTCCGCGCTGTAAAATATTGATTTCGTCACATGAAACAGTCACTCCGACCAGTGACTCGTTTGTTTTCCCACAGGGAATTTTCATTTACCCTTGTGGAAAAATCGTTTAGACACCCGACTTTTTCATTTCGCCGAGTGGCAGAACGAAAAAGTCCTTTAGCTAAACAAAGAAGTCGGGAGACTTTTTCAATTAGACCAACGTCAGTGACATTTTCCCATAGGGGGAAATCAAACTTCCACCTGTCGAAATGAATTCGACAGGTGGAAAAATTGAGCAAATACAGCGCAAATTCCCGCAAACAGAGCGCAAAATCGATCGAAAGGAATATGAAACCAAGACTTTTCCTTTCAATCTGATCGGCTCCGCAGACTGGATTTCAATGAGCATAACTGATTTCACTCAACCATAGTAATGACCCATCCTGCATTTCAAGCAAACTAAACTGTTAAAATATTTCGTAATTACTCCAATGGATACTGAACAAACCAATTTTTTCGATTCAACAAATATTGATGAATCTGATTAGCTTGCCCGGAAGCATATTTTTGTGCGACCACATCGGCTAAAATTGCAGGATCGTTCCAACGATCAGCAATCCTCATCATGGCAAAATATGCCTTTGCTTCTCCTGCACTTTCCATCAAGGTCTCTTTAACAACCAATTTATCAAATGCTTTCTTATACGCATCCATTTTTTCGACAGTTGACAAATCATCTTTGCTAACACCTTCCGGGTAAACAGGCGCAAGATTTACCCGCCGCCTGATCCCCCAGTTTCTGGCAAGACTGACATTCATCACCGCATCATCAAATGGGTACTGCAGATTCCCTGCATGCCTTGATAGATACAGTTCAATACCATCGTTCAACAATGCTTCGGCCTGATCAAACATCCCCAGATTATTCAGTGCCTCAATCATAAAAAAATGTACATCAGCATCTCTGTAAATCACTATATGCACATTGTTCTTATAAATCTCGGAAGGGCTCTCCCGATCTCTCGAAAATTTGCGGATAACCCATTCGCCATTCTGTAGAGAATAGGTGTAATTCTCGCCTCGATATTGGTCACCCAAAGTATGACCATCATATCTAATTTGATCCTGATATCGCTGCATAGCCACTTGGGTTGGCTTTAAATAATATAAGGACGGATTTTGATTCGAAAAAAACTGAATCAATCGATTTGTCTGATTTCTTTCAAAGTCATAAGGAACAATATTAATCAATACCCTTGTCCGTGTTATTGGATCTCTGGTAAATACCTGCACCCACTCTCCATTATAATCGTCATTACTAATCTTAAACTTATTACTTCCATTATCATAAATAAAGCGAATACCAATATCGACCACTTTTGTATACTGCTTTCTCCACAAATACAATTCCATCAACAATGGTTCTGGTGAAGGACAAATCATATTCCAGGTGAGATCCTGTTGATTGGTGTTGACCCCGGGGAACAAAATATTACCCCAGTTTGCAACATACTTGCCATCAACCCCGTCCAAACCTACTTCCATCAATGAAACAAGTTTGGGCAATAGTTCATTTAATGAAATTACAGGTATGGATGACAGATTGTCTAGATCAATTTTAGAATTATCAAAATAGGCTACCTGTCCATATAATTTTCCTAGCGTCAAATACGTCCATACTTTAAAACGAATCGTCCCCGAAATTAATGCTTTATAGTGCTCATCTTCCAATGCTTTTGGGTTGGCTTTTCGATAGGTTATGATCTTCTCCAAATAGGCATTGGCGTTGACAATAAGATCATAATACGTACGCGGATTGGCAAAGGTATTGCCCTTCTTTTCTTTATAATTGTACAAATCCCACAAATCCTGTGGTGCATTGGCAGTAGGTTCGAGGAGGTCTGTCCGCAAATCACTTAAAAACACGGTCTGATCAGCCAAGGCCTGCATTTTTGCAGCTACGCCCATATAGCCCGAATACAATTCGTTCGTTTCTTGCCCATATTCCTTGTCCGTCAATATATCATTGGTATTCACTTCGAAGTATTTGGAGCAACTGGTCAAAAACAAGCACAGGACTATTATGCCATGGTGGATATGATAACTTTTCATACTTTTTCTAGAGTTTAAAATTGACGCCTAATTTAAAAGTTCGAGGTAATGGGATTTTCCCATAATCTACGCCGGTATAACCAACGCTATTGCTGTATGCTGTTACGGGATCTAGCCCTAAATACTTACTCCATGTAAACAAATTTTCAGCAACGATATACCATTCCGAATTGGAAAGAATCTTAAGCCTATGATTGCCAAATCTATACGACAACGACAAATTCTCTAAACGCATGTAAGAGGCATCTTCAATCCAGCGGCTAGAAAATCGTGCGTTCTCCATAGGGTCGCCGTATTGCGCCTGCGGGACATCGGTTTGCTGACCATCAGTTTGCCAACGACGTAAAGCTGCAATGGATTGATTGCTGTAACCAGCGAGATCCTCAAGACTTCTCCTTACAGCATTGTAGACCTTGTTGCCCTGGGTAAAACTCATAATCCCTTGCAGTTGAAGCTTCTTATAACGCAAAGAGAAATATGCTCCCCCAAATAATTTCGGCAAACTATTCCCTAAATCGACCTGATCTTCAGCGTCTATAATACCATCATTATTCACATCTTTAAATTGAATATCGCCCGCTGCAAACATTCTATTTTTGTAATCATACAAATTCAATTGTTCAGCTTCTTTGGAGCTGGCGATAACTCCATTGGATTGATATCCATAAAAAGAAAAGGGTGACTTCTCCACCGCATGGATGCGAACAACATCATCTTCCTGTTGTAACAATATTGGGTTCACGCTCAATAGTTTTTTCACAGAACTATTTAATGTCGATAAATTACCTCCAAGTGTGAAAGACCAATCTTTCTTATCAACGAAAACGAAATTAGCATCAACTTCCAAACCATGATTGTCGATTTGCCCTCCGTTTAAGAATATCCTGTCGATACCAGCTATCGGCGACACCGAAAAACCATTCAAAAGATGACTCGCTTTATTGTAATAATACCCCAGGTTGACATTTAAACGTTGATTTAGCCCAGAAAAGATCAAATTACCTTGAAGGTTTTGGTTATCTTCCCATCTAATTTCATTGCTAGAAATATTGCCTACGACAATTCCAGCCAATTGTCGATATAATTGGCTACTGTAATACGACTGTCCCATCTTGGATGAAAAACGGCTGTTACCAGTCTTCGCGTAGCCAAATTTTAATATCAGATTGTTCATCGATTCATGTTCTTTGAGAAAAGACATATTAGAGAGCAAAATTGATAAGTCCGCGGCCGGCAACAGTCCAAACCTCTTGGCATTTGCGCCAGTAACCGAAGTACCGTCAACACTAAGATTGACATCCAACTTCAACAAGCTACGCCAGTTGTAATTAACATAACCATAAACGTCCATCCAATTCCAGTCTTCATCATATCCCCAGAACTTACGGCCCGCATTGCTCACATAATTAAGTGTACGGTAAAAATCTGAACTCGTATTCCTCCCCGCACCTGCATCATACTCCTGACTATTGAGCAGCCCCTGTATTCCGGCACCAGCGTCCAATTGGTCTCTGCCCAATTGCTTCGCATAACTTCCATAAAAATTCCATGAAATATTGGAAGTTTTTCCGGCCCCCGATCGTGCCGTATTTAACGCTATCCCATTTTCAAGCGGTACAATTGTACCACTTGAAAGCCCCGGAACAAATGTTGTCTGTCTATTATAATTTGTATAGAAGCCGAGCAAAGCATTAAATTGAAGATCTTTAGTCGCCCTGTAACGCAAATTTGCCTGCGCAAAAACATCATAGATATCTGAGGTAAAATCGCCAGTTTGTAAAAGCGCTAAGGGATTAGATACACCAAATTGTCTCACACCATCCAGATCAGTTAATAGATTATTGTCTTTATTTTTCGTAAAGGCACTAAGAATAGGCGCTCTATACATCGCGGCCAACATAGGATTGGTGGCTTTTAGCATACCCTGCTCCTGTAGCCTTCCTGTGCTATAGGTCAATGCCATAATTGCATTCAGGTCAAATTTCTGTCCTAAAGCAATATTCGAATTCAAACGTGTGCTGTATCGCGTATTGTTCGTATTATCCAATACGCCCTGTTGGTTTAAAACACCAAGAGAGAGGTCATATTTTGCGATGGCATCTCCACCTTTGATCCTTAAATGCTGATCTGTTACAAAAGCATTCCTATAAATCTGATCCTGCCAATCTGTTTTATTGTTGTACAGATAGTTATAATAATAATTCGGGTCATCTTTCAGGAAAGGAAATTGTGTCAAGAGCTCACCCATGTCTTCATAACGAGTCATGCCAACTGCACCAAGATAACTCTTGTATTGACGATCATTTAGTAAAGGCAACGTTCTGAATTGATGCGCTACCCCAAAATTACCTCGGTACTCAATGACCGTTTCCATATCATCAGATGCAGACGTTTCTAATTTCAGTACACCATTGGAGCCTAACGAACCATAACGTGCTGTTTCAGCACCCTTTAAAAATCGAATACTCTTAATGTCGTGCACATTAAATGGAGCGAAGACACTTCTCGAGTATCCGCCAATAATCGGAGAATTATCCATATCTGGTAAATAGGGTACATTATCGATGACAACCAGCGGGTTGTTATTTGCTTCAAATGACCGAACGCCCCTAAAATTCAGAGCTCCTCCTTCGGAAGGCATCCCACTTTTGTTGGTAACACGTAAACCAGCAATTTGCCCTGTGAGTACCTGCTCAACTGTAGCAGCTCCTTTAGGGTAATGATTAGCGGTCAACACGGTGGAATTAGCTGCAGAAAAGGATCCAGAAACCACATTTTCGTAATGCTCGCGTCCCTCCGAAATCAACGTTATTTCAATTTCATTTCGGCCCAACACTTCAATACGTGATTCGAAGAATCCTGGACTCCAAATACGAATAACTGGGGACTTATCTATTATTTTATCAAATACGAATGTTCCATCCGCTTTTGTCTTGGTTGTATGTGTCGAGTTCAAAATAGTAACAATGGCCCCTTCTACAGGAGCTTTATCATATGAATTCACGACTTTTCCGCTAATATTTTGCTGAGCATAACTATTCATGCAGAACAAGGAGAATGACAAAGCCATTGACAACTTCCAAACAAGTTTATTTTTTCTATACATGAGGTCTCTACAATTTCATTTAGTTAATAATTATTTGCCGTTGGAATTAGCGCCCAGTGATAAGGTTCGATATTTTCTACCGTTCCTTTACCCAATCCTGCAAATTCAACCTTTATTTTAAAGGATCGGATTTTATCCCCTTCAATAACGACGGGTCCAACCAGCCCTCCCCAGCCATTGTACTTCGTTCCAGGTACGGTATTTGTCGCGCGATCGTAATTCCACGGAGTAGCAGGCTCTACATTTAATGATTTTGCCACAAGCTTATCATCTACATAAATATTCACAAATGGATGATTTTTGGCCAAAAATCCCATATATAAGTTATATTCTCCCGGCGGCACTTCTACAATTTTATAACCGGTTGAGCCATCAGGTTTCCGCTCCAACATAATGGGAGTAAAATCGATCGATGCTGGCTTGTTATCTGCGATGTCTCCTCGAATTAGCAAAGTCCTGTAGGTTAACTCTATACCCAATGTGGGGAAGCTCACCTTATCCCTATCCTTGGGTTCTATATTGGTCACATTGGCTAGGCTAAATAGATTTGCCTTTTCATTTTCCGGCACATATTCATAGTAATGAAACAATTGTTTTATCATTTTTATATGAACATTATTAGGGATTTTTAATTTCGTAACGTTAAAAATTCGGCCATTACTCATGCGCTTATATTGTGGATCCACCAGCTGTACACTTGGCTTCCATAGTCGATTAAATGCGGACGTCAGGTCCTTTGTACCATAATCTTCTATAATTTCATTATAAAAAATGGCCTCTTTGATCCAAGTATAGGCTATTAAGGAATCTTCTTTCAAAAACTTCTTTCCAAATTGATTATAGAGGCTCTGTAGATCCGCAAAACAGTTTTTAATGACAGTATTAGCTGGCAAAAACATTGTCACATTTGCAAATTCGGAACGGATGTTTGCCTTATCAAAAATTGGATTTGTGATTGTAAACACGGAATCGTATAAGGTATTTCCAGTTGGGTCTACGCCAATAGGAACACTATTTGATAAATCGAAAATTGTATCGTTCATGGCAAGAACACTATCTCTAATAATCGAATAGTCGTTTCCAAGACCACGGAGATAATCATAGATACTGACATCCGGCTTTAGCAATAGGTCAATTTCATGAACCACCCCATTTTTACAAAATTGATTGGCTTTTATAAGGGCAGCATCACCAACATACACATGAGCATCTTTACGGGAAATCGTCAGATACTTACCATTTAATGTAATTAGCTTTAAACCATCCTTGAGTTTTCCACTGTCATATTTCAGGTTGTTGATATGATACTTCAAAATCGAGGCTTTATCCTCTGTAGATGCTTCCCAGGCTGCCATCTGATCATTAGGTACCGCCCAGATTGTTAATTCTTGATCGCGTGTCAGCTCCTCAGCAATCCCATACTCCTCCAGCTTGGAGACAAATAGGCTATATTGTGGTT
>Ga0182746_1002461_pt1 | contig 14122 bp, 17 predicted proteins | sample eDN3rd30CBELigOP_FD_128881 | JGI IMG/M metagenome (GOLD analysis project Ga0182746, IMG submission 128881) | Enriched Organic Plus compost microbial communities from Emeryville, California, USA - eDNA 3rd pass 30_C BE-Lig OP (version 2) (version 2) ... | reverse complement strand
GGCGGCATCTTCACCAAGGGCGCGGATGTCGGCGGCGACCTCGTCGGCAAAGTCGAGGCCGGCATTCCCGAGGACGATCCCCGCAACCCTGCCACAATCGCGGACAATGTCGGCGACAATGTCGGCGACTGCGCGGGCATGGCGGCCGACCTGTTCGAGACCTATGCGGTGACCATCGTCGCCACGATGGTTCTGAGCTCGATCTTCTTTGCCGGCACCGCCGTCCTCGACAACGCGCTGCTCTACCCGCTGTCCATCGGCGCGGTGTGCATCGTCACCTCGATCATCGGCACTTTCTTCGTGAAGCTCGGGCCGACGCAGTCGATCATGGGGGCGCTCTACAAGGGCTTTATCTCGAGCGCGGTGCTTTCGGTCATCGGCGTGGCCGCAGTCACGGCGCTGCTGTTCGGCTTTGGCACTGAGCTGACCACGACGCGTGGCGTCAGCTTCACCGGGCTGGATCTCTTCCTCTGCGGCCTGACCGGTCTCGTCGTCACGGGTCTCATCGTCTGGGTCACGGAGTACTACACCGGCGTCACTTTCCGCCCGGTGCGCTCCATCGCCTCGGCGTCTGTCACCGGCCACGGCACCAACGTCATCCAGGGCCTCGCGGTCTCGCTGGAATCGACCGCGCTGCCGGCGCTCATCATCATCGCGGGCATCATCGTCACCTATGGCCTCGCCGGGCTCTACGGCATCGCCATAGCGGTCACGACCATGCTGGCGCTGGCGGGCGTGGTGGTCGCGCTCGACGCCTTCGGCCCGGTCACCGACAATGCCGGCGGCATTGCCGAAATGGCCGACCTGCCGCCGGAAGTGCGCCGCACCACTGACGCGCTGGATGCGGTCGGCAACACCACCAAGGCCGTCACCAAGGGCTATGCCATCGGTTCGGCGGGCCTCGGCGCGCTGGTGCTGTTCGCGGCCTACACTGAAGACCTCAACTTCTTCATCAGCAACGCTTCCCCGGACAACTTCTCCTACTTCCAGGGGGTCAGCCTCGATTTCTCGCTGGCCAACCCCTACGTGGTCGTGGGCCTGCTGTTCGGCGGCATGCTGCCCTATCTCTTCGCCGCGCTCGGCATGACGGCGGTTGGCCGTGCCGCCGCCTCGGTGGTGCAGGAGGTGCGGCGGCAGTTCCGCGAGAAGCCCGGCATCATGGCCGGCACCGACCGTCCGGACTATGGCCGCGCGGTCGACATGCTGACCCGCGCCGCCATCCGCGAAATGGTCATCCCCTCGCTCCTGCCGGTGCTCTCGCCGCTGGTGTGCTACGGCGTGATCTACCTGATCGCGGGCAAGTCGGCGGCCTTCTCGGCGCTCGGCGCCATGCTGCTCGGCGTCATTGTGACGGGTCTGTTCGTGGCCATTTCGATGACGGCCGGTGGCGGTGCCTGGGACAACGCCAAGAAGTTCATCGAGGATGGCAACCACGGCGGCAAGGGCTCGGACGCCCACAAGGCCGCGGTGACGGGCGACACAGTCGGCGATCCCTACAAGGACACCGCCGGCCCCGCCGTAAACCCGATGATCAAGATCACCAACATCGTGGCCTTGCTGCTGCTGGCGATCCTGGCGCACTAACGGCGCGTCCCGGCTCAAACAAAAACCCCGCGGCTCGCACCGCGGGGTTTCCTTTGTCCGGCTCTGCGCGGCGCTGCCTCAGAAGGCGAGGGCGCCCAGCGCACGGGCCAGGAAGCTCTGCTCGACACCCGAGGTCGGCGTCTTGCGGCCGATGAAGTCGAACACCTTGCCGTCCTTCAGGCCCCAGTTGGCAATACGCTCGACCTTCTTGTTCTTGTCGAAATAAACCGCCAACACCTTCTGGTCGGTGATCTCCGGCTTCATGAAGGCCACCGGCCGGTGGGTCGTGGTCGAGATGTAATAGTAGACGTCCCCATTGACGGTCGCCGTGGTCGAGGGCGTGCCGAGCACCACCAGGACCTGCTCCTGGCTCGACCCGACCGGAATCTGGTCGAGCGTGGCATCGTCGATCATGTAGCCGTGGACCTGCGTTTGCGAGATCGAGGTCCCGCAGGCGGCGACGCCTGTCAGCAGGGCTGCGGCGAGCAGCGGGGAACCCAGTCGACGGATCGAACGAAAGATCGGCATGAACCACCCCTTCATGCGCGGGCAATGACAAAACTTGCTCCCGGCGCCGTCATGCCCTAACCCGCCTGCGAGCGTGGTGCAACGGCTGCCTTCGGGCGAGGATGCGTGAAGATGATCTTTGGCTGGTTCCGCAACCGCGCGAATGAGGACGCCGCCGCCGCAACCTATGCCGGGATCGTCGGCGCCGCGCGCCAGCCCAGACTGTTTTCCGAGATCGGCGTGCCTGACACCCTGGCAGGCCGCTACGAGGTGCTGGTCATCCATCTCTTTCTCTTCCTCTACCGCCTCAAGGACGAGAGTGACGATATCCGCCGCCATTCCCAGCGGGTGTTCGACCTGATGTTCCGCGACCTCGACCGCTCGCTGCGCGAGATGGGGGTCGGCGATCTCAGCGTGCCCAAAAGGATCAAGAAGCTCGCTTCCGCGTTCTACGGGCGAACCGCCGCCTATGACGCGGCGCTCACGTCCGGCGATCGCGTCGGGCTTGAGGTCGCGGTGCTGCGCAATGTCTTTGGCGGCGACGTGGCCCAGGCGTCCGAGGCGCGCCGGCTCGCCGCCTATATGCTGGCCAGCTGCGAGACCCTGAAGGCCCAGCCAGTCGCGGAGGCCGCGCACCAGCCGTGCTTCGCCGATGTCAGCGCCATGTCCGAGGGAACCGTCGATGCCTGATCTCCCACCGCTCAGCCACCGCATCCAGGTCGCCGACGTGCCGCCGACAGGCAAGCACATGAAGCTGGAGGCTACCGAGGCCCAGCGCGCCGCCTTGGCAGAGCATCTGGAGATCGCCGCGGTCGATGCCCTGACGTGCGATTTCGAGGTGCGCCACTGGGGCCGCGACGGGCTTGTCGTGCACGGCCGGCTCAAGGCCGACGTGGTGCAGACCTGCATCGTCACCCTGGAGCCGGTGCGCGAGCATGTCAGCGACGATTTCGAGGTGCAGTTCACCGCCCAAGAGGCCCCGGCGACCGGGCACGCCGGGCAGGGCAAGGACGAGGAGGACGAGGGCATGTCGGTGGACATCGACGCGCCCGACGTCCTCGACAATGGCGGCACCGATCTCGGCGTCATCGCCACCGAATATCTGGCGCTGGGCCTCGACCCCTATCCGCGCAAGGCAGGCGCCGCGTTCTCCGATCACGTCGAGGAAGCGCAGGGCGAAAACCGGCCCTTCGCCGGGCTCGACAAGCTGGTCTCCAAGGACAAGCCGCGCAAATGACCGCAGGCGGTTTTCCTTGCACGGCGGTCCGCAAACGTTATTGTCCGGCCTTCGCTAGCCAGACCTGACCCTTCGGCGGCGAATTCTGGATCGATCCGACCTTGCTCATGTCCGAAAACGTCCGCTTTGCGCTTGACGCCATGGGCGGCGATCACGGCCCGTCGGTGGTCATACCCGGCGCCGCCCTTGCTCTGACCCGCCGCCCGAATTCTCGGTTTATCTTCTTCGGTGACGAGAAGGCCATCCGCCCACTGCTCGACGGGCAGCCTGCGCTCGCCGCTGCGTCCGAGATCGTCCACACCGACGTTGCGGTGCGCATGGACGACAAGCCCAGCCAGGCGCTGCGCTCGGGCCGCCGCACCTCCAGCATGTGGCTGTCGATCGACGCGGTGAAGACAGGCACGGCCGATGTCGCGGTGTCCGCCGGCAATACCGGCGCGCTGATGGCCATGTCCACCGTGCACCTGCGTACCATGGCCGATGTCGAGCGTCCCGCCATCGCGGCGCTGTGGCCGACGCTGAAGGGCGAGAGCATCGTTCTCGACATGGGCGCCACGGTTGGCGCCGACGCCCACCAGCTTGTCGATTTCGCCGTCATGGGCAGCGCGCTGGCGCGCATCGTCTTCGACATCGAGCGCCCCACCGTCGGGTTGCTCAACATCGGTGTCGAGGAAGTGAAGGGCGTTGAGGAGGTTCGCGAGGCGGGCCGCATCCTGCGCGAGACCAACGCGCCCGATCTGGAATATCGCGGCTTCGTCGAGGGAAATGATATCGGGACCGGCGTTGTGGATGTCGTGGTGACGGAAGGTTTTTCCGGCAATATCGCGCTCAAGACCGCCGAGGGCACCGCCCGCCAGATCGGCTCCTATCTGCGTTCGGCGCTGACCCGCACCTGGCGCGCCAAGCTGGGCTATCTGCTCGCCAAGCCCGCCTTCGAGGCGCTGCGCGACAAGATGGACCCGCGCCGCTCCAACGGCGGCATTTTCCTCGGCCTCAATGGGCTCGTGGTGAAGAGCCACGGCGGCACCGATGCGGAAGGATTTGCCGCCGCCCTTGAACTCGGGCATGACATGGCCCGTTACGAACTCCTCGAAAGAATCTCGAAGAGTCTGATCACCTACAAGCAGTCGGGCGGGACGCCTTCCGCGGCTGTGGAAGGAGCCGTTTCGTCGTGAGTCGTATCCGTTCCGTGGTGCTTGGCATGGGCAGCGCACTGCCCGCGCGAGTCGTGACAAATGAGGAACTTGCGCAGCGCGTCGATACCTCCGACGAGTGGATCGTCCAACGCACGGGCATTCGCCAGCGCCATGTCGCGGGCGAGGGCGAGACCACGTCCACGCTCGGCCTGGCGGCGGCGCGCAAGGCGCTGGCCGATGCCGGCATCGACGCCGCGAGCATCGATCTCCTCATCGTCGCGACGACGACGCCCGATCTGACCTTCCCCTCGACCGCCAGCCAGATACAGGCGGCGCTCGGCATCGAGCAGGGCGCCGCCTTCGACGTCCAGGCGGTGTGCTCGGGCTTCGTCTACGGCGTCACCATCGCCGACAAGTTCCTGCAGTCGGGCAGTCACAAGCGCGCCGTGGTCATCGGCGCCGATACGCTGACCCGCATCGTCGACTGGAACGACCGCACCACCTGTGTGCTGTTCGGCGACGGCGCCGGCGCCATCGTGCTGGAGGCGCAGCAACAGCCGGGCGAGGTCAGCGACCGTGGCGTGCTGACGACTCACATCCGTTCCGACGGCCGCCATGGCCCCAAGCTCTGCACCACCGGCGGCCCCTCGACCACCGGCGGCACCGGCTTCATCACCATGGAAGGCCGCGAGGTTTTCCGCCACGCGGTCGGCATGATCACAGACGTGATCGAGGACGCCTACAAGGCCACCGGCTTCTCGTCGGACGACCTCGACTGGTTCGTTCCTCACCAGGCCAACAAGAGAATCATCGATTCCAGCGCCGTGAAGCTCGGAATCGCGCCTGAAAAGGTGGTGATCACGGTCGATCGCCACGGAAATACTTCCGCAGCATCGATTCCGCTGGCTCTGGCGACCGCCTATGAGGACGGCCGCATCAAGAAGGGCGACCTGGTGATGCTCGAAGCCATGGGCGGCGGCTTCACCTGGGGGTCGGCTCTTCTTCGTTGGTAACTCCAAGACCTGTTGACCCCTTCGCTGAGGCCGATAGGCTGCATCTTGCGGAAGATAAGACGGTAACAGGGGGGAGGAACCGATGGCCTCGACAACCGTCACCCGCGCTGACCTCAGCGAGGCGGTCTACCAGAAGGTAGGGCTGTCCCGCGCTGAATCGGCTGCGCTGGTGGAAATGGTGCTGGATGAGATCACCAATTGCCTCGAGAAGGGCGAGATGGTGAAGCTGTCTTCCTTCGGATCTTTTGTCGTGCGTCCCAAGGGACAGAGAATCGGGCGAAACCCGAAGAGCGGCGAGGAAGTGCCGATCCCGCCGCGCAAGGTGCTGATCTTCAAGCCAAGCAACATCCTGAAGGGCCGCATCAACGGTGAAGCCACCGAAGGCCTGAACGACGACTGACAAACCGGGGTTCTTCCTTGGACAAGGCACCCGACGCATACCGGACGATCAGCGAGGTCGCGGATGACCTCGACCTGCCGCAGCACGTTCTGCGCTTCTGGGAAACCAAGTTCAGCCAGATCAAGCCGCTGAAGCGCGGCGGCGGGCGGCGCTATTACCGCCCCGACGATGTCTGGCTGCTGCGCGGCATCAAGCACCTGCTCTACGGCGAGGGCTACACGATCAAGGGCGTGCAGCGGATCATCCGAGAGCAGGGCGCCCGCGCCGTGGTGGCGCAGGTCCGTGGCGAGCCCGCTCCCGCGCGGATGCGGGCCGCCCCTCCGCCCGAGCCGGATTACGATACGGACGACGGCGAGGGGTTGGCCGAGGCTCCGCGCCGCGAGCCGGACTTCGCCGCCGCGCCGCGGGAAAGCTTCGCGCCCCAGGCAGCCCAGCCTCAGGCCCAGCCCGCGCCGCAGACGCCGCGCTTCGCTCCTGTCGTTGAACCGCCGCCCGGCCAGGCGAAGGCGTCGGACCTGTCGCGCGACGACGTGCGCCGCTTGCAGGCCGCGCTCTTCGAATTGACCGAGTGCAAGCGCATCCTCGAACAGGCGCGCTGAGGGCTTTTCAGAAAATCGGGTCGGCCGCCGCTCAGGCGACCGGCTGCAACGCGCCGGCGTCCGGCTCGCTCTCGATGTGCGGGATCGGCTCGCCTTCCAGCGTCGCCTCGAAGGTGCGCAGGCGCTTGTAGACCGACAACAGCTCCACGATCACCGTCCACGAATTGACCAGGTACTGGAACGACGAGCGCACCTGCTCGAAGGCGTTCAGGATCTGGTTCATCACTCCGAGCGTTATGGCCCCCGCAACGATGGTCGGCGCCAGCACGATGTAGGGGAAGATGTTGTCGGTCTGCAGGTAGAAAATGCGGGCGACGTTGAAATAGGTGTAGTGAAAATAGAGCCGGAAATAATTGGCGCGGACGTATGAGAACAGCTCGCGCGTAGTCGGTGGCTGGGCGCGCGATGGGTCGTCCTCGCCATAGACCAGCTCCTTGCGGTAGGCGGCTTCCACGCGTTGGTTCTTGAACGACAGCCCCGGCAGCTTGATGCCCGCGAGCGCCAGGAAGACCGTTCCGAACGCCGACCAGACCAGCGCCACGAAGACCAGCGGCGAGGGGATGTGCCCGATCAGCGGCAGCTCGGTGACGTGGGACGACAGCACCAGCAGGACCGGCAAGAAGGCGATCAGCGTCATCACCGACTGCACCAGGTTGACGCCCAGGCTCTCCATGGTCTCGGAGAAGCGCATCGTGTCTTCCTGCACGCGCTGCGAGGCGCCCTCGACGAGGCGCAGCCGCTCCCAATGGCTCATGTAGTAGTCGTTCATCGCTGTGCGCCAGCGAAAGATGTAGTGGCTGACGAAGAAGCGGGTCAGCACACCCACCGCCACCGCGACGAAGGCGATGCCGGCGAAGGTGATGAGCTGGCCGTAGAACTGCTCCAGCGTCACCGGGCCGGTCTTGGCCAGTGCCGTCTGGATAAGGTTGTAGAAGGGGCCGTACCAGTTGTTGATGACGACGCTGACCTCGACTTGGAAGTAGGTCGAGAACAGGATCAGCGCCGAGCCGAGGATCGACCAGTTCATCCAGGGATTGGGGGCGATGATCGCCCAGGCGGCGGTGAACAGCGCCACCGAGACGGCGAAATAGCAGTAGAACCAGATATAGGGGGGCGACAGAAAGACCGTCACCGAAGAGGGGTCCATCAGCGGTCCCGGCGCCATGCCGTGCGCCGCGCCGAAGGGTTTGGCCACGAAGTACCAGAACAGCACGCAGAAGAGACTCCACGCCGCCACCGAAATGAAGAACGGTTTCGGCCTCGGAAAGAAGGAGACGAACACGGGGATTTATCCTTGGGTTCTGCCGAGGCGGGGCAGGCGGAGACGCCGGCGCGGTGCGCTGCGGGGGAAGGTCTAGTCTTTGTGGAACGTTAGGGCGGCGGTGCGGACCACGTCGCCGCTTTTCTTGTCGCGATCCCAGATTTCCAGGTGCATGCCGCCGCTGTCGTTGCTGATCTTCAGCGTCGCGGTGCGGTCGCCGTTGATCTTTTTCGGCCAGGTCACGGTGAGCGTGATGGTGTTGTCGCTGCGCTTGCCCGCAAGCTGCGAGGGGCCCTTCTTGGCGCCGATATAGACGCCCGAATAGCTGCCGTCCGGTTTCAGCGCCAGATTGGCGCCGATGTCGCGGGTGAAAACCAGATAAGCCGTGCAGGTGCCGTTGAGATCGAGCTTGTCGGAACTGGTCTTTCCACGCACCGAGCAATTGACCGGGTGGGCGATGCGGTAGGTGCGGGTGCGCACGAAGCCCGAGCCTTTCCACTTGCCCACGAAGCGCGTCAGGAACTGCTCGTCGGTCTGCTGCCCGGTTGCCTGCAATGTGCTGGCCTGCTGCGTATCGGCCTGCTGGGCAGCAGCGCTGGCGGGCACAAGCGCTGCAGCCAGCGAGCCCGCCATCAGAAAAGCAAGGGCGCTTTTCGGCCAGTGCATGGACCTGTCCTCTGCCTCCAAGACATTTCCGCGTTCAGATAAGCGCGCGACAACCTTCCTTCTACACCATGAAATGCGGTGGCTCGGGGGCGGCTGCATGAATAATTGGTTAGGTTCGCTCCCCGCTTTGTGGAGGAAATGCGTGCGATCTACTGGCGTTTGCCTGGTAAGGGGGACGCGCCGCGGCGACGGAAGGAGCCTCAGTTGGGCCCAGGCTCCTCATACCGCACATGCAGCTTCCGCGACCAGTCGTCGGCTTCCTGTTCGGCGCGCTCCTTGGCCATGCCGTAGCGTTCCTGCAGGCGGCCCACCAGTTTGTCGCGCTTGCCCTCGATGACATCGAGATCGTCGTCGGTGAGGTTGCCCCAGGTCTCCTTGGCATTCCCCTTGAATTGCTTCCATTGCCCCTGGACCATTTCCCAATTCATGGCGATCAGCCTCCTTTTTTGGTTCAGGAACAACGCGCGTTCCGGAAAACGGGTTCCTGCGCAGAGGCATGCGGGAGGGCTGTCGCAAAGCGCTGGGGACAGCGGGCGGCGCCTGCTTCCGATCGCCGCAACAGGGTGTTCTCGCGCCGATGGCGGGCCTAACATGCCGCCTCCTTCCGGCGCGCACTCCTCGCCGCGTGCTCGCCACACCTCCCAGACCGATGTGGACGATGTTTGTGAAAAGCCTTGCGTATTCAGCGTTTCTCGCCGCCTTCCTGGTCCCCCCGCTAATTCCCACGGCGACATCCGCCTCCAGTCTTGCCCGAAGTCTCAAGCGACTCGAACCGGCGACCCGTATGCTGCAGGTCTGCGATATCGAGGCCTCGAAGCAGATCTCGAAAAAGCAGAAGGGCGTGGACCGTGTCGTCAGCGAGGCGGCCTCGGCGCCAAAGACCTCCGGCAATGAGGTGACCGCCAAGGGCGCCGCCTTCCGCGCCAAGGGCCATTGGTACGCCTTCCAGTACACCTGCCGCGTGTCGAGCGACCACATGAAGGCGCTGTCCTTCACCTACAAGCTTGGCAAGGAAATCCCGCGCTCCAAATGGGACGCCTACGAATTGTGGCAATGAACCGAGGGGCGGGGCGCTGGCGAACGGCCGGCGCCGCCCCTATCTGCCGCCTGACGCGGTGTGAGGATTGGAGCGGGAGCCGTCGTCCCGCTCGGCAAGTACCACCTTCCTCCCGGCGCTTCCTCCGCGCCCATCGAAAGCTCACGGCAGGCCGCGTCGCTTTTCCACCGGCAGAATGGTGGTAGCGGGGGAGGGACTCCAACCCCCGACACGAAAAGGTGCACAGAACTGATTGAAGGCCGCGGGCGGAACGCCTATAAGCCCCCGCAGTCGGAGCGTAGCGCAGCCCGGTTAGCGCACTAGTCTGGGGGACTAGGGGTCGTGGGTTCAAATCCCGCCGCTCCGACCATCAAACCTCAAGAGTTTCTTGGGGTTATCGCCTTGGCGGCTGTGCCCGCCGAATCCCGGCAAAAGGGAACGAAGGGCGATCAAAGGCCCTAATGGGCGCACAAAGTCCCCACAAAAACCCCCACAGCAGGTTCAGGCTTCGTTCGCGCGGCGATTCGGCGCGGGCGCGGAGGCGGGGGCGTTTGCCTCTTCCATCGCCTCCAGGCCTGCCCGAATATCCTCCACCAGGACATGCGCGTAGCGCGTCGTCGTCTCCACCCGAGAGTGCCCCAGCAGCCGGGCGGTGGCCTTGAGGTTGCCGGTGGTGCGGAGAAAGCGCGTGCCCGTGGTATGGCGCGTGTCGTGCCGGCGGAAGCCCGGGGCGATTCCCTTTTCACGGACGGCCCGGCGCCACTCAGCCTTGAAGCCGTTGTCGGTGATTGGATAGCGGACGCCCTTGGTGCGCAGGCGGTGCGCTGGCAGCTTGCGGCTCTGGAGCGTGCGCTTCGCCTCATAGGTGAAGACGAACACCGGGTGATGGCCCTCGCATTCCTGCAGGATTGCCATGGCGGCGCGTGAGAGCGGGATGGTGTACCAGCGCTCCTGTCCGTCCTTGCTCTTGTTGCGGATGCGCGCCGTGCGATTGAGCCTGTCGATCTGCGGCCAGGTCAGCAGGGCGCCGCCGACGCGAGGTCCAGCCGCTACCATGAAGCGGAACAGGCGCGCATAGTCCGGGCTGAGCGCTTCGATGATGGATTGTTCCTCATCCTTGGATGCTTCGCGTTCGCGCTCACCGGCTTCGGGCAAGAGCAGGTCTTTCCATTTCGGGTAGGGAACCGGGTACAGCCAGACGTCCCGGGCGCGCCGGAACAGCTTGCGCAGAGGCTCGATCGCATAGCGATTCACGGTCGCGTTCGAGACCTGGTTGCTGGGGATTTCGACGAGGCGCTTGGTCTTCTTGTCTCGTTCGACCCGAATGCCGCGGCGCTTCGCAGCCATCTCGGCGATCCTCCCGTCGTCGATGTCGGGCAAGAGCGTGTCGACGCCGAAGTGATCGGTCAGCCATTCCAGAGAGCGCCAGGTCGTTTCGGCAGCAGCGTGGTGCTGACCGACCTCCTGCCAATACCGCGCGCTGCAATAACCCAGCGTCGGCGGCGGCTTTCCTCCCCACTCCCGCGCCTTCTGGCGCTCGCTTTCCAGCTCTGCGCGCTTCTCGGCTTTCAGGCGCGTCTCTGCGGCCTTGGCCTTTCTCCGGTCAGTTTCTCCCGTAGAGAGGCGAAATCGTACACCGTCGATTTGGAATTCCGTCCAGAGGAACGGGGATTCCGCGCGGGAGTAGATGGACATTCCTGCTTCCGTTGGGCTTCGAGGTAGCCGACGAGATCGACCTCAAGGAACCGGCGAAGCTTGCGCCGCTCGCTGCCGCCGCGCAACACGTAGTGGATCTTGCCGGCCTTCACCTCGCGCCGGAGCTCGCGCGGAGACATTTCGAGAGCATCTGCGGCTTCCTCGAGCGTGAGGCTGGTGCGCCCGTCATAGGCGCGCGCGATGCGGCTTGGGATCGGGAACTCGCTCATTCCGTCTTGCCTCCAGGGAGCAGAGCGCACGGCGGCCAAGAGCGCTCGGCGCCCTGTTCGGTGCGATAGCGGTAGCAGGGCGTGTTTTTGGCATCGGAGACGTAGCCCCAGCAGCCAGACACGTCGGAAACCGTGGAGGCTTCCTCATCATATCCGATGGGCGAACCGCAGCCCTCACAAACCGAATGGTCATCGCCTTGGAACGCGAGCAGGTCTTTCCGAAGCTGCGAGATCAGAGCTTGGCACCGCTCTCTTTCCGCCTCCCGCTCTGCGCGTAGGGCTTGGGCGATGTCTTCGATGTACAGCTCGCGATGGCCCGTGAAGAAGTGCGCGCAAACCTCCCGCGCCTTCCTGATGTCGTCGGGGGTGGGGGTCATGCGGCCCTCCGAAGAGCATCTTCAATACGGCGGCAGGCTAGATTGAAGTAGACTGGGTCGCGTTCGATGCCGATAAATCGGCGCCCTTTGGCAAGGCTAACCAGGCCCGTCGTCCCGGAGCCCATATATGGGTCAAGAACAACGTCTCCCTGCACCGTCGCGCTCAATAAGCAGCGTTCTACCAATTCTTCCGGGAACGAGCAGACATGCCCTTCGTTTCTCGATGGGCTGATCTTCCAGATGGTGGTGAGCCCGAGATCGTGGAAAACGTGAGGCTTCTTGATCTGGTAAATGCGTTCGTCAGCTAAACGGAAGCGACCGTTTGCATGTCCAGTCGTGCCGCCCCTATCCCAAACGATTTCGCACCAGATTGGGAATCCACTTAGCCACTGAAGGGGATGGTAAATGTTGCTCGGCACACGGTGCTTGTTGCGCGAATGCCATGCGTAGCGCACTCGGTGGTTATAGAAGATAGAGCCGCGCGTCTTCTCCACCAGTAGAGAAAGAACCGCCGTCTGCTGCGCTTGGTATTCGGGCTCGGGCAGGTCGTCGGGATACCATCCCTCGTAGCTCATCTTGGACGAGCCGCCCCCGCTGGCCCTCTTGTTGAGATTGTAAGGGGGCGACGTGATAACCGCATCCACACTCGACAGCCCAGGGATCACCTCGCGGCAATCGGCATGGTATAGCGTGACGCCGTGCGCCATTTGTTCGACCCGCATCAGCCTTCCTCCCCATCGGCCTGACCCAGGAGGGCGCGGGCTTCCGTGGCCACAGCGCGAATAAGCTCTGCCGTGCCGAGAGGACGATCCTCAGCGGACGCCAATCCGTCGATTGCTTCGGCTATCTCGTCGAAGTTGTCGGCTGCCGTTTCCAGCGCCTCTTCCAGCTTCCGGCACCGGGCATCGGCGGCGTCGGCGCGGGCACAAAGGGAGGCTGCCTCTCGCATGGCCTTCCGCCACATTTCGAGAAGTTTCGCCTTGTCCTTCCCGCGCCTCTCCACCTCCGCTTCAAGCTCGCGGATGCGGGCGTCTTTGGCCTCGATCTCATCCGCAGCGGATAGAACCGCCACGCTGTGATCCTGCCAGAGCGGCATCGGAACGGAGCAATGGGTCGCCATCATCGCGGTGGTGTGGCGCACTCGCTCCACCAGCCCCTTGTTCTCTGTGGTCGCCATCACGCCTCTCCCTCGCTCGTGGGGCGGGAGGCTTCGGCCCGCAGGAGGTCGTTCAACTCGGCCATAGCGGCCGGATCGTCCTCATTCCAAGCGCGCAGCCATTCGAGGTCGTTGTGGTCCAGCGCGTACCGGATGGCCTCACGCAGGGCGTCTATGCCTTCCTCCACTGCTGCCGGTGCGGGCGGGGTCCGATAGAGCGGGAATGCGTCGGGAGCGGGCTCAGGCAAGAACTCGATGCCCGGCGGCTCCGCCTGTCCACTGATCGGATCGAAGAAGCCACCGTGCTCAATGACGTAGCAGAAGGGCTCCGGCTTCTCCCCATCCCCGCCAGCCGCGCTCTTTGCAGGGACGGTGGAGAGAGCGGCAAGCGCACGTTCACAGATCATGCGAGCTTCGTCGGCGGTCACATGTCCCACGGGCTGCATATGCCACTCACCTGCGGCGGTGCGGCCGACGATGTGCCAGCGTTTTCCGTTGTGGTGCTCAATCCGCGCCTCCACCAGCGCCGTCGTGTCGGGCTTGGCGTGGGCGAGATAGGCGCGGATGGTCGCTACAACTCGGGCCTCCTCGAACGAATAGTTCTCGCCGTGTGCGGCGAGCGCCGCCTTCAGCCCCTCGCGGTTCAGGTCAGTCATGGTGGCCTCCTTCGCGGGCGGCGCCTGCCTGCAAGATTTCCACATTTCGCCTGACGTGAACCCCGGTGTAGGTTTCCACGCGAAATTCATCGTCGGCCGCTGCGAGGATTTCTTGGCTGCGCTTGAGGTCGGAGCGGGCCATGTCGCGTACCTGCCCGATCATTTCGGATGGTGTTCGACGACCGTAGTCAGCCAAAGAACAACCACGCCCTTTGAGGTAGATACGTGTGAAGCGTTCATTCGGCATTGGAGCCTCCTTCGCGGGCGAGGCGGAGGGCGGCGCGGGCTTCATCGCGAAGGATCGCTGCGGTGTTTCGGTGCCGCTCGGGGATCAGGCCAAGTTCAATCGCGTTGTCCCAGCCCTCGGCTGATTTCGTAAGGGCCGCCACCAGCGCATCGTGGCTGTTGTCCGCGCTCACGAACCGCCGCGCATAGGCGGCGATTTCCTCCGGGGGCGTTGGCTCCATGCCTTCCGGCGAGCGGAGAACCAACACTGGCCGTCCGCGCCCATTGCAAATGACGTGCTGGACGCCCTCTCCGTCGGGGATTTGCAGCATCGCGCTCATGCC
>Ga0182746_1002459_pt1 | contig 14144 bp, 12 predicted proteins | sample eDN3rd30CBELigOP_FD_128881 | JGI IMG/M metagenome (GOLD analysis project Ga0182746, IMG submission 128881) | Enriched Organic Plus compost microbial communities from Emeryville, California, USA - eDNA 3rd pass 30_C BE-Lig OP (version 2) (version 2) ... | reverse complement strand
GCTCGACATCTTCACCAAGATCCTGATCCCCGGTTGCCTTCCGGCCATCCTGATGGGCATCCGGCTCGGCATCGGCCGCGGCCTGCTCAGCGTCATCGTCGGCGAAATGTTCGTCTCCGAGGCCGGCATCGGCTATCAGATCATGACCTATGGCCAGGGCATGCAGATCGACAAGCTGCTGGTCTACGCCTTCGTCGTCAGCATCTTCGGCTACAGCCTCACGCTCGCGGTGAAGCTGATGGAGGACCATATCCGCAGCTGGAGGCCGGCCTCATGATCGGCGTCTGGCGCAGGCATCAGGCGCTGATCAGCGGCGTCACCTCGTTCGCGATCATCCTCGCGGCATGGCAACTCGCCGTTGATTTCGGACTGGTCAAAGCCTTCTTCGTCTCCAGCCCGGCGCTGGTCACCACCCAGTTCATCAAGCAGCTTCACAGTGGCGAGGTCCTCACCAACCTGTCGGTCAGCCTGTACGAATTCGCCTGGGGGCTTGGCCTCGCGGTCGTCGTTGGAGGGGCCTGCGGCATCTTCGCGAGCTGGTCGCGCACCTTCGAAGCGGTGCTCGAACCCTTCATCTGGTTCAAATACTCGTCGCCGACGATCGCGTTCTATCCGATCTTCGTCGCCTGGCTGGGGCTTGGCGAACCCACCATCATCGCGATCTCCTTCATCTTCGCGATCACGCCGGTCTATGCGAATACCCTCTCCGGCATCAAGAATGCCGACCCCGACCTGATCCGCGCGGCACGTTCCTTCGGGGCGCGGCGGCACGATCTGTTCCTGAAAGTCGCGCTGCCAGGTTCGGTCCCCATTCTTGTCGCCGGGCTTCGGCTTGCGGTCGGCCGCGCGCTGACCGGTGTTGTGGCCGCCGAGCTGTTCGGCGCGACAGCGGGACTGGGCTTCGCGATTTCCTTCTACGGCCAGAAACTGAAGACCAACGAGATGATGGTGTCGCTGATGCTGGTCGTCATTCTGGGCATCATCTTCAACCAGCTTCTGTCACTGCTGGAGTCGGCCACCGACTCCTGGCGGACGGGTCCCGGCCGAGCGGAGTAGTCGCGTGTCCAACAAAGTCTGCGTCATCACTGGCGGCGGCCAGGGCATCGGCCGTGCGCTGTCGCACTATTTCGCCGAGCGGCAGGTGCGTGTCGTGATCGCCGAGCGCAACGCGCCCGCGGCCGCCGACGTCGCGTCCGAGATCAAGGCCCGCGGCGGCGTGGCGCTTGCGGTGGAGACCGACGTCACCGATCCGGCTTCAGTCCGCAACATGGTGGCCCGCGCCGAAGAGGCCTATGGCCGCATCGACATCCTGATCAGCAATGCCCGCTGGACCGGCCTTGCGCCCGCGCATGTGCAGGACATCACCGATGCCGACTGGCAGAAGGCGATGGAAACCAACGTCACCGGCGCCTTCAACTGCGTCCGCGCGATTGCTCCGGGCATGATCTCCGCCGGCTGGGGCCGCATCGTCATCATGTCGTCCGCCACCATCCGGCAGCCACCCAACCGGCCCTATGTGCATTACATCACGTCGAAGGCCGCGCTGGTCGGCATGACCCATGCGCTGGCGCGGGAGCTGGGCGAGCACGGCATCACCGTCAATGCGATCCTGCCCGGTTCGATCGAGACCGGCGTCGCACGGCCGAGCCCTGTGACGTCCGCCGATCGTGAGAAGCGTGCGAAGGAAGCGCAATCGATCCCGCGCGTGATCAAACCCCTCGACCTCGCCGGCGCGGCTTTCTTCCTGGCGTCGGAAGAGGCGTCGTTCATCACCGGCCAGTCGCTGGCCGTGGACGGCGGCCTGACATTCGGGGGATGAAGCGACTTGTAGCCCGGATGAGCGTAGCGCAATCCGGGAACAGCGGCTCCAAGCGTGGTGAATCAAAGCGTCTTGCGCCCAATCTATTTTTTGCCCAGCCGATAGAACGCTCCCCTGATTTCGCTGCGCTCATCCGGGCTACGAACAACTACGACGCCTTCTGCAGATTATGCGACGCCGCGACCTTGGCACGGGTGTATTCGCCGGCAATCACCGGCTCGTATTTGCCGGGATTGTCCTCTGACACACAGCTCGGCAGCACGCTGATTTCCGAGCGCGAATCCGGGCCGGTGAAAAACACGATCGACAGGCGTTGCGTCGCCCCCGTGACATCGCCCGGCGGGTTCATCACCCGGTGCAGGGTCGAGCGCCAGCGGTCATTGGTCCAGCGCGACAGCAGGTCGCCGACGTTGATGATGAACGCGCCCGGACGATGCGGGACGTCCAGCCACCGGCCGCTGCGGTCACGCACCTGCAACCCGCCCGGCGCATCGTCCTGATGCAGGATCGTCAGACCGCCATAGTCATGATGCGCACCATAACGAAGCTGTCCCGGCTTCGGCGCGACTTTCTGCTCAGGATAGTTGGCGAGGCGCAGGGTGAAGGCAGGCTCCTTGAAATACGGCGTCAGATAGCCCTTCGGCAGATCGAGCGCGATCTCGGACAGCTTGTAGAGGTTCTGCGCCAGATCGGACAAATGGCCAAAGTACGTCAGCACGGCATCTTTCAGTTCGGGCATGTCGCTCGGCCACAGATTGCGGCGCCCGCGCAGATCGACTCCTTCCGACTGCGGCCGGATGAAGACCAATGCTTCGCAGAGATCCGGCGCCTCCTCGCCATGCAACGTCGCGGCGACGCTCTCGATGCCCATCGGCAGATAGCCGTGGCCCTTGGCTTTTTCCGGCACCGTGCATTCGAGTTTCCGCTCCAGTGGAATGGTGAAGAACTGTTTGGCCTGACCATACAGCGCGCTCACCTCGTCCGGAGGCACGCCATGATCGACGATCGTCGCAAATCCGATATTCTCCAGCGCGGCGCCAAACGCGCGCGCGGTCGCCTCGATCGCAGCCGGGTCGTCACCGCGCAAAGCTGCGAGGCTGATGACAGGAATGTCGGCATTCGTATTCATCACGGACTCCCGCAGGCACGTTCAGATTGATCATTCGATCCCGGGCTGTCAGGCCGCGGGCTTGGCCTTGACATGCATTGCGCTCAACTTGCGCACGAGATGCTCGCCGGACGTGACCGGCGGATATTTCGCGGGGTTCTTTCGATCGAGACTCTCGACGACAACGTCGTAGTTGGGCTGATGGAAGAACACGATGGAATAGCGCGACTGGTCCCATTCGCCTTCCGGCGGATTGGCGACGCGATGCATGGTGGAAACCCACCGATCGTTGGTCCACTGCGCCATCAGGTCTCCGAGGTTGACGACGAAGGTCCCCGGCTCGACCGGCACATCCTCCCATTCCGTACCGGTCCAGACCTGCAACCCGCGCGCTGATGGATAGCCGTAAACCAGCGTCAGGCTGCCGAAGTCCGAATGCGCCCCGCCGCGCAACTGTCCGGGCTTCGGCGCACGCGACATCGGCGGATAGTGATAGGTGGAGAGATTGGTGAAGTGCTTGTCGACCTTGTCGTCGAAGAAATGCTCGGGCAGATTGAGCGCGAGCGCGAAGATGCGCATCAGCGTGCAGGACAGGTCGCTCAATGCGAGATAGTAATCCGTGAAGGCATCCTTCAGGCCCGGCACGAGCGTCTCATCCGGCCAGACATTCTCCGCGAAGATCTTGCCGGCCGCTGGATTGTGAAAATAGGGATCGCTCTTGTCCTGCACGCGGTTGATGGTGAAACTCTCGCGCAGGTCCGGCGGCACGTCATTGCCGAGCGACTTCGCCAGCGACTTGGTCTCGACACCATGATAGCCGCGGAACACCGCCGGATCGGACGAGCGGACCGCCGCCTTGGTCTCGAACGGCAGCGCAAAGAACCGCCGGGACGCGTCGAGCATCCGGCTCATCGTGTCATCCGCAATGCCATGGCCTGAGATGATCAGGAAGCCGATCCGTTCGCAGGCATCGGCTACCTGCCGCACAACGGCATCTTTGTCTGTACCGGTGCGATAGGGCGCCAGATCAATGACAGGAACAGTGCGTTGCATTGTGACCTCAACAGGCTTCCCAACAAGCAATCAGGTCCGCATCCGGGTCGACCACGGGAAGAGGATCCGCTCCAGAACAACGACGGTCTGGAACAGCACGATCGCCAGCAAGGACAGAATGGTGATCGCGCCATAGCCGAGCGGCGTGTTGAAGAAAGCCAGCGCCGACGTCATCAGATAGCCAAGCCCCCGATCGGCCGCGACGAATTCGCCGACCACAGCACCGATGACGCTGAAGGTGATCGCCATTTTCAGTCCGCTGAAGATGAAGGGGATCGCGAACGGCAGCCGGATGCGCATCAGCTCTTTCATCCGCGTCGCCTGCAGCGAGCGGCCAAGCTCGATCAACTCGCGCGGCGTGGCTGCCAGTCCCGCAGCGGCGGCGATGACCAATGGAAAGAACGCCACCAGGAAGGTGATGATGATCTTGGGCATCACGTTGGTTCCCAGCGCCAGCACCAGGATCGGCGCCAGCGCCACTTTGGGAATCGACTGGGACAGCACCAGCAGCGGATAGATCGATGCGCGTGCGACCGGCGACAACGTCAGCAGCGCCGCGAGCGGCAGCGCGGTGACGATCGACAGCACAAAGCCGGCAAACACGGTCAGCAGCGTCGCCTGGGTATGACCGGCGACGGTCCACAGGTCCGTCCACACTGCCGAGACGATCGCCGTCGGTGACGGCAGCAGATAGACCGGCACGCCAAAACCGGTCACGCCAAGCTGCCAGACGATCAGCAGGCCCGACAGAACCAGGAACGGCGCCGTGGTCTCGAGCGCGTTACGCCACTTTCGCCTGGCTTTGCGGCTGACCTTTAAGGGCGTGGGAGCGGAAAATGTGCTCACGGATACGGCGGGTGCAGGACTGGTATTCAAAGTCAGCCTCCATATCGATCGTCCGCGGGCGCGGCAGCCGCACGTCGATGATCTCAGCGATCCGCCCCGGCCGCGCGCTCATCACCACCACGCGGTCGGCAAGCATCACCGCCTCGGGCACCGAGTGCGTGACAAAGACAATGGCCTTGGGATGCACGGTCCACAGGTCGAGCAGCTGCCGGCCCATCTCCTCGCGCGTCAGCGCATCGAGCGCGGCGAACGGCTCATCCATCAGCAGCACGGCGGGATTGCGCACCAGCCCGCGGCAGATGGCGACGCGCTGCTGCATGCCGCCCGACAATTCGTCCGGCATGCGCGCCTCGAAGCCGCCAAGGCCTGCCAGCACCAGCAGTTCGCGCGCCCGGTCGATGCCGCGCTGATCGAGTTCGTCAAGCATGCGCAACGGAAACAGCACGTTGTCGAGCACGTTGGCCCAGGGCAGCAAGGTCGGACTCTGGAACACCAGCCCCACATCCGGCGTCGGCTTGGTGATCACTTTGTCGCCGAGGACGATGCGGCCATCGCTGGGCGGCACAAGTCCGGCGATCAGGCGCAACAGGGTGGACTTGCCGCAGCCCGAGGGACCGACAATGGCGATGAACTCGGTGCCGCCGATCGTCAGCGACACGTCCGAGAGGGCGATGACCTGGTCCTCGTCCTCCCCATATGTGTGCGAGACGCCTTCGATCCTGATCATGTCACTTCTTTTCAAGGAAGCTGGCATCGATGAAGGTGCTGACGTCGGGCGAAGCCGAGATATTCTGCGCGGCCTTCATCGCATCGAAGGTGCGCTGCACCTGCGCCATGTCGAAGCCGCCAAGACCCGTGGTGTCAGTGGTGTCGGTGAAGACGTATTTCATGAAGGCGTTGTGATTGGTGAGAACGCTCGCTTCCTTCAGTTCGGGATAGAACGAGGAAATGATCTTGGCCGTCTCCTCCGGATTCTCCTTCGCCCAGCGCAGCGATTTGTGGGTGGCGCGCATATAGCGCTTCAGCAGATCGGGTTTCTCCTTGATCGTCGCCGTGCTGACGAACTGGCATTCGCCGGAAACCTTCAGGCCATTCTCGGCGAAGGGAAAGGCACGCATGGGCTTGCCCTGGGCCGCGGTCTCGATATTGCGCAGTTCAAAGTTGGTGGCGAAGCCGGGCATCGCGTCGATCTGGCCGGCCAGCAACGTCGGCAGGAGCGCGCTCGCCTCCATGGTCACGAACGTCACCTTGCTGCGATCGATCTTGTTGGCCGTGGCCAGCAGCGGGAAATAGACCAGAAGGGAGTTGCCGGGAGTCACGCCGACCCGCTTGCCTTCCAGATCCTTCAGCGACTTGATGCTGCTGCTGTCGAGCACCCAGAATCCTTGAGGGGAATAGGCGTATTCGGAGCTGATGCATTTGACCGGCACGCCCTCGCGGACCATCGCCATCATCACGACACCCATATCGGCGGCGCCGACCATCGCCGCGCCGGTGACGACTTTCTTGAGGGTGTCGCCGGAGCCGAAGCCGCGCTTGATGTCGATGTCGATCCCTTCCTCCTTGTAGAAGCCCTTCTCCCGGCCGGCGACCATGTAGGCGTTCTCGCCCTGGATCAGCCAGTTGGCCTGGAACACCACGGTATCCGCCCCCCAGGTCGCGGCGGAGGATCCTGAGAGCGCCAAGATGCCGAAGGCAAAAGCGCGAATGGCGGATTTCGAAAGCCAGGACGTCGGGAGCCAGGATATCGGAAGCCTAGACATGGAACTGGAAACCTCGCTGTTCGGAAAGCCGGCCCGCGACCCGACCGGCACTCTTCAGTGCGCATTCTTATGCATCCCGCATGCCAGACCTGATCTGGCATGGAGCGTGCAAAGCACCGGGCCGTTGCGGCGGATTTGCCTGCAGATCAGCCGAAGATCAGCGAGAGGATCAGAGAATGAGTGTCGTCGAACTTGCCGACATTTCGGTGCGCCCCCTGGACGTGCGTTTCGGGGCCGAAGTCGCCGGCGTGGATATCCGCGATCTGGACGACCGGGCCTTCCAGGCTGTCGAGACGGCTTTCAACCATAACGGCGTCATGCTGATCCGGGACCAGACCCCCACCGCGCAGGAACTTCACAACTTCGTGGCGCGGTTCGGCGAACTCGAAACCCACACGCTGCTGCAATACACGCTGCCGAGCGATCCGGAGATCTACGTGCTCTCCAACATCGAGGAAGACGGCAAGCCGATCGGCGCCCATAACGAAGGGATCGGCTGGCACACCGACCTCTCCTACAAAGAGAAGCCGGTGATGGCGACGCTGCTCTATGGCCTGATCTGCCCCCCGGATGGCGCCGACACCCTGATCGCGGACATGACGGCAGCCTACGAGGCGCTCCCGCAAGCCCGCCGCGAGGCGCTCGACGGGCTGGTGATCCACCACAGCTATCACCGCTTCATGGAAGCGCGGGATGACCGGGCGCCGCTGACCGAAGCGCAGAAGGCGCTGACGCCGGATGTCTTCCATCCGCTGGTCCGTACCCACCCGGTCACCGGCCGCAAGTCGCTCTATATCGGGACCGGGACCGTCTACGGCATTGTCAGCATGCCGCGCGACGAGGCCAAGGCATTGGTGGACGATCTGGTCGATTTCGCCACCCAGGAGCAGTTTGTCTATCGCCACAAGTGGCAGGACAACGACATCCTGATGTGGGACAACCGCAACACGCTGCACACCGGAACGCTATACGACGACACCAAATACAAGCGGCTGATCTACCGGATGATGGTCCAGGGCGACACGCCGTTCTGACCGGGGCCGCCTGGGGGGCAATATCATGAGAGTCTGGATCAAGGACCCGCTCGCCATTCTCGCAGATGGCGCCGAACGGGGAATCGTCGTCGAGGACGCGGTCATCGCCGAGCGGGTCGGCCGCGGCCGCGAACCTGCGGCGCCGGTCGATGCAGTGTTTGACGCCTCACGGCACGTCATCCTGCCGGGGCTGATCAACGGCCACCATCATTTCTTCCAGACGCTGAGCCGCGCCCATCCGCAGGGGATCAACAAGCCGTTGTTTCCCTGGCTGCAGTCGCTGTTCCCGATCTGGAAGGCGCTGGACCCGGATGGCCTGCGGATCGCCACCCGCCTCGCCTTCGTGGAACTGCTGATGTCCGGCTGCACCTGCGCCGCCGACCATCACTATCTGTTCCCGAAAGGCCTGGAGGACGCCATCGACATCCAGGTGGATGAAGCCCGGCACACCGGCATCCGCGCGGTCGTCACGCGTGGCTCGATGAGCCTGTCGGTGAAGGATGGCGGGCTGCCGCCGGAGGAGATCGTGCAGGATCAGGACGCCATCCTGATCGACAGCGAACGGGTGCTGAACCGCTATCACGATCCCAATCCAGGGGCGATGGTGCAGATCGCGCTGGCGCCCTGCTCGCCGTTCTCGGTCAGCATGGAACTGATGCGCTCCAGCGTGGCGCTGGCCGAGCGGTTCGACTGCCGCATGCACACCCATCTGGCCGAGACCCGGGACGAGACGGACTACTGCCTCGAGATGTTCGGCATGCGGCCGGTGGACTATCTCGCCGAGGTCGGCTGGATGACGCCGCGGACCTGGCTCGCCCATGGCATTCATTTTGACGACTCCGAGATCGGCCGACTGGGGCAGGCGTCCGTTGCGGTGTGCCACTGCCCGACGTCCAACATGACGCTGGCCTCCGGCTTCTGCCGGCCGTGCGAACTGGAAGCCGCCGGAAGCCCGCTCGGCCTCGGCGTCGATGGATCAGCCTCGAACGACAACTCCAACCTGATGGAGTCGGTCCGGCACGCGCTGCTGCTCAACCGCCTGACCTACGGGGCCGAGAAGGTGACACACCTCGACGCGCTGCGCTGGGCGACCGAAGGCTCCGCGCGCTGCCTCGGCCGCCCGGATATCGGCCGCATCGCCGAAGGCCTGCAGGCCGACCTCGCGCTGTTCACGCTGGATGAGCTGCGTTTCTCCGGCAGCCACGATCCGCTGGCGGCGCTGGTGCTGTGCGGGGCGCACCGGGCGGATCGCGTCATGGTCGGCGGCGCGTGGCGCGTGGTCGATGGGATGCCGGTCGGCATCGATATCGGCCTGCTGCGCGAAGAGCATCAGCGGCTTGCGGTGAAGCTGTTTGGCTAGCAAACGGCAGCATCGCTACAACGAAGGTGGCTCCTGAGTCGTCATGCGCGGGCTTGACCCGCGCATCCATCTTCTTCGCAAGAGTCTTTGTTAGGATGGATTGCCGGGTCAAGCCCGGCAATGACGCAACAAATTACGCCGCAGCCTTTGCCGCATCGGCAATCGCCATCTGGCGAAGCTCGGCCTTGGCGATCTTGCCGGTCGGTGTCATCGGGAAAGCGTCGACATGGCGCACGGTGAGCGACGAGGTGTCATAGGGCACCTGCCCTTTCATCGCCACACCAAGCGCCGCGGTATCAATCCCTGCGTCGTCGCTGGTGATAAACGCGACCGGCCGTTCGCCGAGGCTGGCATCCGGCACGGCAACAACTGCGGCCTCTTTCACACCGGCTTGCCGGCACAGCGCCTCCTCCACGTCGCGCGGATACCAGACCTGTCCACCGACATTGATCAGTTCGGCAAACCGGCCGCGCATGGTGACATAGCCATCGCTGTCAATCACGCCGGCATCCCCGGTATGCAGCCAGCCGCCGCGCAGCGCCTCCGCGGTCTTGTCCGGCTTGCCCCAGTAGCCCCACATGTAGCCGCCCCGGATGCAGACCTCGCCGATCTGGCCGTACGGCAGGATGTTACCCTCCTTGTCGAGAATGCGGACCTCGCGATCCGGCAGCGGCAGCCCGACCGCGCCGAAATGGCGCTCATCCTCGATCTCGGGAAAGCCCAGCGCAACGAATCCGCCAAGCTCGCTCTGGCCATAGCTTTCCACCAGCGGCAGCTTCAGCTCGTCACGCCAGGCGGCCTTCAATGTCGGCGGGACCGGTGCGCCGCCAGACATGCCGAGGCGAATCCGGCCCGGCACGCGCCCGCGGATCCGGCTCTCGGCGACGATTTCACCCAGCACCGTCGGATTGCCGACAAACAAAGATGCGCCGGCAGCGTCGATCGCATCCCAGCCGGTCGCCTGCGTCCAGCGCCCCATCACGTTGACGGTGCAGCCGCGCTGCAGCGGCGCCAGCAGATTGCCGACAAGCTGATAGGAGCTCGACAGCGCGGTTGGACCAAATGACACGTCATCGGAACGAATGCGCAGACGCTCGGCGATGCAGTTCGTCGCCCGCATGGTCGGCTCGTGCATCAGGCACGCGCCCTTCGGCTTGCCGGTCGTGCCCGACGTGTAGGAAAGATGCGCGATATCCGAGTCCTGCGCCATGTCCGGCGGCGCTGCAAAGCCTGCTGCGAGCAGGTCCGGCAGACTTTCCGCCCCGTCCTGCGGGCCATCCATGCAGACGAGATGACGAATGCTCGGCGTCGCAGCCGCAGCACGCTTCACGGCCCCCACCTGGTCGTGGGTGTAGATGACGACGGTCGGCTGCTGGTCATCGAAATAGTATTCGAGGTCATCCGCAAAGCGCACATTCACCAGCGCCGGGATCGCGCCCGTGCGCCAGCAGGCGAACAGCGCCATCAGATAATCCATGCCGTTATGCGCGAAGACGGTGACACGGTCGCCCTTCTTCACGCCGAGATGATTCAGTGCACCTGCGAACCGCTCCATTTCGGCGACGGCTTCCGTGAAGGTGAAGGCTTTGTTCCGGTCCACCCATCGCAGCGCGATCTTGTCGGGCGAACGCTCCGCGCCATCACGGAGAAGCTGGTGCATCAGCATGGGAACTTCCTCAACTTGGCCACTCGTCCATCAACCCACGCAGGCTTCATGCCACCATCCGGCGGACAGCCTGGTCTGCCTCGGCATTGATCCGTTCAAGATCGATGCCAGGGATGACGCCGTCCCGGACCACTTCACGGCCGGCGACATACAGCGCGCGCAACCGCGGCGCACCGCCGCCAATCACCGGAGCGAGCAGCGGGTCGTGCAAACCCGCATAGCGTGGGCCTGACAGCTCAAATAATGCGATATCGGCCTGCATGCCCGGCGCAATGGTTCCGACCTCTGTCAGGCCCAACACATCCGCGCCGCCGGCCGTCGCCCAATGCAGCACCTGATCGGCCGTCACCGCCGCCGGCCCCTTCGCCGCCCGGTGGATCTGCCAGGCACAGTGCATTTCGCTGATCATGTCGCAGGCTTCGTTGGAGGCTGCGCCATCGACGCCGAGCGACACACGGCCGCCAAGCGCCGCCAGCCGGTCCGCCGGCGCGATGCCTGATCCCAGGCGGCAGTTGCTCTGCGGGCAATGGGCCATGCCAGTGCTCGACTCGGCCATCAACCGCACCTCGTCGTCGTCCATATGCACGAGATGAGCGAACCAGACATCCGGACCATCCCAGCCGTTGTCCGCCGCGTAGCGCACCGGCCGCTTGCCGTGGACCCGCAGGCAATGGGCGACGTCTGCCGCGGCCTCCGACAGGTGGCTGTGCATGCGCAGTCCCATGCTGCGCGCCGCCCCCGCGAGAGCCCGCAGATCGTCCGGCAGCATCGAATACAGCAGGTTGGTCGGCGCGACCACGACCCGCTTCTTCGCCGACGGCGACGGATCATGATGCTTGCGCGCGAGCTTCTCAATTGCGCGGATGATCTTCGGCAGAGGTTCGGAGGGAATGGGCTCGCCGCCCTTCGGCACGAACCGCTGGGCCTGTGTTGCGCCGCCGCGGCACAGCACAAGGCGCAGGCCGAGTTCCTCGGCAACTTCAAACAGGATGTCCGCCGGCTTGAAGCCCAGTCCCGGCGCGAACAGATAGTGATGGTCCGCGATCGTGCTGGTGCCGGAGAGCAACAGCTCCGTCATGCCGACGCGGGCCGCGAGGCGCATGGTGTCGGCATCGAGCTGGTTCCAGAACCGGTAGGGAACCACGGGCAGCCAGCTCTCGACTGGAAGATCGATGCCCGCAGGCGCCCCCTTCATCACGCTCTGGAACAGGTGATGATGGGTGGACACCAGGCCTGGACTCACGACGCAGCCGGCCGCATCGACGATCTGTTCTCCCGGCAGCGGTTCCAGCGACCCGACTGCGGCGATCTTGTCCTTCTCGATGCGGATATCGCCGACGCCCCGGGCTGACGCCCCGGACAGCCCGGTCAATATCCCTTTCGCCCCGCGGATCAGCATGCTGGCAGTCAGTCGTCCGGAATTTGCTTGCAAACCGCCATCGGCCTCGCTCGGACGAGCTTGGCATCGGGGCGGCGTCCGGCCGATAATGCGGGTGCCTAAGGGTGAGGCGAAGCGCTATTTTCACCTCATCCTGCTGCGTAAAAGTCATCAATGGCTGGTGGCTGGGCAATTGCCTGGACGACCTGCCCTTCTGCGCGGCAACCACTCTGGGGGACTTATGCTGCACGCCCGCACGCTCCGCTATCTCGACGAAGTCGCGCGACAGGGCTCGATCCGGGCTGCGGCAGAACGTCTCAATGTGTCCTCTTCGGCGGTGAACCGGCAGATCCTTGAGCTGGAAAGCGACCTCGGCGCGCCGATCTTCCACCGGCTGCCGAAGAAATTGCGGCTCACGCCCATGGGCGAGGTGCTGATCGCCCACGTCCGCCAGACGCTCAAGGACTATGAACGCGTCGAGATGCGCATCCAGGACCTGAAGGGCGCACGCGGCGGCGAGGTGACGCTCGCGACCATGAACGGCCTCGCCGGCGGGCTGATTCCGCCCGTGATCGCCAGCTTTCGCGAAGCGCATCCGAGGGTTCAGGTCTCCGTGCGCAGCCTGTTCGCCGATGACATCATCAATGCGGTGCTGAGCGGCGAAGCAGACCTCGGGCTGGCCTACAATATCGCGGACACCCCGGGCCTCACGCCGCGGGCGGTCTATCACACCCGCCTGGGCGCGATCGTCACCGCGGATCATCCCCTGGCGCTGCGGTCTCCCGCGCGCCTCGCCGATTGTCTGGATTATCCCGTCGTGTTGGGCGACCAGAGCATGACGATCTACGGCCTGGTGATGAGCGCCTTCGCCCAGGCCGACCTGCCGTTCTCGCCGAGCTATCAGTCGAACTCGATCGACTTCATGAAGGCGATGGTGCGGGATACAAATACGAACTGCGTGACCTTCCTCAGCCGCATCGACGTCGCCGAGGAACAGCGGCGAGGCTCGCTGGTCTATGTCACGATCCGCGACCGGTTCCTGAGCGGACAGACACTGACGCTGGTCCGCCGCAGCAAGGGCGTGCTCGATGTCGCGGTCAATCTGCTGGAAGAAGCCATCAAGGCCAAGCTGACAGCGATCGAGACGGAATCAGATGACATTCTGCAGGTGGCGTCGGACTTCAACTGATATGAGAACTTGCTTATTTGCCAGCTCAGAACAATTTTTGGGGTGATGCTATCCCTTAATCAGGAGCGTCTGCGTCTACCGGGTCCCCGCCTCCGCGGGGACGACGATGCGGAAAGAAAATAGTCCAGAAGGACGAGCGCGTCGTCATTTCGAGATGAATGCGCCACCAAAAAAAGGGTCGCGGACATTCGTCATAAACAGATCGGGACTAATGCGGGACGCCCATGGCTTCGTCGAGCAGGTCCGACACGCGCCGGCAATAGCCGCTATAGGCGGGCGAGAGCCGGAACTCCTTGTCGCGCGGATAAGGCGCATCAACCTTCACTTCGCCGATCACCCGGCCCGGCCGCGCCGCCATCACGACAATCCGCTGGGACAGATAGACGCTCTCATAGACGCTGTGGGTGACGAACATCACCGTGCACTTCGCCTTTTCCCAGATCTGCAGCAGATCGTTGTTCAGCTTCATCCGGGTGATTTCGTCCAGCGCCGCAAACGGTTCATCGAGCAGCAATATCTTGGGCTGGGTGGCGATGGCGCGGGCAATCGAAACACGCATCTTCATGCCGCCGGACAATTCCCGCGGATAGGCCTTGGCAAAATCCGCAAGCCCGACCAGTTCCAGCGCCGACTCAACGCTGTCCCTCACTTCGCTGCGCGAACGATCCTTCAGCAGGAACGGCAGATAGACGTTCTCGAACACCGAAGCCCAGGGCATCAGTGTCGGCTCCTGGAACACGAAGCCCAGCTCACGCTGCGGCTTACCCTCCGCGTCATACTGTGCGGTCGGCCAATGCACCGTGCCGCCGGAGAATTCGCCAAGGCCCGCGATGATGCGCAGCGCCGTCGATTTCCCACATCCCGACGGCCCGAGCAGGCTGATGAATTCGAACGGCGCCACATCGAGATTGAGATCGCGCAGCGCGAT
>Ga0182746_1002453_pt1 | contig 14168 bp, 9 predicted proteins | sample eDN3rd30CBELigOP_FD_128881 | JGI IMG/M metagenome (GOLD analysis project Ga0182746, IMG submission 128881) | Enriched Organic Plus compost microbial communities from Emeryville, California, USA - eDNA 3rd pass 30_C BE-Lig OP (version 2) (version 2) ... | reverse complement strand
CGCTGATTGCCGGCGCGAAGTATCGCGGCGAGTTCGAGGAGCGCCTGAAAGCGGTGCTGCAGGAGGTCACGGCCTCCGACGGCGGCATCATCCTGTTCATCGACGAGATGCACACGCTGGTCGGGGCGGGCAAGGCGGATGGCGCGATGGACGCATCGAACCTGCTGAAGCCGGCGCTGGCGCGTGGCGAACTGCACTGCATCGGCGCGACCACGCTCGACGAGTACAAGAAGCACGTCGAGAAGGACGCGGCGCTGGCGCGGCGCTTCCAGCCAGTGTTCGTCAACGAGCCATCGGTGGAAGACACCGTCTCGATCCTGCGCGGCCTCAAGGAGAAGTATGAGGCGCATCACGGCGTCCGCATCACCGACGCGGCGATCGTTGCGGCGGCGACGCTGTCGAACCGCTACATCACCGACCGTTTCCTGCCCGACAAGGCGATCGACCTGGTCGACGAGGCTGCGGCGCGGCTGAAGATGCAGGTGGATTCGAAGCCGGAAGAACTCGACTCCATCGACCGCGAGATCATGCGCCGGCGGATCGAGCGCGAAGCGCTGAAGAAGGAAAGTGACGCCGGCTCCAAGGACCGTCTGGCGAAGCTCGAAAAGGAACTGGTTGAGCTTGAGAAGCAATCGGCTGATCTCACGGCGCGCTGGAAGTCTGAGAAGGAAAAGCTCTCCGATGCCCAGAAGCTGAAGACCGAACTCGATCAGTTGCGTGTTGAGCTGGCGGATGCCCAGCGGCGTGGTGAATACCAGCGCGCCGGCGAGCTGGCCTATGGCCGCATCCCCGAGATCGAGAAGAAGCTGAAGACGATCGAGGAGAATGAAGGCAAGAGCGCGGTGGTGGAGGAGGCCGTCACGGCCGATCACGTTGCGCAGGTGGTGTCGCGCTGGACCGGCGTGCCGGTCGACAGGATGCTCGAAGGAGAACGCGAGAAGCTGCTCCAGATGGAGACGCAGATCGCCAAGCGCGTCATCGGCCAGGCCGAAGCGGTGAAGGCTGTCTCGACGGCGGTGCGCCGTGCCCGCGCGGGCCTGCAGGACCCGAACCGGCCGATCGGCTCGTTCATGTTCTTAGGCCCCACCGGCGTCGGCAAGACCGAGCTGACCAAGGCGCTGGCGGAGTTTCTGTTTGACGACGAGACCGCGCTGATCCGTATCGACATGTCGGAATACATGGAGAAGCATTCGGTGGCGCGGCTGATCGGCGCTCCTCCCGGCTATGTCGGTTATGAGGAAGGCGGCGCGCTGACCGAGGCGGTGCGGCGGCGGCCCTATCAGGTCGTGCTGTTCGACGAGATCGAGAAAGCGCATCCGGATGTCTTCAACGTCCTGCTGCAGGTGCTCGACGACGGACGGCTCACCGATGGGCAGGGCCACACGGTCGACTTCCGCAACACATTGATTGTGATGACGTCGAATCTCGGCGCGGACTATCTGGTCAACCAGCCGGATGGCCAGGACACCGATGTCGTGCGCAACGAGGTGATGGCGGTGGTGCGGGCGGCGTTCCGGCCGGAATTCCTCAACCGCATCGACGAGATCATCCTGTTCCATCGGCTGCGCCGCGATCAGATGTCCCACATCGTCGACATCCAGATGCGCCGGCTCTCGAAGTTGCTGGAGGAGCGCAAGATCACGCTCGATCTCGATCCGAAGTCACGCGAGTGGCTCGCCGAGAAGGGTTACGATCCGGCCTATGGCGCGCGCCCGCTCAAGCGCGTGATCCAGAAGGAAGTGCAGGATCCGCTCGCGGAGCTGATCCTCTCGGGGCAGGTCAAGGATGGCGAAAAGGTCCGCATCTCTGCCGGTAAGAAGGGCTTGACCTTCAACGGTCAGGCGGTCGCCGAGGCGGCTTGATCTACGCGGTCGTGCCGCAAGCGTGCGCACGGCCGCCACAATTCTGTCGGACCAAGGTGCGCCGTCTGAAAAGACGGCGCGCTTTTTTGCGGGGTCCGACATGTTTCGTTCCGCCTGCCTACTGTTTGCCGTTTCGCTTCTGTCTGTTTGTCCTGTTGTTTTCCACCAAGCGCTGGCGCAGCCGGTGCCCGCCCTGCGGGAGAGAGCCAGTCCGCAACAGATCAAGAAGGCTGACGAGTCTTCCAGGGACCGCAACCTGTGGGGGCAGGTGCGCCTCGCCGCGGGCCTCGAACCGGTCAGCGATCAGGGTGTGATCTGGGCCCTGCACAAGGCCGGGACAGATGGTCTGCTCGGGGAATGGGCGCAGACCGAGTACGGATCGCAACTCGCCACGACGGTGCCGCCGGGCCGGTATGTTGTCGCGGTGACTTACGGCAATGTCAGCCGCAGCATCCCGGTCACCATCGAGGCGCGCAAGCCCGCGAGCCTTGACGTGGTGCTTGATGCCGGCCGGGTCACGGGGGAAGGCGCGATTGCCGGTTCTGCCTTACCGATGCGGGACGTGAGCTGGGAATTGAAGCGTGCGGACGGTGAGGCTGTTGCGACGTCTTATGATCCCGCGCCGCACTTCGTTCTGCCCGCCGGCAGCTATGTGCTGAAACTTTCGAAAGGCACGGCGTCCACCACCAAGGCCTTTGACGTTTCAGCCGGCAGCGACACCAAACAAACACTGACACTTGAGGTTGGACGTCTGGCTGTCAGCGGGGTGTATGCCGAGGGCGGGCCACCCTTGAAGGAGACGCTCACCGCCGAGGTCCGGCAGCCGCCGGCGGTGGATGGCGAGGTCGGCGAGACCGTCAGCACCAACTATGGCGCGGGCATCAATTTCGATCTCCCACCGGGCCCGTATGATGTCGTCGTCTCCGTCGGTAAGGCGTCGCTGCTGAAGCGTGTCGAAGTGACGTCGGGAAAAGTTGAGCGGGTCGCCGTTGCGCTCAACGCCGGTGTGGTCGGCATTCAGGCGCCGACATCCGCAGCGATCGAGATCTATGGCGCTGAGCGTGACATCAACAACCAGCGCCAGCTGATCGAGGCGGGCTATGACGGCGTTGTCAACCTCGCGCTGCCGGCCGGTGACTATGTCGCGGTCGCGACCTTCGAAGGCAACATGATCGAGAAGGCGTTCACCATCAAGGCCGGCAAGCGGACCGAGGTCGAGATCAAGCCGGCAGGGCAGGCCGGTACTGACGCGAAGCCGTAGTGGCCCGTTCGGGTTTATTTGAAGACGATGCGCCCTTCGACGCGCTCGCGCGCCGTTCCTTGCTGGCGGATATAGACCATCACCTCGTTGGCGAGCAGCGGCGAATCCGGATCGGGCAGCAACCGCACAGCGTCGCTGAACATGGTGTAGCCGTCGCCGCCGCGGGCCAGGAAGTCGTTGGTGGCGACCTTGTAGACCTTCGCATCGTCGAGCGGCGCATCGCCGACCTTGACCGACAGCACCCGCTGGCCCGGCGGCCGCGTCGCATCGGCCTCAATGGTCATTCCGGATACCTGGGGGAATCGACCGGCTGCATTGGGCAGCAGCGACAGCCCGTTTTCGATCGCGCGGCGCACGTCGATGCCGCTCATCTCCACGGTGACGACCCGGTTGTCGAACGGCAACTCGGCCAGCACATCCTTGCGGGTGAGCTGTGCGCCTGCCGGATAGACCGCGCCGGAGCGGATGCCGCCGCCATTCATGATGGCGATGTCTGCGCGCAGCGACACCCGCATGGCGTCGGCGATCAGGTTGCCGATGGCAGCCTCCTGGGTGCGCACCACCGCGTTGCGGCTGTCGAGTTCGTACTGGGTCGTGCCGAGCGGCACATCCATTTCCTTGGTGAATTCCTTCTGGAAGCCGTCCACCAGTGCGGCCACCTCCGGATCAGGCGCGACGGTCGCGGTGTCGATGATGCGGAACTGCGGCCACCATGTCATCTCGCGGCGGCCGTTGCTCTCCTTCACCTGAATGGTCGCGTCGATGATGGTGAGCATGTGCGCGTCATAGGTGGATTCGACGAGGCCGGTGAGCCCGTCGAAATTCACCAGCAGGTCGTGATCGTGGCCACTGAGAATCAGGTCGGCCGCCCGCGTCGCCTTGATCTCGAAATCCTGCGCGCGGCTGGCATGCGACACCGCGACGACGAAATCCGCGCCTTCGCGGCGTAGCGTCTCGGCCTGCTGCCGTGTCGTATCGACCGTCGATGTGAAACGCAGGTCCTCGGGTGTCGACGTCAGCGGCGTGCCGTCATAGGTGGTGCCGGTCAGGCCGATGCGCACCCCGTCGAAGGTGATGATCGAGCGGTCCTTGAAGTTCGGCAGCGGCTGTCCGTCAGGCCCGCGCAGGTTGGCGCCGTAGAGCGGGAACCTGGCCTCGCCCATGCGCTGCAGGAACGTCGCCTTGCCGAAATCAAACTCGTGATTGCCCGGCACGAAGATATCCGGCCGCACCGCGTTGGTCAGCGTGATGATGTGGGCGCCGCGATCGAAGCCGGACATCAGCGATGGTGATAGCGTATCGCCGGCATGGGCGAGGATCACGTGGCCGCCCTTGGCGCGCTCGGCCTTGACGATGGCTGCGAGCCGCGCGAAGCCGCCACGGCGTTTGCCATCCGCCGCCTGCACGGCATCCATCAGATAGATGTCGTTCACCAGAATGAAGCTGACGGTGGTGGTCGCGGCGCGGGCGGGAGTTGCGAAGAAGATGAGCGCCAGAAGCCCAAGAGCAAAAAACGGTCGAAGTTTCATCATCAAAAGGTTCCGGAAAGGCGGACGGGTTTACCACGCGTGGACACGCAACCGCTATCGCCTATGCTGGAGGCAAAGGAGCGCAGCTCATGGCCAATCCTGAAGTGACCGCCTGGCCGCGGCCGGCGCCGCCGTCCGATTCGCCGGAAGCGCAGCAGGCCCCGATCACCAGCGAAGCCGCCCCACCGGTGGTCGCCGACCCGCGGCCCGCCGATCCGGTGATCGAGACGGTCGATCTCGAGCCGGTGAAGCGTGCGTTGCTGGAAATGACGCCCGGTACGCCGGCATCTTCTGCGGCGGAGCCGGAGGATGTCATCACGGCGTTACCGGTGGTGCAGACGCCGCCCGCGCCACTGCCGCGCACCGGCATCCTGCTGATCAATCTCGGCACGCCGGATGCCCCCGATGCCCCCGCCGTCCGTGCCTATCTCAAGGAATTCCTGTCCGACCCGCGGGTGATCGAGCGCAACTCGCTGACCTGGCGGCTGGTGCTCAACGGGTTCATCCTGCGGTTCCGTCCGCGTGTCCGGGCGCGGGCCTACCGGAAGATCTGGAACACCGAGCGCGACGAATCGCCGCTGAAGACCATCACTCGCGACCAGGCGGAGCGTCTTGCCGATCTGCTCAAGCCGATCGGCAACCATCTCGTGGTGGATTGGGCGATGCGTTACGGCAATCCGTCGATTCCGGCGCAGATCAGCGCGCTGGCGAAGCAGGGCTGCGAGCGCATCCTGCTGATGCCGCTCTATCCGCAATATGCCTCGGCGACGACGGCGACCGCCTGCGATGCGGCTTATCAGGCGCTGTTGCGGATGCGGTGGCAGCCGTCGATCCGTGTGCTGCCGCCCTATTATGCCGAACCGGCCTATATCGAGGCGCTGGCGGTTGGCATCGAAACCCATCTGCGCACGACGGGAATTCAGCCGGACGTGATCCTGGCTTCCTACCACGGCATCCCCGTCGAATATGTGCAGAAGGGCGATCCGTATCAGGCCCAGTGCATCGAGACGACGCGGCTGCTGCGCCAGCGGCTGGGGCTCGACGAAAAGAAGCTGGTGATGACGTTCCAGTCGCGGTTCGGACGCGCGGAATGGCTGACGCCCTACACCGACAAGACGGTGAAGAAGCTGGCCAAGGACGGCGTGAAGTCTGTCGCAATCGTCACCCCGGGCTTTTCGGCGGATTGTCTGGAAACGCTGGAAGAGATCGCCATCGAGAATGCGCATGTCTTCAAGCGGGCCGGCGGGCAGACCTTCACGACCATTCCCTGCCTCAACGACAGCGAGGCCGGCATGGCGATGCTGATGCAGATCGCGTTGCGCGAGCTCAAAGGTTGGGTCTAGGCATCTCCCTGCCGATTTCGAACCGTTCAATCCTGCGCTGCGACATACCTCCGACGACTCCGGTGTCCATCATGGCGCCGCCGGGGGTGCTTGCCGTGCGCCCACGCGCACTCCACAATCCGGCAGGCCGAGGAGGGCACGGATGTCTGGGTTCAGCATATTTGTCATCGTTTTCCTGCTGCTTGTTGTTTTGACGCTCTATGCGGGCGTGAAAACCGTTCCGCAAGGATACGACTGGACGGTCGAACGCTTCGGCAAATACACGCGCACGCTCCCGCCGGGCCTCAACCTCATCATTCCGTATTTCGACCGCATCGGCCGCAAGATCAACGTGATGGAACAGGTGATCGAGATTCCGCAGCAGGAGGTCATCACCAAGGACAATGCGACGGTCACGGTCGATGGCGTCGCTTTCTTTCAGGTGTTTAACGCCGCGAAGGCGAGCTACGAGGTCTCGGACCTCGACCAGGCGATCGTCACGCTGACGATGACGAACATCCGTTCGGTGATGGGCTCCATGGATCTCGACAACATCCTGTCCCATCGCGATGAAATCAATGAACGTCTGCTGCGCGTGGTCGATGCGGCGGTGGCGCCGTGGGGCGTCAAGGTCAACCGGATCGAGATCAAGGATATCGTGCCTCCGGCCGATCTGGTCTCCTCGATGGCGCGGCAGATGAAGGCGGAGCGCGACAAGCGCGCGGAAATCCTCACCGCGGAGGGACAGCGGGCATCGGAGATTCTGCGCGCTGAGGGTGCGAAGCAGGCGCAGATCCTCGAAGCCGAAGGGCGGCGCGAGGCGGCGTTCCGCGATGCTGAAGGACGTGAACGGTCGGCTGAAGCAGAAGCCCGCGCCACCACGATGGTCAGCGAGGCGGTGGCGCGTGGCGACATCGCGGCCCTCAACTACTTCATCGCCGAGAAATATCTCGTCGCCTTCGGCAAGATCGCCGAGTCGCCGAATCAGAAGATCCTGATGTTGCCGATCGAGGCGACCAACGTGCTGGGTTCGCTTGCGGGCATCGGTGAGATCGCCAAGGCGACCTTTGGCGGCGAGAGCGCCGCCGGCGCCGGAAGTGCGGCGCGGCGTCCGACGGGACCGACCACGGGCGGCGCGTAAGGAGGGGATGATGACGGCCTGGTTGGCTGCGCTGGGAACGTGGAACTGGTTCATTCTCGGCGTGCTGTTTTTGCTGATCGAGTTGCTCGCGCCGGGCGTCTTCATGCTGTGGCTTGGCCTTGCGGCCATCGGCGTCGGTATCGTCTCCATCGTCGTCGACTGGACGTGGCAGATGCAGATGCTCGCCTTCGCGCTCTTCTCGGCCGCCCTCATCCCGGCGTGGCGGCGCTTCGCGCGCAAGGTGGAGAAGCCGACGGACAGCCCGTTCCTCAACCGCCGTACGGAAAGCTATGTCGGCCGCGTGTTCGCTCTTGAGACGCCGATCCTCAACGGCATCGGCACGGTGCGCATCGACGATACGGTATGGCGTGTCCGCGGCGCGGACGCGGCCGTCGGAACCTCTGTCCGTGTCGTGCGTGTCGACGGGCCAAACCTCACGGTCGAGCCGGTGTGATCAGGCCACACCGATCCGCAGCAGATCGTGCACGTGGATGACGCCGACCGGCTTGCCGCTGTCGACCACGATCAACTGGGTCTTGCTTGCCGTGTTGAGAAAATCCAGCGCCTCGCTGACAAGCTGATCGGGCCGCACGGTCTTCGGGCTGTGCGTCATGATCTCCTCGACTTTCAGGTCGAGCAGGTTGGCGCCCATGTGGCGGCGCAGGTCACCGTCGGTGATGATGCCGATGGCGCAGCCGTCGCGGTCGGTGATGATGACGCAGCCGACGCTCTTCACCGTCATCTCCACCACCGCTTCCGACATGCGCGTGCCGACGCTTGCGAGCGGAATGGAATTGCCGGTGCGCATCACGTCGCGCACGAATTTCAGCATGGCGCCGAGCTTTCCGCCGGGGTGGAAATTGGCGAACTGCAAGGCGGTGAAGCCGCGGCTCTCCAGCAGCGCAACCGCGAGCGCATCGCCCAGCGCCTGCTGCATCAGCGTGGATGTGGTCGGAGCCAGATTGTGAGGGCACGCTTCCTTGGCCTGCGGCAGGGCGAGCACCACGTTGGCGGTGCGGCCGAGCGCCGAATCCGCATTGGCTGTCACGCCGATCAGGCCGATATGGAAGCGGCGGGAATAGTCGATCAGATTCTTGAGTTCGACGGTCTCGCCCGACCACGACAGCGCGAGGATGACGTCATCCGGCGTGATCATGCCGAGGTCGCCGTGGCTTGCCTCGCCGGGATGAACAAAGAATGCCGGTGTCCCGGTTGAGGCCATGGTGGCGGCGATCTTGCGGCCGACATGGCCCGACTTGCCCATGCCGGTGACGATCACGCGGCCCCGGGCATTGTGGATGAGATTGACCGCGCTGGCGAAAGGCTGGCCCAGGCCGTTGGCGATGGCCGTGGCCAGCGCACTGATGCCGCTGGCTTCGGTCTCGAGGGTGCGCAGCGCGGAGGCGATCAGCGCGTCGCCCTGACCGTCGGGGGCCGACATCGGATTCGCAGACATGACGCTCGCGGATTGGGGGGTCAGCTTGGTCTTGGCCATAAGGTGACTGCTCCGGATGCCGTTGGGCGGTCCCTGATACCACGCCGGACGGTCGGGTGACAGGACGCTGCGATCAACCTCGTATTAACCATAAGTCATTAATTCCGTTAACCAATGGTCACCGGAATTGCCGCTCTGCGACTGTCGCTTGCGGTGGTATGGGCCGCCTCCGCTTGGGGCGTCGCCGATGCCGCTGCGCAGACGGCTGCCGGGTCGAACAGCAGTCTTTTGAGCCCCAATATCGATGGCGGCGCACAGAATGCGCAGCGGTTCCAGCCGGCGTCGGGTCCGGTTCCGCCGGGCACCGGGCAGTCGGGGTTCGTGTCGACCAACCTGCCACCGCAGCCCGCGGCGGCCGACCAGCGGCCGTCCACCAGCTTCGTGTCCCAGCCCCGGCCGCGACCGGCGTCCGGACAGACGGCGCTGGCCGGGACGCCTTTGAGAGGGGCGCTGACGACGGGAACGGCTGCGGAGCTCCTGCCGGTCCGGCCCCGTCCGCGCCGGCCGGTTGACCAGGATCCGTTCGAGCCTCTCGGCCTCCGCATGGGGTCATTCACGGTGAAGCCGGCGATCGACCTTTCGACCGCCTACGACACCAATCCGCGCCGCATCCGGAATGGCCAGAGCTCGTTTGCCAGCGTGGCCGCGGCGGAAGTGTCCGTTCAATCCGACTGGTCGCGTCACGCACTGAGCGCGGACCTGCGCGGAAGCTACTCGGCTTACTCGAAGACCACTGATCTCAACCGGCCTTATGTGAACGGCAGGGTCAATGGGCGCATCGATGTCTCGCGCCAGACAAGTCTTGATCTGGAAGGCCGCATGGTCGTGACGACCGACAACCCGGGCAGTCCGGATATCCAGGCCAATCTCGCCTACTTGCCGATCTACACCAGCCCCGGAGCCTCCGCGGGCGTGACCCAGCGTTTCAACCGTGTGGTCCTTTCGGCGAAAGGCGATTTCGATCGTATTTCCTATGCCGATTCGGTGTTTACCAACGGTCAGGTCTCAAGCAATGCCGACCGCAACTACGACAGATTCGGATATCGTTTCCGCGCCGGCTACGAGACGCTGCCTGGCGTGGTGCCGTTCATCGAATATGCTGGCGACCGGCGCATCTATGACCGGATGACGGATCGGTATGGTCAGCAGCGCGACTCGATGGGCACGACCGTCCGCGGCGGTCTCGCTTTCGATCTTCCCGAACGTTTGAAGGGAGACATTTCTGCCGGCTATTCCTCGCGCGACTATCAGGAGCCGTCGCTGCCGCCATTGGCCGGCTTTGTCTTCGACGCGTCGCTGGTCTGGACCGCGACGCCGCTGACGACGGTGACGCTGGCCGGCACGTCGACAATCAACGAGGTCACGCTGCCCGGGCTCACCGGCTATCTCTCACGGGATGTCGGCGTCCAGGTGGATCACGCGTTTCGCCAATGGCTGATCGGCTTCGCCAGGGTCGGCATCGGCTTCGACACCTACCAGGGAATCCGCCGTGACGATGAGCGCCAGCTTCTTGCAGCCGGCATGACCTACAAGCTGTCGCGCTCCATGCAGCTCAAGGGCGAGCTCCGCCGGGAGACGCGACGGTCGAACATGCGCAGCAATGACTACACCGCGAATGTCGCGACCATCGGCGTGCGGCTGCAGCGCTGAGCTCCGACTCGTGTCGGGGACACGAGCCTGAGCGTGTTGACATGCAGAAGTTATGCTTCGCCGAGCAGTATCTTCAGCTCCTCGCGGAATGCCGGCGCGATGTCGGCGCGCTTGAGCGCATAGGCGACATTGGCGGCGAGGAAGCCGATCTTCGATCCGCAGTCGAAGCTCTTGCCGTCGAACTTCAGGCCATAGAACGGCTGCTTCCTGGCCAGCTCGATCATCGCGTCGGTGAGCTGGATTTCATTGCCGGCGCCGCGTGTCTGCGAGGCGAGGATGTCGAAGATCTCCGGCTGCAGGATATAGCGGCCGGTGATGATGAGGTTCGAGGGTGCCTTGTCGCGCGGCGGCTTCTCGACCATTTCGGTGACGGAGAACAGCTTGCCTTTCTTCGCGCCCATGCCGACGACGCCATATTGATGGATGCGGTCCATCGGCACTTCTTCGACGGCGATGACATTCGCACTCGCGCCGGCGCTGTTCGCCGCCTCGATCATCTGGGCGAGGCAGCCCTTCTCGTGCTGCACCAGCACGTCCGGCAGCAGCAGGGCGAACGGCTCGTCGCCGATCATCTCGCGGGCGCACCACACCGCGTGACCGAGTCCCAGCGGTTCCTGCTGGCGGGTGAAGCTGGTGGTGCCGGCGCCGGGAAGGTCCTGCGACAGCAGATCGAGATCGGACTTCTTCCGGCGCTCCTTCAGGGTGGTCTCGAGTTCGAACTGGCGATCGAAATGGTCTTCGATGACGCTCTTGTTCCGCCCGGTGACGAAGATGAAATGCTCGATGCCGGCCTGCCGCGCCTCGTCGACGACGTGCTGGATCAGCGGCCGGTCGACGACCGGGAGCATCTCCTTGGGCATGGCCTTGGTGGCAGGCAGGAAGCGTGTGCCGAGACCGGCGACCGGAAAGATGGCTTTGCGGATGCGTTTCATGGGTATCCGGATTTAGGGACCAGGGAACTGGGCGGGCAGGAAGCAAAGCGGCAGCTTCGCCATGCCCGGGGGTTTACCGTGAATTTGGTTGCAGGAATACTATCTACGGCCAACGTATATGTCGCCCCGATGGCGATCTGACGCGGGGTTTGCGAGGCGCGTGTTAACGGGTCTGCAACCTTGATTGTTCCCCATAAGACGGAAAAGGGTGAGTAGCGCTGTCGGGGTTGAGAATGTCTTCCAGCAAGATGGTAGTGGGACTGGTCGTCGGTGCGGCGATGATGCTGGCTGGCGCCGCCGCAGCACAGAGCGTGACTGGTTCCATCTCGCCCCGCACGCCGCAGTGGAGCGGTGAATCCGGAGCGTCCGGCCATCCGCTGATGACGTCGGACGCCATCCGGACTGCGGCGGCCAATTTCGATTCCTGCATTGCGGGTCTGTGGCCGCAGGCGGCCCGACGCAATATTTCCCGCGCCGCCTTCGAGGCTGCCACGGCCGGGCTGACGCCGGATCTGCGCATCATGGATCTGATGGACGCGCAGCCGGAATTCACAAAATCATCGTGGGATTATCTCGACCTGCTGGTCACCGATACGCGGATCGAGAAGGGCCGCGCCATGCTGGCGCAGCATAAAAATACCTTCGACGCGGTGGAGCGGACCTATGGCGTGGACCGCTATGTGATCGCGGCGATCTGGGGCATCGAGTCGAATTTCGGCACGACGGCGGGCGACCGGCCGGTGCTGCGGTCGACGGCGACGCTGGCTTGCATCGGCCGCCGCCAGCCTTATTTCCGCGACGAGTTCCTGGCGGCGCTGGAAATCGTCGCCCGCGGCGACATCCGGGCCGAGCGTCTACGCGGCTCCTGGGCCGGCGCTTTCGGGCAGACCCAGTTCATGCCGACTTCGTTCAAGCGCTGGGCGATCGATTTTGACAGGGACGGCCGCCGCGACGTGGTCGACGACCTGGCCGACGTCTTCGCCTCCACCGCCAATCATCTGAAGAAGGTCGGCTGGGTCACCGGCCAGACCTGGGGTTATGAAGTCGTCGTTCCGGCGGATTTCAACTTCGCGCTGGCGGACCGCCAGACCCAGCTGTCCCTGCACGAATGGGACCGGCGAGGTCTCCACCGTCCCGGCAGCCAGCCGTTCCCGCGTCCCTCCGACCAGGCCTATCTGCTGGCCCCCGCTGGCATCCAGGGACCGGGCTTCCTGATGCTGGCGAATTTCCGCGCCATCATGAAATACAACCCGGCGGAGGCCTATGCGCTCGCCATCGGCCATCTCGCCGACCGGATGCGTGGCGGCCAGACCTTTGCGCAGGCCTGGCCCCGCTACGAGCGGGTGCTCACCCGGCAGGAGCGGGCCGAGCTGCAGCAGCACCTTGCCCGTCAGGGCTACGATATCGGCCGTCCGGACGGCCAGCTTGGCGGCAAGACCCGCGCCGCGATCCGTCAGTTCCAGGCGACCATCGGCCAGGTTCCCGACGGGTTTGCGTCGGCCTCGGTGCTGGATCAGTTGCGCAGCCGGTAAGACCGCGCGTGCTTTTGACCACGTGTGACGTCACCGGCTGTTGACCTTCACGTTGACATCATTGTCGTAATACTGAGTTGAGTGGGAGCGTTCACCGGACACCCACGGCCGGGATGTCGACACGATGCGTCTTGGGACTATGGCGGCGAGGTTGCGGAGGCTTGGCTCATGTGCGGGCCGGGTGACGCTTGCCGCTATTGTCGCGTCGACGCTCGCTGTCCCGCCGGCGGCCGCACAGTTTCCGTTCTTCTGGGAGCGCCAGCAGCCGCAGCCGCAACAGCGCCGGCAGCGCGCCGCTCCGCCACCCCAGCAGCCCCAGTCGCGATCGTTTTTCGACCTGTTCGGCGATGACGATCCCGGTCCGCAGACGCGGCCGGTTGCGCCCAAGCCGCCGCCCGCGCCGGTGGACTATTCGCGCGCGCCCGCCCCCCGCAAACCGGAGACCCAGCCGGCGACCAGAATTCTCGTCCTGGGTGATTCGATGGCGGACTGGCTGGCCTATGGCCTCGAAGATGCCCTGTCCGACACGCCGGAACTGGGCGTGGTGCGCAAGAGCCGGACGTTCTCCGGGCTGCTCCGCTACGACAACCGTCCCGACAGCAGCTGGGCGCAAGTCGCCCGCGAAGCGATCGCCGCCGAGAAGCCCGACTTCATCGTGATGATGCTGGGCATCAACGACCGCCAGCCCATCCGTGAGCCGGTCCGCCCGCCCGCGCCGAGCCAGAAACGCGCACCGGGAGCGGGTCCGGAGACTCCGGCGCAAGCACCGAACGCGCCCGATCAAATGTCTGCCGGACGGCCCGCCGCCGGCGCTGACGATGATGATGCCGGCGATCAGCCCATCCTGACGCCGGAGGAGCAGCGTCAGGCCGCCAATTCGTCCGTCCTCGACTATCGGTCCGATCGTTGGGCCGCGGCTTACAGCCGCCGCATCGATGAGGTGATCGCGGTGCTCAAGACCGCCAATGTGCCGGTGATCTGGGTGGGACTGCCGGCGCTGCGCGGCACGCGGTCGACATCCGACATGCTCTATCTCAACGGCCTCTACCGCGCCGCGGCAGCCAAGGCTGACATTTTCTATGTCGATCCCTGGGATGGCTTTGTCGACGAGGCGGGCCGGTTCTCGCTGCAGGGGCCCGACTTCGAGGGACAGATCCGCCGCCTGCGCACCTCCGACGGCGTGCATTTCACCAAGGCCGGCGCGCGCAAGCTCGCCCATTATGTCGACAAGGAAATCCAGCGGCTGCGCACCCTGCCGGTGACGCCGGTTTCGCTGCCGGTGCAGCCCGATGCCGCTCCCCAGCCTGCCGAACCCGGAAGTCCGCCGCCGCCCCAGGTCGCAGAACCCGCCGGCCCGCCGCCGCGGCCCCTGGCCGGCCCGGTGTTTCCTCTCGCGCTGGGCGCCAACAGCGGCGGAGACGAATTGCTCGGAGGTCCGTCCGGG
>Ga0182746_1002451_pt1 | contig 14188 bp, 11 predicted proteins | sample eDN3rd30CBELigOP_FD_128881 | JGI IMG/M metagenome (GOLD analysis project Ga0182746, IMG submission 128881) | Enriched Organic Plus compost microbial communities from Emeryville, California, USA - eDNA 3rd pass 30_C BE-Lig OP (version 2) (version 2) ... | reverse complement strand
GGCATGGGATGGCGGTGGGGCGGCCGTGCGGCTAAGATGTCGCGCACCGTTTCCCGCCTAGCGTCCATGCCGGTACTCACGCCCAAGCAGGCCCTGCAGCTTTCGGTGGCGGTCGCCCTCGCCACCTGTGTCCTCAAGGGCCTGGCCGCCTGGCTGGCCGGCTCGGTGGCGTACTTCTCCGACGCGGTCGAATCCCTGGTCAACGTCGCCGGCGCCGCCTTCGCCCTGGCCATGGTGCACTATGCCAGCCAGCCGGCCGACGACGGCCACCCCTACGGCCACGGCAAGGCCGAATATTTCTCGGCGGCGTTCGAGGGCGGGATGATCTTCCTGGCTTCGCTGGCCATCCTGGCCTCCGCCGCCGAGCGCCTGGCCAACCCGCGGCCGGTGGAGGCGCTGGGCTGGAGCACGCTGCTGGCCGCCACGGCCAGCCTGGCCAACTTCGCCGTCGCGCGCATCCTGCTGCGCACCGCCCGCGCGCACCGATCCATTGCCGCCGAGGCCGACGCCCGCCACCTCGCCACGGACGTCCTGACCACCGCCGGCGTGATCGTCGGCGTGGCGCTGGCCGTGGTCAGCGGCCAGTCCTGGCTGGATCCGGCGATCGCCATCGCCGTCGCCCTGAACATTTTGCGCGAGGGCTGGCTGCTGCTGCGCCGCTCGATCGACGGCCTGATGGACCACGCCCTGGGCCCGGACGACCTGGAGCGGCTGCGCGCCGCGCTCGACGCCGAGCTGGTGGAAGGCAGCCGCTACATCGGCCTGCGCACCCGCCGGGCCGGCACGATGAGCTTTGCTTTCCTGACCCTGCGCGTGCCTGGCGACTGGAGCGTGGCGCGCGCCCACGCCGCCGCCGACCTGATGGAAAACGCCGCCCGCCGGCTGGGCGTCACGCTGGCCACGCACATCGAGCCCGACGCGCGGTAGGCTCCACGGCCGTGAATGCCCCCGCGCCGCGCCCTGAGCCGGCCGGGGGCGCCATGCTCCTCCCCGTTCATTCCTCGAACGCGCGCCTGCCCAGCCGCTCGACGATGTGGTCGACGAAGCAGGTGATGCGCGAGGACAGCGCCGTGTTGCGGTAGTAGACCGCATTGACGGACTGCCGCACGTCCAGGGTCTGCCGGGCGAAGAGCTGGACCAGCCGGCCGGCCTGGCGGTCCTGCCGGGTCATGAAGTCCGACAGGCAGACGATGCCCGCTCCCGCCAGCGCCAGGTGCCGCAGCGTTTCGCCGCTGGACGAGGCGATGGTCGGCCGGATGTGCACCGGGTTTCCGCCGCCGTCGCGCAGCGGCCATTCGTTCAGGGTCTCGGGCTGGTTGAAGCCCAGCAGGACATGGTGTGCGAGCTGCTCCACCCTGGACGGCGCGCCGTGGCGCTGCAGGTAGTCCGGGCTGGCCAGCACCCGGATCCGGCTGCTGCCGATCGGCCGGGCGTGCAGCGTCGAATCCTTCAGCGCGCCGATGCGAAACGCCACGTCGGTGCGTTTCTCGATCAGGTCGATGATGCCCTCGTTGCTGGTGAGCTCCAGCTCGACCTGCGGATAGCGCTCGCGGAAGCCGTCCACCAGCGGCGCGATGACGTGAAGCATGAAGGGCGTGGCCGCATCCACGCGCAGGCGCCCGGCCGGCAGCTCCAGGCGGGCGGCCATCTGCTCCTCGGCCTCGTCCACCGACGCGAGGATGGCGCGGGCATGCTGCAGGAAGGCCCGGCCTTCCTCGGTCAGCTCCAGCCGGCGGGTGGTCCGCCGCAGCAGCGTCGTGCGCAGCTTGCGCTCCAGCCGGCCCAGGGCCCGGCTGACGCCGGAGACTGTCTGCCCGAGCTGCTCGGCAGCCGCGGTGATCGAACCCGTATCGACCACCCCAATGAACACCTGCAGCTCGTCGAGAGTGATCTTCATAATTGATCCCAGGTCAATAGTCTTCTGCTTATAAACGGCTTTTTCGGCAAAGACAAACGCAGGACACTGGCGTCATCCATTCCAGACTCGCTTCGTCTTTCATTCACGATTTCACAAGGAGCATTCCATGGGCGACATTCCTTCCTTCGGCGTCGGCACCTTCCGCCTGACCGGCCAGACCGTCATCGACTCGGTGCGCAATGCGCTCGACCTCGGCTACCGCGCGGTCGACACCGCGCAGATCTACGGCAACGAGGCCGAGGTCGGCCAGGCCCTGGCCGAGAGCGGCGTGCCGCGCGCCGACCTCTTCGTCACCACCAAGATATGGACCGACAACTATGCCCGCGACAAGCTGGTGCCCAGCCTGCGCGAGAGCCTGGCCAGGCTGCGCACCGACTACGTGGACCTGACCCTGATCCACTGGCCGGCGCCCGGCAACGGCGTCGATCTGCCCGAGTACATGGCCGCGCTGGCCGAGGCGAAGGCGCTGGGCCTGACCCGCCGGATCGGCGTCTCCAACTTCAACATCGAGCTGACGCGGCAGGCCATCGCCGCGGTCGGCAAGGACGCGATCGCGACCAACCAGATCGAGCTGAGCCCCTATCTGCAGAACCGCAAGCTGGCCGCCTTCCTGCAGGAGCAGGGCATCGCGGTGACCTCGTACATGACGCTGGCCTACGGCAAGGTGCTGAAGGACCCGGTGATCGGCCGGATCGCCGGCAAACACAATGCCACGCCGGCGCAGGTCGCCCTGGCCTGGGCGCTGCAGCTGGGCTATGCGGTCATCCCGTCCTCGACCAGGCGCGAGAACCTGGCGAGCAACCTGCTGGCCCGGCAGTTGCGCCTGGACGGCGAGGACATGGCGCAGATCGCCGCGCTGGAGCGCAACGGCCGCGAAGTCAGTCCGGAGGGCCTGGCCCCGGCGTGGGACTGAGGAGCCCCGAGCGGCAAAAAGAACCCCCACGCTGCGCCTTCGGCTTGCTGCCCCCCAAGGGGGCTTTTTTGCCTTGGGGCGGCCCGGCGTCAAAAAAAACCCCGCCACATGGGCGGGGTGAAAAGGGGCTGTAAGCAGCCCCCAAGGGGAACCGGTACTACCTACTACTCTACAGCGCGCCGCGCCAGCTTACATCAGCTGGGTTTCCGAACCTTGACGGCGGGCTACGGACATCAGGCCTGCCGTGGCGCGCACGCTGGCGGCCAGGCTGGTCAGGAAGTTGCGCAGCGCGCGCCCGGGACGGGGGCGGAACTGTTCTTCGATGGCCTGGAGCATGAGGCGGCGTTCCAGTTCATCGGTCAGGCGGAATTCTTCGTTGCGGGTGGTCATGTCGGGCTCCATCTGTCGTCTTTCCATCAGGGTTAACCCTATTATAGGGAAAACCCTGGGATTTGCAATAGCATGGTGCCCGGCCTTCGCACCATGTTGCGGCGCGACAACGTGAGTATGCCCTTTTTCAGTGCCGATAGCTTGTTTCCACCAGTTCAAATTGAAACAACCTGCAATCCAGTGCCCCATTGTAGACCGGTGTGCGCCGCCGTGGCTGCAGCCGCATGGCCTGGGGCAGCTTGTGGTCGCTGGAGATCACCGCGACCTGCCAGCCGGCGAAGTGGCGCTTGAGGTTGGCCGCCCAGTCGCGCCACAGCGCAGGGTCGTCCGCGGCCATGCGGTCGCCGTAGGGCGGGTTGGTGACGATCCAGCCCGCCGGCGCCGGCGGGCGCACCTCCCGGGCGTCGCCCACTTCCAGGCGCAGCGCGCCGGGGGCGAGCAGGGCGCGCTCGGCGTTCTGCCGCGCCGCGTCGATGGCGGCCGGGTCGGTGTCCACGCCCATCAGCGGGGTGTCCAGGCTGGGCAGGATGCGGGCGCGCGCATCGTCCTTCAGGTCGCGCCAGCGCCGGGCGTCGTGGTCGCGCAGGCGCTCGAAGCCGAAGGGGCGGGCGATGCCCGGCGGCACGCCCAGGGCGATCCAGGCGGCCTCGATCAGCAGGGTGCCGCTGCCGCAGAAGGGGTCCAGCAAGGGGGCGGCCGGGTCCCAGCCGGCCAGGGCCAGCAGGCCGGCGGCCAGGTTCTCGCGCAGCGGCGCCTGGCCCTTGTCCAGGCGCCAGCCGCGCTTGAACAGCGATTCGCCCGAGGTATCCAGGTAGAGCGTGGCCGTGTCGGCCGACAGGAAGAGGTGCACCCGCGCGTCCGGGCGCACGGTGTCGATGTCCGGCCGCGCGCCTTCGAGCTCGCGCAGGCGGTCGCAGATGCCGTCCTTGGCGCGCAGGTTGCAGTACTGCAGGCTCTTCATGGGGCTCTTGACGGCCGAGGTGTCCACGCGCAGCCGCTGCTCGGGGCCGAACCAGCGCTCCCAGGGCGTGTCGCGGGCCAGCTCCAGGATGTCGTCCTCGCGGGCGACCGGGGCCTGGGCGACCTGCACCAGCACGCGCGTGGCCAGCCGGGAATACAGGTTGGCGCGCAGCACGCCGGACCAGTCGGCGGTGAAGCGCGCGCCCGCGCGGCCCGGCTGGGCGTCGTCGAAGCCCAGGGCCTGCAGCTCGATGGCGAGCGCCTGCTCCAGGCCTTGCGGGCAGGGGGCGAAGACGGTGAAGGTCTCGGCCGGCGCCGCGTTGCGCCGCGCGCCGCGTGGGGCGCGGGCGGGGCGCTCGCGGGGCTGGCGTTCGCGGCTGTCCATGCCGATGCCGGGCTCGTCGCCGCCGCGCCCGGCGGGCTCCTGCGGCCGGGCGCGCTGCGATTGCTCGCGCGCGCGCTCCATCTGGGCGACCTGGCGCGCGCGGGCGCCGGAGCGCTTGCGGGCGGGCTCGCCGGCCGGGCCGGCGTTCTCGGCCTGCCGCGCCTGGCCGCCTTGCCCGGCCTGGGCGGGGCGGCGCAGCTTGAGCGTGCCGGGGGAGGAGGGCTTGTCGTCGGCCATGCGTATCAGAAGGGCTTGACCACGACCAGCGCCACGATCGCCAGCAGCAGCAGCACCGGCAGCTCGTTGAACCAGCGGTAGAAGGTGTGGCTGCGCGTGTTGCGGCCCTGCTCGAACTTGCGCAGCAGCACGCCGCAGCCGTGGTGATAGCCGATCACCAGCAGCACCAGCGCGAGCTTGGCGTGCATCCAGCCGTTGCCCGGGCCCATGCCTATGCCGTAGCCGGCGTACAGCCACAACCCGAACAGCACTGCCGGCACCGCCAGCAGGGTGGCGAAGCGGTACAGCCGGCGGGCCATGCCGATCAGACAGGCCTGCACGGCCGGCTCGGACTGCTGCGCCAGGTTGACGTAGATGCGGGGCAGGTAGAAGAGCCCGGCGAACCAGGCGGCGATGAAGACGATGTGCAGGGTCTTGACCCAGAGCATGGCGTGGGTGTCCGTAGGCAAAGCCGCATTGTAGGCCGCGGCGCGGGGCCGGCCGATGGCGCGGCCCGGTCAGGCGGCCGGATAGGCGGGCCCGGGGGAGGCTCGCCCGGGCGGGCCGGCGTCAGCCGCGCGTCTGGCCGTCGCCCTGCAGCACCCATTTCTGGATGGTCAGGCCTTCCAGGCCGACCGGGCCGCGCGCGTGCAGGCGATTGGTGGAGATGCCGATCTCCGCGCCCAGGCCGTATTCGTAGCCGTCGGCGAAGCAGGTGGGCAGGTTGACGTAGACCGAGCTGGAATCGACCTCGCGCTGGAAGCGGGCCGCCGCGCCGAGGTTTTCCGTGACGATGGATTCGGTGTGGCCCGAGCTCCAGCGGGCGATGTGGTCCATGGCCTCGTCCAGGCTGTCGACGATGCGCACGGCCAGGTCCGGGCCGCTGTATTCGGTGGCCCAGTCCTCGTCGGTGGCGGGCACGGCCTGGGGCACGAGTTGCCGGGTGCGCTCGCAGCCGTGCAGGGTGACGCCGTGGTCGATCAGCGCGCGCGCCACGGGCGGCAGGATGCGCTCGGCCGCGTCGCGGTGCACCAGCAGGGTCTCCATGGCGCCGCACACGCTGTAGCGGTAGGTCTTGGCGTTGAAGGCGATGCGCAGGGCCTTGTCCGGGTCGGCGGCCGCGTCGATGTAGACGTGGCAGTTGCCGTCCAGGTGCTTGATGAGCGGCACGCGCGCCTCGGCGGCCAGGCGGGCGATCAGGCTCTTGCCGCCGCGCGGCACGATGACGTCCACGTATTCGGTCATGGTGGCCAGCGCGCCCACGGCGGCGCGGTCGGGCGTGTCCACCACCTGCACGGCGCGCGCCGGCAGCCCGGCCTCGGCCAGGCCGTCCTGCACGACGCGGCCCAGGGCCAGGTTGGAATGCAGGGCCTCGCTGCCGCCGCGCAGGATGGCGGCGTTGCCGGACTTCAGGCAGAGCGCCGCGGCGTCGATGGTGACGTTGGGGCGCGACTCGTAGATGATGCCGATCACCCCCAGGGGCACGCGCATCTGCGCCACGCGCATGCCGTTGGGCCGCACGCTGCTGGCGGAAATGCTGCCGACCGGGTCGGGCATGGCGGCGATCTGCTCCAGGCCGGCGGCCATCAGGCCGAGCGCCTTGTCCGACAGGGTCAGGCGGTCCACCAGCGGGGCGGCGACGCCGGCCGCGCGCGCGGCCGCCAGGTCTTTCTCGTTGGCGGCGCGCAGCTCGTCGCGGCGCGCCTGCAGGCTGGCGGCCATGGCGCGCAGCGCGCGGTCCTTGGCGGCGCCGTTGGCGCGCATCATTTCGCGGGCGGCGGCGCGGGCGTGCCGGCCCAGTTCCTGCATGGACTGTTCGATCGAGGCGGTGGTCATGGATGCTGCGGTGTCGGTGTGCGCGCGCCGCGCGGCGCGCGCCGGGAAGGCGTTAGTGTATTACGGCGCGCCCGTTCAGCCGCGCGCGCCGGCCGCCGCCACGCGCAGCGCCAGGCGGGTCATTTCTTCCCAGGGGTCGGCCAGGCGGCCGGGGGCGGACAGGCCCTTGATCAGGCGGTCCACGTCGTGCGCGTGCTGCACGGCCGCCGGCCAGGCGGCCGGCGAGACGCGGTCCAGGGCCTGGCGGGCCAGGCGCTCGTGCGGGCCGAACACGCGCAGCCGGCGCATCGCCCCGCCCATGTCCTGGCCGGCCGCGCGCACCGCGGCCAGGCGCGCCAGCAGGCGGATTTCCTCGCCCACCGCCCACAGCACCAGGGGCAGCGCCTCGCCCTCGGCGCGCAGGCCGGCGATCATGCGCACCACGCGCGCCGGGTCGCCGGCCAGCATGGCGTCGCGCAGGCCGAACACGTCGTAGCGCGCCACGTCCAGCACGGCGCGCTCCACGTCGGCGGCGGCGATCGGCCCTTCCGGGTGCAGCAGGGCGAGCTTCTGGATTTCCTGGTGGGCGGCCAGCAGGTTGCCCTCGACCTTGTCGGCCATCCATTGCAGGGTGGCGGCGTCGACCTGCTGGTTCTGCCGCGCCAGGCGCTGGCCTATCCAGGCGGGCAGGCGCTCGCGCTCGACGGTGGGCACGTCCACCGTGACGCCGTGGCGCGCCAGCGCCTGCATCCAGCGGCTTTCGCGGGTGGCGCGGTCCAGCCGGGGCAGGGCCAGCACCACCAGGGTGTCGGGGTCGGGCTGGGCGCCGGTCTGCTCGGCCAGCTGCGCCAGGGTGTCGCCGCCGGTCTTGCCGGGCTTGCCGGTGGGCAGCTTCAGTTCGAGCAGGCGGCGGTCGCCGAACAGCGACACGGTGCGGGTGGCCGCGGCCACCTGGCTCCAGTCGCTGCGCGCGTCCAGCACCAGGGTGGTCCGCTCGGCGTAGCCGGCCGCGCGGGCGGCGGCGCGCAGCGCGTCCAGGGTCTCGGTGACCAGCAGCGGCTCGTCGCCCAGCACGCAGTACAGCGGCGCCAGCGCCGCGCCGCGCCCGAGCTGCTCGGCCAGCCGGCCGGGATCGAGCGACTGGGCCATGCCCAGGGCCCGCGTTGGCGTGTTCATGCGCGGCTCCTGGCAGCGTCGACGGGTGCTACAGCCCCAGGCCGCCCGGCCCGGAGGCCGCGCCCGGGGTGTCCAGGTCGGGGTCGGCCCAGTCGTCGGGCACGCTGGGCTGCGGCTCGCTGCCGCCCGGGACGATGGGCAGCTCCGGGCCGGTGCCGCTGCGCGCGGCGGCGGCGCGCTCGGCGGCCTCGCGCACGTCGGGCGCCGTCAGGCGGCGCACGATGCGGTCGACCAGGCTGCGCTGCATGTCCCGGTACAGGGTGGCCATTTCGCCTTCCTTGGCCTGCACCACCTGCGCGTCGTACTGCATGTCGCGCGAGGCCACCAGCAGGGTGTCGGGGATCAGCTCGTGGCCGACGCTGTCGATCAGGCGGAAGCGGAAATGGATGCTGAGCTCGTATTCCTCGACCCGGCCCTGGGCGTTGAGCGAGACCTCGCGCCGCTCGCGGCGCTGCTCGAGCTGCTGCAGCCGGGCCTGGGCGCCCTCGGGCTCCTCGACGATGCGGGTGCCGGGCGAGACGGCCTTGATGGCGCGCCGCAGGTCCGCGCCGAAGCGCGAGTTGTCCGAAATGCCGACGTACAGGGTCTCGAAGGGCAGGGGCGTGGTGCCGCGCAGCTGGAAGCCGCAGGCGGCCAGCGCGGCCAGCAGCAGGGCGGCGCCGGCCGCGCGCAGCCATGCCGCGCCTGCCCGGCCGGGGCGCGGCGCGGGCGGGCGGCGCATGCCCTTGCCGAAGAGGCGGGATGGCACGGACTTGCCCATGAGCGTCATTCCTTTCAACCGACCACGTTGACCAGCTTGCCCGGCACGACGATCACCCGCTTGGGCGGGCGGCCTTCCAGGAAGCGCGCCACGGCCTCGTGCTGCAGCGCCTGGCTTTCGATGGCTTCGCGCGAGGCGGCGCTGGGCACCAGCACCGAGCCGCGCAGCTTGCCGTTGACCTGCAGGACGAGCTCGATCTCGTCGGCCACCAGGGCGGCCTCGTCGGCCTGCGGCCAGGGGGCGTCGAGCAGGTCGCCGTGCAATGCGGCGTAGCCGAGCTCGCGCCACAGCGTCCAGGTGACGTGCGGCACCACAGGGTACAGCACGCGCAGCAGGATGCCGAGCGACTCGGCGCGCGCCGCGTCGCCCTCGGCGCCGTCGGGCAGCTCGGCCGACTCCAGCGTGTTGAGCATCTTCATGGCGGCCGAGACCACCGTGTTGTACTGGATGCGCTGGTAGTCGTAGTCGGCCTGCTTGAGCAGGGCGTGGATCTCGCGGCGCAGCTTCCTGGCGGCCGCCGGGGCGTCCGCGCCGCAGGCGGGCGCGGCCAGGCCGCGGGCGATGGCCTCGCGCCGGCCCTGGCCGTAGGCCCACAGCCGGCGCAGGAAGCGGTGCGCGCCCTCGACGCCGGAGTCCGACCATTCCAGCGTCTGCTCGGGCGGGCTGGCGAACATGACGAACAGGCGCGCGGTGTCGGCGCCCAGGGTGTCGATCAGCGATTGCGGATCGACGCCGTTGTTCTTGGACTTGGACATGGTGCCCACGCCGCCGTAGTCCACCGCCGAGCCGTCGGACTTGAGCTTCGCGCCGGTGATCACGCCCTTGGCGTCGTAGACGTTCTCGACCTCTTCGGGCCAGAAGTATTCGACCCCGCCCTGGGCGTTGCGGCGCGAGTAGATGTGGTTGAGCACCATGCCCTGGCAGAGCAGGCGGGTGAAGGGCTCGTCGAACTTGACCAGGCCCAGGTCGCGCATCACGCGCGTCCAGAAACGCGCGTACAGCAGGTGCAGCACGGCGTGCTCGATGCCGCCGATGTACTGGTCCATCGGCATCCAGTAGTCGTTGCGCGCATCGACCATGGCGGCGTCGTTGCCCGGCGACGTATAGCGCATGAAGTACCAGGACGAATCCACGAAGGTGTCCATGGTGTCGGTCTCGCGCCGCGCCGGCTTGCCGCACCTGGGGCAGGAGCAGGACAGGAAGGCCTCGTCCTTGGCCAGCGGGTTGCCGCTGCCGTCGGGGATCAGGTGCTCGGGCAGGACCACGGGCAGGTCCGATTCGGGCACCGGCACCGGGCCGCAGTCCGGGCAGTGGATGATGGGGATGGGCGTGCCCCAGTAGCGCTGGCGCGAGATGCCCCAGTCGCGCAGGCGCCAGGTGGTCTGTTTCTCGCCCAGGCCGCGGGCGGCCAGGTCGGCGGCGACCGCGTCGACCGCCTGCTTGTAGTCCAGGCCGTCGTACTTGCCGGAATTGACCGTGCGGCCGGCCTGCTTGTCGCCGTACCATTCCTGCCAGGCGTCGTCGGAGTAGGCCTTGCCGTCGACAGCGACCACCTGCCTGATGGGCAGGCCGTATTTCTTCGCGAAGGCGAAGTCGCGCTCGTCGTGCGCCGGCACGCCCATGACGGCGCCGTCGCCGTAGCTCATCAGCACGTAGTTGCCGACCCAGACCTCGACCGGCTCGCCGGTGATGGGGTGGGTGACCGACAGCCCGGTGGGCATGCCTTCCTTTTCGCGCGTGGCCAGCTCGGCCTCGGTCGTGCCGCCCAGCTTGCACTGCTCGACGAAGGCGGCCAGCGCGGGGTTGCCGGCGGCGGCGTGGGAAGCCAGCGGGTGCTCGGGCGCCACGGCGCAGAAGGTCACGCCCATGACGGTGTCGGCGCGCGTGGTGAAGACGTACAGGCGGCCGTCCTGGATAAGCTGGCCGTCGGCGCCGCGGATATCGTGCGGGAAGGCGAAGCGCAGGCCCTCGCTCTTGCCTATCCAGTTCTCCTGCATGATGCGCACGCGCTCGGGCCAGCCTTGCAGGCCGTTCCTGACCTGGTCCAGGAGCTCTTCGGCGTAGTCGGTGATGCGCAGGTAGTAGCCGGGGATCTCACGCTTTTCCACCGGCGCGCCGGAGCGCCAGCCGCGCCCGTCGATGACCTGTTCGTTGGCCAGCACGGTCTGGTCGACCGGGTCCCAGTTGACCACCTGGGTCTTGCGGTAGGCGATGCCCTTTTCCAGCATCTTCAGGAACAGCCACTGGTTCCATTTGTAGTAGGCCGGGTCGCAGGCGCACATCTCGCGCGACCAGTCTATGGCCAGCCCCATCGCCTTCATCTGCTTCTTCATGTAGGCGATGTTGTCGTAGGTCCACTGGGCCGGCGGCACCTTGGACTTGATGGCGGCGTTCTCGGCCGGCATGCCGAAGGCGTCCCAGCCCATGGGCATGAGCACGTTGTAGCCGCGCATGCGCAGCTGGCGCGCCATCATGTCGTTGATGGTGTAGTTGCGCACATGGCCCATGTGCAGCTTGCCGCTGGGGTAGGGCAGCATGGAGCAGGCGTAGAACTTGGGCTTTTCGCCGCCGTCGGCGCGGCGCGCGTGCTCGGCGACGCGGTAGGCGTCGCGCGTTTCCCAGTCTGCCTGGGCGGCCGCCTCGACGGCGGCGGGATCGTAGCGTTCCTGCATGGGGCTAGGGCAAATGCGGTGGCAAGGGGCCGCGGGCCGGCCGGGGCCCCGCGGTCAAAGCCGTTGATTATAGGTTGCCTGGGGCGGCGGGATGGGCCGGCACGCGCGCGTTGCGCGCGCAGGCCGCGTAGAGCAGGGCGGCCAGCGTCAGCCCTGCGCCCAGCACGCACACGCCGGCCCAGCCGGCGTGGGTGTACGACCAGGCCGACGAGAACGAGCCGAAGGCGCCGCCCAGGAAGAGCGAGGTCATGTAGCCGGAGGTGAGCCGGCTGCGCGCGTCCGGGCGCAGCCGGTAGATGCTGGTCTGGTTGGTGACGTGGACCACCTGCAGCGCCATGTCCAGCACCAGGATGCCGACCAGCAGCGCGGCGACCGAGCTGCGCGCCCAGGCCAGGGGCAGCCAGGCCAGCAGCATCAGCGACAGCCCGGCCAGCGTGCTGAGGTTGGCGTTGCCGCGGTCGACCAGGCGGCCGGCCGGCTTGGCCGCCAGCGCCCCGGCGGCCCCGGCCAGGCCGAACAGGCCGATGGTGCTGTCCGAATACTCGAAGGGCGGGGCGGCCAGCAGGAAGGTCAGCGAGGTCCACAGCACGCCGAACACCGCCAGCACCAGCGCGCCCAGCAGCGAGCGGGCGCGGAACATGGGCTCCTGCCGGAACAGGGCCAGCACCGAGGCCAGCAGCGCCGGGTAGCCCAGCGCCACGGGGTTGCGCCAGACCGGCAGCATGCGCCAGAGCGCGGCCGCGGTGGCGAACATCAGCACGGCCGCGACCCAGTAGACCGTGCGCCAGCTGCCGGCGTCGGCCAGGAAGCCGGCCGCCGTGCGCGCCAGCAGGATGCCCAGCAGCAGGCCCATCATCATGGAGCCGACCGCCTTGCCGCGCTCGGCCGGGGCGGCCAGCGTCGCGGCGTGGGGCACCAGCACCTGCACCACCACCGACAGCAGCCCGGTCAGCGCGGTGCCGACGAACACCCAGGCGACGCCTGGCGCGAAGGCCGTGACCAGCAGGCCGCAGGCGGTCAGCACCGTCATGCCGGTGACCAGCACGCGTCGCTCCAGGATGTCGCCCAGCGGCACGAGCAGCAGCAGGCCGGCGGCGTAGCTGAGCTGCGCGGTGGTGACGATGCTGCCGGCCGCCGCGGTGGACAGGCCCAGCTGCGTGGCGATGGTGTGCAGCAGCGGCTGGGCGTAGTAGTTGCTGGCGACGGCCAGCCCGGTGGCGAAGGACATGAGCCACAGCAGGGCCGGGGTCAGGGCGGGGCGGGCGGTGGCGTCGGGCGGGGCGGGGGAGTCTTGCGTCATGGGCGGGAAAGGCTGGCGGGCGCGCGGGGCTGCGCCGGGCGAAAGTCTACTCCCCTTCGGCGAGGGCTTTCCCTGAGAGCCGTTGACTTCCCCGGCCAGGGGTGGTCTGATAAAAAAAGAACAAATATTCTGTTCAACAGAACAGCGAGGAGACGGCATGACGCAGCAGGCGGGGGCCGCGCCGGTGGCGCGGACGGTGGCGCAGTTCGCCGGGGATCTGTCCTGGCAGGCCCTGCCCGGGGAAGTACGGCGCGAAAGCGTGCGCGCCTGGCTCAACTGGATGGGCTGCGCGATAGGGGGCGCTGCCACGCCCGCCATGGACGCGGCGGTGCGCGCGACCCTGGCCATGGGCGCGCGCGGCGAAGTCGCCCTGCCCGGTCGGCGCGAGCGGGTGGGCATGCAGGAGGCGGCGCTGCTGTCCTGCCTGGCGTCGTCCGCCCATACCTACGACGACACCCACCTGGCGACCATCACCCATCCCACCGGGCCGGTGGCGGGCGCCGTGCTGGCCGCGGCCGACCGGCTGTCGGCCCAGGGCAGCCCGGTGGACGGCCGGGCCCTGCTGACGGCGCTGGCCGCCGGCATCGAGGTCGAATGCCGGCTGAGCTGCGCCATCGCCGAAGGCGGCGCGGACCTGGGCTGGTACATGACCGGGCTGTCCGGCGGCGTGGGCGCGGCGGCGGCGGTGGCGCGCCTGCTGGGCCTGGGGCAGGCGGCCATGACGGATGCGATCTGCATCGCCGCGGCGCAGGCCGGCGGCTTGCGCGCCACCCACGGCAGCATGGCGATCACCTACGTGCCCGGCATGGGCGCGCGCAACGGGCTGGCCTCGGCCTACCTGGCCGCCGCCGGCTTCACCGGCGGCGCCATCGCCCTGGACGGCCGCAACGGGCTGCTGCAGGTGCTGACCGGCGGCCGGCAGGCCGATGCGCTCGCGCGCGGCCTGGGCGGCCGCTACGAGATGCTGGCCAACACCTACAAGCCCTATCCCTGCGGCATCGTCATCCACCCGGCCATCGACGCCTGCCTGGCGATGGCGCGCGAGCACGACGTCGACCCGGCCGCCATCGAGGCCATCGAGATGCGCGTGCATCCGGACGCGCTCAACCTGACCTGGCGCAAGCTGCCCGACAACGTGCTGGACGCCCAGGTCAGCCTGTTCCACTGGGTGGCGGCGGCGTTGGCGCAGCGCGCCGCCGGCATCGCCCAGGGCACGCTGGCCTGCGTGCGCGACCCCCTGGTGCGGGCCCTGCAGGAGCGCGCCAGCGCGGTCGCCGACGAATCCCTGGCGGCCAACCAGGCGGTGGTGGCGCTGCGCCTGCGCGGCGGCGCGCGGCACGAGCATTTCACGCGCGAGGCGATCGGCAGCCTGGCGCTGCCCATGACCGACGAGCAGCTGGACGCGAAGTTCCGCGAGCAGGCCGAGCCGCTGCTGGGCCGGGACCGCACGGCGGAGCTGCTGGACCTGTGCCGCGGCGCGCCGGACCTGGGCGACGCGGCCGGGCTGCTGCGGCTGGCCGCGGCCGGCGATCCGGCGTCGTCATAGAGAAAACGAAGAACCGCCGGCAGGCGCCGGCAGCAGGAACGGACAGGAGACACGATCCATGAAGACAACGATGCTTGCCCACGGCGCCCTGCGGGCCGCCGCAGCCCTGCTGGGCCTGGGCGCGGCCGCGCTGGCCG
>Ga0182746_1002444_pt1 | contig 14242 bp, 13 predicted proteins | sample eDN3rd30CBELigOP_FD_128881 | JGI IMG/M metagenome (GOLD analysis project Ga0182746, IMG submission 128881) | Enriched Organic Plus compost microbial communities from Emeryville, California, USA - eDNA 3rd pass 30_C BE-Lig OP (version 2) (version 2) ... | reverse complement strand
CTGACTGATAGACATGCCGGGGATCGGGCTGCCATCCTTGAGCTTGCGCAGGCCCGGCGTCGTCCGTTTCCAGGAGAGGTGGACGAACATCGTGTGGGTATCGTCCATCGGCACCCAGGCGCGCGCAACGATATGATTGCCGAAGGCGCCGTCCGGCGGCAGCGTCCAGAACGGAAACATGAAATGGGCAAAGCGCAGATAGGTGTTGCCGGCGTCGGCCGGGCGGTGGGCGGCATACATGGTGCCCCAGTCGGTGTCAGCGACGTGATACTCGGGCGTCCTGTTGAGCAGCGCATATTTGCCGTTGCTGGTCGGGTCCGCATCTTCGAACTTGACGCTGCCCTGATGCAGGAAGCCCAGATGTGAGGTGTCGATGTCGCCTTCCAGCGCCTGCAGCCAGTTGCACTCGCGCTGCACGCTGAGCAGGTTGCGCTCCTCCTCCTGCAGCATCACCGCTTCGAAGCAGGGCAGCGGCGGCGGCTCGGCGCGCGTGCCCATATAGGTCCAGATCAGGCCATAGCTTTCCAGCGTCGGATAGACCTTGGCCTTCACCTTCTGCGGGAAGGCCTGATGCGGCGGCACATTCGGCATGTCGAGACAGTTGCCTTCCACGTCGAATTTCCAGCCGTGATAGGCGCAGCGGATGCCCTCATCCTCGTTGCGGCCGAAGAACAGCGAAGCGCAGCGATGCGGACAGCGATGATCCATGATGCCGACACGGCCGCGGCTGTCGCGGAATGCGATCAGCTTCTCGCCGAGCAGCATCAGCCGCATCGGATCGCCGTCGGGCTTGAGCTCTGACGACATCGCGGCGGGAATCCAGTATTCCCGCATCATGCGGCCGAGCGGTGTTCCCGGTCCAACCCGGGTGAGCAATTCGCTCTCGCTCGCAGTGGTCATGGGCGCCTCCTGCTGATCTGCGTTTCCTCTGTCTGGAGCGTATCCAAACAACGCGGATCAGCCAAGGCTCAGGACGACACAGCAAACGAGAAATGCCTCCGTCAGTTTGCTGCGTTATGGATCAGTCATGCCGGCGTTTCCAGGCGAAGTGGAACCCGGTCCGCCGTCCGGAAACGCGAAAATGAGTCTAGGGGTCTTCCGGACACGGAACGTCGGGCAGCGATTGCGGTGGAGCTGTCGGGTTGGTGAGGAGAAAGCGTGCGCTGATGCACGAGGGCTTTCGCGCGATGAAGGTACATACCGGTCCTTGCCCCTTGCAGACTCCCGGTCCCCAGCGGGCGAATCTCGAATCCTTGCCCGGAGTCGCAATCGCGGTCACTTCGGTGCCTTTGGGGAAGGCCGTGTCGAGGTGCGGGGCGATATATTGATTTTCAAATTTGCACTCCTCCCGTCCCTGGCAGTAGGCGCCCGGTCCGAGCCGGATTTCCAGGCTTCCGGTCGCGACGCGCCGATGGTCGCCGCCGCTATAGACCCCGCCGCTGAAATCGACACAGCCGGCCTGATGGAACATGGTGCAGCGGCGGCAGGCCGCCGCGAGCGGCGCGTTGGAGGCGACATTCACATTGCGATCCGAACAGCGGTCACAGGGCGGGGCATCCGGGACCGGATGGTCGGATGACGCAGGCCAGCGGGTCCAGCGTCCCAGCGCCTTCGGCTGTCCGAGGAACTCGTAGGTCTTGCGCTGCGTCTCGCCGAGGCGATTGAGCCACCAGTTCTCCGCACGCGAACCCATCTGCTCATCGTAGAACAGCGCGCGCTCGTTGGCGTCGATGGCCGGCCCGTTGCATTCCTTGCCGGTGAAATATCGGGCGGCATGTTGCAACTCGTGCAGCAGGACGGCGCAGGGGATTTTCGGTGCGCCGTCGTCTTCGTACACGCCATTGATATTCGGGTCCCAGTGCAAATAGAGAAGCTGCCCCGCGGTGTTGCCGCCGGGATTCGGGTCGACTGCGGCGGCAGTCCCTTTCCGATAGTAGAAGACAACCTCCGCGCCATCGAGCTGCTTCAGGATGCTGCCGGCCAAACCACCCGCAGCGTTGAACTGCGTGATGCACTTCTGGAATTTGTTCTGGAAGCCGGCAGGATCCTTCAGGCCAGCCAGATAAACAAAGTTTGGAGCCGCCTGGCCTGAAGTGGCCGCCAGCGCCAGCCCGAGGACGCAGAGCAAAAGGCTGCACGGCAACAAGGCTAGACGTCTGCGGAACATGGCGACCCCCGTCGTGATCCGGCGGTCCTGTCTAGCAGATATCATAGCCTTTGCGTATCGGCGTTTCCGGGCTAACTCCTCTGGCCCGCGTCTATCAGAGGCGCTCGGCGAGGAAGCGCAGCAGGCGCGGCGCGAGGAAGCCGGTGTGGCTCTCCGGTTCATCGATCGGATGGCTCGCCCAGTAATGCCCCGCGCCCACGACGACGCAGGTGCGCGCGAAGAAGCCGGCCTGTTTCAGCGCCAGCAGAAAGGGTTCGGATTGCTGGCGGGGATCGACCAGATCGTCGGTGTCGCCCCAGGCGAGGAAGACCGACGCCGCCTTGTTGGCGTCGATGGCGTAGCTGACCGGCGAGGCATCGAAATAAACACGGCGGTCCTCCATCGGCGTGGCGCCGATGAATGTCGTGATGCCGTTGTCACGCGGCGAGCCGATGTTGAAAGCCTGCCACGCCGCCACCAGATCGTAGACGCCATAGATGCCGAGCACGGCTTTGACGTCCGTGCTGAGGTTTGCGTAAGCGTCCTGAGGATAGGCCTTGGCGAATAGCGGCGAGCGCCCGCCGAGCCCGGCCAATGCTGCGAGATGCGCGCCCGCCGATCCGCCAAACAGAGCGACGCGCGTCGGATCGACATTCAGGCCGGCGGCTTCGCCGCGCACGAACTGGATCGCCGCCAGCACGTCCTGCACGGCACGGGGGAAGGTGGGCTGCCCCGGCTTCGCCAGCCGGTAGCTGATGGTGAACAGCGCATAGCCGCGCGCGGCCAGATAGGGGCCCCAGTTCGCGAATTGCTCACGCGCGCCGGCCACCCAGCCGCCGCCATGGACCGCCACCAGCACCGGTGCGGGAGCGCCGCCCTTCGGCGCATAGAAATCGCCACGCAGTTCCACGCCGTCGTGGGTCGCGTAGAGAAGGCCCTTGCGGATATCGAGATCGGCTGCTGCGTCGCTGGTGTGTGCCATGTCAGGTCTTTCCAATGGTCTTGCTGGATATCTGTTTGATCTGTTGCGTATGCCGTCAGCGGCCAGCGCGGTCTGCCGCTGCACGCGACTCCGGCTCGAGCCGGATCCGCAATGCTTTCATCATCAGGCCGGTGCCGTAATAGAGGGTCGCGGTGGTGGTGAGCTCGACGATCTCCTGCGGCGAGAAGTGGCGCGCCAGCTCATCGAAGGTCGCATCGTCCACGTCGCCCTTGTTGGTCATCATCGCTTCCACCCAGGCCAGCAGCGCGCGCTGACGCTCATCGAACAGGCTGCTGCCCCGCCACTGCGCCACCGCGTCGATCTGCGCGCGGGTGAGGCCGGCGCGAAGCGCCATCGGAATGTGCTGCACGACTTCGTATTCGCATTCGCAGATCTGCGCGGTCCGCAGGATCGCCAGTTCGAACAGCGATTGCGGTGGCTTGGTCTGGGTGCGGATCACGCTGATCGTGCCCCACTGCGCTTTCGACAGCGCCGGCGAGTGAGCATTGGTGAGATGCAGGTTGAGGATGCGGCCGCCGCTGGCCCGCCGCGCCGCGAACTGCTCCCTCAGAAGCGGGTCGGACTCGGGATCCGCGATCCGTGGCAGGCGTGACGGTGCGTCGTCAGTCATCGGTTGGTCCTCCCCGGGGTTCGATCGAATGCCGGCCCCGTGCCATGAGGCAGCATGGGCCGCGCCGTGATGTCAACCGCCCGAACGCTGTTGTCGCGTCGCATGTATTGAGGTCCCGTTCAGACCGAGGGGATGACTTTCAGCACCGGAACCCACTGCCCGATCAGCGACTGCGGCCAGGGGATGGCCATGAACCAGTCGAAGGTGACGGCAATGAAGACCGCGAGGATGACGGCATAGGGGATCACCAGCGACCAGCGTTCGCGCCCCTCCAGCCGCATGAACAGCACGACGAACAGCGCCGCGGTCGGAATCAGACCGATCACCGCCATCACCGCCATGAAGCCGATCAGATACGCGAAGAAACGCGCCGCCCGGCTCAGCACGGTGTATGTCGGGAGGTGCTCCGTGTCGGAGGTCAGGTCCATGTGGATTTTTGCATTGCCATCCGCTGCGGCGGCGGCCGCGTCCGGCTTGCGGCAGGCATCGTTGAACAGGCTGAGCGCGGCGGTGGTCAGGGCAATGACTCCCACCGTGACCGGCACGATCTTCGCGCCGAACGGCCAGGGCAGCGCAAGCAGCAGCATCGCGGTGATCAGCGCCAGCATGAACACCGTGAGGCCCTGCTGCGGATGGAATCTCGGCGCTTGAAATTCGGTCAGCATCCGGCGGATGCCGCCATGGCTGCGGATGTCCTGCCACAGTGGCCGCACCAGTCCATAGATCGCCAGCGCCAGCAGGATCGCCACGACAGGCCGCGCGACCCATGAGAGGCCGTAGCGTTCGATCGAGATGAACAGATAGCGTTCGATGCCATCACCCAGCACCACGCCGAGCACCAGCGGCGGGCGCGGCCAGCGGCATTGCTTCATCACCCAGCCGAGCATGCCGAAGAACAGCAGCGAATAAAGGTCGCCCCAGCTGCGCGAGGCTTCGAATGCGCCGATGTAAACGATGCCGAGAACAGCCGGCAGGATCAGCGTGTAGCGCAGGATCGCGAGCTTCGCGAATTGCGGACTGAACAGATAGCAGGCGCCGGCGCCGAGGATGTTGGCGAGCGCGATCGACCAGACCATCGCATAGGTGATGTCGAGATTCTTGTGCAGCATGTCCGGTCCCGGCACGAGGCCGTGGATCAGGAAGGCGCCAAGCAGGATCGCCATCGTCGCGCTGCCCGGCACGCCGAAGGCCACGGTCGGCACCAGCGCGCCGCCTTCCTTGGCATTGTTGGAGCTTTCCGAGGCGATGACGCCGCGCACATCGCCCTTGCCGAAGGTCTGGCTCGCGCCTTTCTCGGTCTTGAGCGCGTGGCCGTAGGCCAGCCAGTCCACCACCGCGGCGCTGATGCCGGGGATCGAGCCGATGCCGCCGCCGATCCACGAGCAGCGCAGCACCAGCCACCAGTTCTCGAAGCAGTCCTTCACGCCCTGCCACTGGCCCTTATAGATGCTCTTGCGGTCGACATTGGCCGAGATCGCCGTGCGCGAGATCAACAGGTCGCAAAGCTCGGGCAGAGCAAACAGTCCGAGCAGCAGCGGCACCAGCGGCAGGCCGTCCCAGAGATAGAGACTTTCGAAGGTCCAGCGCAGCGTGCCGGTCTGCGGGTCGGTGCCGATCATGGCGATCATCACGCCGAGGCAGCCGGCGGTGATGCCGCGCAGCGGCGCATTGCCGGACAGCACCGCGACCATCGAGATGCCGAGCACCGAGAAAGCCAGCAATTCCGGCGAGCCGAGATAGAGCATCACCGGCCGCAGGACCGGGATCGACACCGCGAGCAGCGCGGCCCCGAACACGCCGCCCATCAGCGATGACATGTAGGCTGCGCTCAGCGCCCGTCCGGCTTCTCCGCGCCGCGCCATCGGATGCCCGTCCAGCACTGTCGCGGCGGAGGCCGCCCCGCCCGGAATGCCGAACAGCACGGCGGGAATCGGATCACCCGTCGATGTTGTCGCGCCGAGCCCGAGCAGCAGCGCGAAGGCGCTGTAGGGATCCATGTGGAAAGTGAAGGGCAGCAGCATCGCGGTGCCGGCGAGGCCGCCGATGCCGGGAATGATGCCCAGGATCAGCCCCATGCCGCAGCCCAGGGCGAGGAACATCAGGCGCGAGGGGTCCATCAGGGTGATGAGCGCCTTGCCGGCCGCCGCCGCCATGAATCCCGCTTCGGCTGCGAAGCCGTCCATGCGTTTCCACCCTGATTTTTCTTTACGCTCTACGGCGCCGTTGAATTCGTCCTTTCAACGAAGGCGCGGACCTTCGGAATGATCTGCGGCAGCAGCCCGCTCACTTCATCCACCGTCATCCCCGGCTTGATGCGCGGATGATAGAGGATGTTGAGGATATACTGATCGTAGATGTCAAAGAATCCCATCTGGACGTCGTCGTTGAACATCGTCCAGGGGATGTCGGTGTCGTTGATCGGGCCGAGCGATTGCAGCAGCTCCTCATAGGCGCAGTCGCGGAAGATGAAGTCGCCGGCATCGACAACCAGCAGGACATCCGATCGCACGATCTTGAACGTGTCGTCCTTCTGGAAACCCGACAGGCATTGCGGTTCGAGGCGCTGGATCTTGCGGGCGTGCTCGCTCCAGAATTTCCGAATGGTGCGGCGCAGATCCCGGTCGCGGATCAGGGTGACGTTGACCTGCGCGTCTTCCGGCTTGTCCGCCATGGCGATGTCGAGATGCTGGACATGCTCGCGGATATCATCGACCACCATCGCCAGTTCGGCACGCCGGTCGGGCGAAGCCTTGCTGTCGGCGAATACCCGCACCGGACCGTCATATTTTCGGATGCGATCGGTCGAGCCGGCGACACGGAATTCGGCGCCGAAGGCGGTGTGGAAAAAGCCCTTGATGATCTCCGCGTCGGTGAAGGTCCTGCGTTCCTTGGCGCGGGCCTTGATCAAGTCGGGCGGCTCCGATTGCGCGTAGCCGAGGCAGGCCGTCGCCAGCACGGCGGCGGCCGTGAGGAGCGGCACGGCCAGGCCGACGAACTGGCGCAGGCCAGTCCAGCGCGGCTCGGCATCGGGCAGGTCCGCACCGGCTTTTGAAGGCATCAGGCGTGTGATGGTAGTTTCCCCCGGTCGCGACGCATCATGGCCATCCTCTCCGGCTGGAGCAATCCCCGCCATGGACGGCTTCTCCGAAAAGGTCTACCCGAAGCGCCATGTCAACCGACTCCCAAGCGACCCCCTGGCCGACCGAACTTCGCCTGCTCAAGGACCGGAAGTCCTTGCGAGTCGTTTTTGACACCGGTGAGGCGCATGATCTGAGTGCGGAATATCTGCGCGTCCGAAGTCCCAGCGCGGAAGTGCAGGGGCATTCGCCGGCGGAACGCAAGACGGTGCCCGGCAAGCGGAATGTCGCGATTGTCGATCTGATACCGGTCGGCAACTATGCCGTGCGCATCGATTTCGACGATCTGCATTCGACCGGTATCTTCACCTGGACCTATCTGCTCGAACTCGGCCGCAATCACGCGGCTTACTGGGCCGACTATCTCGGTGAACTGGCGGCCAAGGGGCTGTCGCGGGAGAAGGCCTGACGGTGTGTGGACGGCCTCAGTCCTACCGGACCACGACGACCTTCGCGCCGACCCGTACGCGGTCGTAGAGGTCGATGACGTCTTCATTGGTCATCCGGAAGCAGCCTGACGAGACTGCCTGGCCGATCGTCTCGGGTTCGTTGGAGCCGTGGATGCGGTAGAGCGTCGAGCCGAGATACATGGCACGCGCCCCCAGCGGATTGTCTTCGCCGCCGGGCATGAAGCGGGGCAGGTCCGGCCGGCGCTTGAGCATCTGCGCAGGCGGCGTCCAACTCGGCCATTCCTTCTTGGCAGTCACCCGGTGAACGCCGCCCCACTGGAAGCCGTCGCGGCCGACGCCGATGCCGTAACGGAGCGCGCGGCCTTCGCCGAGCACGTAATACAGCCGGCGCTCCCTGGTGTTGACGATAATGGTGCCGGGGGCTTCCCTGGCGGAAATATCAACGGTCGTGCGTGGAATTGGCGAGACGCCGGACATCCGGAACAGCCCGTTCGGCGCGCCGCCGCTCAGCCGCTCTTCGGGATCGAGATTGATGGTCGGGGAGGGAGGAAAGGTTGCATTCGGCGGAGCGGCATGTGCCGGAATAACTGCCAGCAGCCCTGAAGCAATCACGATTGCGCCTGCGACACGCGACATCATTCCGGCATCCCCAATCCATCCATCGGCGGCAGCAATGTAACCCGGTCGTCTGAACCGTTAATTACCAACATTTCCGGGTGCTATAAATTCCCGCCATGAGCAATCAGCCGGGTAGGGAGTCCACGCCGTCTGTTTCAAGTGTCAGGCGCAGGATCGATGAGTGGTGCAGCAGCCAGCGATTGTCGTCCTCGACATGGAAGCCATGCTTTTGAGCAAGAGCTATCATTGTCGCAGGCCTGTTCTCCGAGAAAACGCGATTTCTCTGGGCCGCAGGCTTCGTTTTGTCGGAATACTGGATCACGACATTTGATGTAGGCTTGAGCAGCCGCCGCATGTTCGCGAGATACGCATCGATCAGATCGATCTCGAGATGGACGAAAACGCCAAACGAGAAAACGAAATCGACCGAGTGATCCGGGATGCCCGGGAAATCCGTGCCGGTGTTTCGGATGAAGGTGATGTTCGGATTTGGATAGGTCGCGCGCAGCTCGTCGAGCAATTCCTGGTGATAATCCACAGCATAAATGCGTGCTGCATCCAGCATATAGCGTGTCCAGCGCCCGCCGCCTGGACCGATCTCCACCACTGTCGCTGACGGGTGGATGTAATAGTCCAAATAATAGCGTTTGACCTGTCTCAAATACCCGACCTTGTCGGGATCCCCCCATTCAAGTCCGTAAATGCCGCCGCGTTTTGCCGGATTGCTCTTGTTCAGCATCCGGAGGTGAAGATCCGTATCCAGTCCCGGCATTAGCCCCTCGGTTCACTCTCAGCCTCAGCAGGAGCAGAGAGACCATCACAGAGCGTGATTGTCCATGCTCGCGAAGCCCGCCCGTCTTAGTTACCGCGCCAACTCGTACGCATTGTCGGATAAATTGCGTGGAGTGTGTTTACGCACGCTTAGAGACTCGTTTTGCATCCTATGGGAGTCAATGCATTGACAATGCAACTGCTATTTATGGAGGATAAGTTGAAGAGATGGTTCCAAAGTAACGAATCCCGCGCTGTCGAAGGATGGGGTTTGAGCACGGCGACTCTCGTTGCGGGAGCACTCTTGCTTTCGCTGACAGCCACAGCGCAAAGCGAGCCGGTGTCGAGCGATAGCGCGGTATCGCCATCCGCTGTCGTCAAACGGACCGAGCACCGGCAATTCAAGATTCCACTGACCTGCTCGGGCAACACCTGCACCTATACGTCAACCGCCACTCCTAACAAACAGCGTCGCATCCTGGAGCGGCTGAATTGCCGCTACACCGCGCTGCTGCCCGGTATCGTCAACTTCACCACCGGCGACCTCAAGGTGATGACGGGTTCAACGGCAGGTGCAACGGTTGCTCTGCTGCCTGCATTTGTCAGCTCTGTCGGTTCTGTTGTCGTCGATCAGACCATGGATATCGAAGTCAAGGCAGGGCAGACCTGGGTCATCACTCTCGGTTTGAACGTGGGTATCGCTCAGGGGGCGGGCTGCACCGTCATCGCGAGCCTGGAAATCCTCGAGTAACAGCTCGAAATCCTCGAGCAACAAATGTCCCCGGCGTCAGCGCCGCGGTTCTCCCAGAAGAACAATACGAACACTTCAGATTTCAAAGCCAACTGAATCCAGGACTTGGAGGATACCTTGCGTACATTATTCACGAGCAGCAGCATGACGCGCTATGTCAGCTCATGCGGCGCTGCGGCGGCCTTTCTCATCGCGGGAGCGCTGCTTTCAACCACGGTCGCACCGAGCGCCCAGGCGCAGACGGTGACGAAAGACGTACATTGGCAGTTTCAGGTCCCACTGACCTGCTCGGGCAATACCTGCACCTACAGCTCGGCGCCCATGGGCACCAACAAGCGGCGCGTTCTCCAGCGCGTGAACTGCCGATACTCGGCACTGCTCTCCGGGCTCATCAACTTCACCACCGGCGACCTGACGGTGATGACGGGCTCTCGTGAGGGTTCGGTGTTCGCACTGGTCCCAGCCTTCACCAGCGCGCTCGGGGGTGTCGTCATCGATCAGCAGACCGATTTCCAGATCGATCCCGGCCAATCCTTCCGGCTTCGCCTGGGGCTGAATCTGGGTATCGCCAGCACCGCGCAGTGCGTCATCACGGGCCGCACCCAGACGCTCAACTAACAGATATCTCGATCCGGTTTCAGGATCTTCAAAGAAAAGGCCCGCTATCCGGAAAGGATAGCGGGCTTGTTCATTAGAGAAAGAGAATCTTCCGGAAAAGTGGACACCGGCTGTCCGCAGGCGATGCGATCAAATGGAAAATCTGGAAGCGCTTCCCGATTCAATCTGATCGGGAGGGCGCTCTAGAACCGGTAGCGAAGCCCGACCGTTCCGTAGTGCGCGCCTCCCGTGAAGCAGCTCAGCGCACAATAGGCGCCGGATCTGTGATGGAAGCGAAAGAGAAGCTCCAGTTCCCGGTGCTCGGGAAGGGCGAAGGTGATTTCGGGGGAGAAGTAATGCAGCAGGCGTGCGCCGGGAGGCGCCACTCTCACGTCGGCGCGCCTCGTTTCCTCTGCTGAAATACCACTCGCATAGGTCAGTCCCGTCGAGACCGCCACGGTGGTGTACAGATAATTGTTCCAGGGAAAGCCGGTGAAGCGGACGTAGATCGCGGCCCAGAGTTCGGTCTCGCGCATGCTGCCGAATCTCTGGCCGACGCCTATTTCCGGCTCAAGGTCGAACACGCCGAACAGGGTTACCAGCTTGCGGGATGCCGTACCGGCGACAATGCCGCCCTTGCCGTAATCCCAGCCCCAGGGTGGGATGCCCTTGGTGAGGAAAATGCGCGTCATCGCGGTGTCGACCAGCGGACCGCCGTAAACCGCGACCCCACAGTCTCCGTTGCAGGGCTGATCCAGGCTCCGCCAGCGCCAATCAATCCATTCTGACGCCGAAGCTGAAGTTAAACTGAGGAAAATCAATCCGGTGGAGAGTATCCATCGCAATAAAGACAATATATTCCCCCTCGCTCCAACTGGAGTTTAACCGGGAGGACGGGGAGAATTGCAAGTATAGATTTAGTTATCTGAAATTAATCTGATTTATTCTCAAAGTATATTTTAGTATATTATGGAACACTGCTATTATTTATAGTGTGGTGGCTCCTTAGTCTGGGGGTGTTTCGTCAACGTGAGGCGGGGCGCGGGGTCGCAATCAGCCTCCGCCGATCAGCGGCGTGTGATGGCAATCTCAGGGCTTTGGGAGGCTTTACGCTTGGTGGGTTGAGGTGCGTCAGTCCTGGTTCACCAGCGACGGAGCTTTCAGGCTCGCGATCTTCGCGGCGCGCCAGCGCCTGAACTCGATCCGCACATCGGCCTTGAATGATTTCCGCTCATCGTTGCTCAGGGCGTTCCAGTCCCGTCCGCTGGCATTCGCGGTGGCCCTGGCGACAATGGCAATCTTGCGGTGCATTGCCTTCTTCGCCGCCCTGAACTTCCGCACCATCGTATCTGCCCCGGAGTGAACCTACTCATTATCACCCAGGCGGTGCGGTTCGTCACTCAACCGGAGCGGAGCGGTCGATCACGCTCCCGGGAGCGCTGCTGGATTTTCCATTGGCGCGCTGCCGTGCCGGCTTGTCGATTCCAGCAAGGTTGAAGGCGCTGTTGATCAGGGCGACATGGGAAAATGCCTGCGGAAAATTGCCGACCAGGCGCTGGGTGACCGGGTCATATTCCTCGCTGAGCAGGCCGACGTCGTTGCACAGGGCGAGCAGGCGGCGGAACAGCCGTTCGGCCTCCTGGCGCCGCTCCTGCAGCACATAGGCGTCGACGAGCCAGAAGCTGCAAGCGAGGAACGCACCCTCCGAAGGTGGCAGGCCGTCCGGTGCGCGCTCGGAATCATAGCGCAAAAGATAGCCGTTCCACATCAGCCGCTGTTCCACGGCCTCGATCGTGGCCCAGATGCGCGGATCACTCGGCGGAAGGAAGCCGATGGCGGGCAACAGCAGCAGGCTGGCGTCGAGTTCGGTGGAGCCATAGGCCTGCGTGAAGGTGCCGGTGACCGGGTTGAATCCCTTTTCGCAAATGTCGCGATGAATCATATCGCGCAGATCGCGCCAGTGATCGAGCGGTCCGTCCAGTTTGAACTGTTCGGCGCTCTTGATGGCGCGGTCGAATGCAGCCCAGGCCATCGCCTTGGAATACACGAAGTGCCGGGGCGGACTGCGGATCTCCCAGATGCCCCGATCCGGCTCGTGCCAAACCCTGGCAAGATGCTTCAGCATTTCCTGCTGGATTTCCCAGCCGGAATTCTCCGTGGCGACGCCGCCGCGGCGGGCGTGATGAAATGCATCCATCACTTCGCCGTAGACATCGAGCTGAAGCTGGCCATAAGCGGCATTGCCGATGCGTACCGGCTGCGATCCTTCATAGCCCGCGAGCCAAGGCACCTCCCATTCGGCCAGGCGCCGCTCGCCAGCCAGTCCATACATGATCTGTAGCTGCTCCGGACTGCCGGCGACGGCGCGATAAAGCCATTCGCGCCAGTCATGGGCCTCCTCGAAATAGCCTGCATCCATGAAAGCCAGGAGCGTGAGCGTGGCGTCGCGCAGCCAGCAATAACGGTAGTCCCAGTTGCGTTCGCCGCCGATCTTCTCGGGCAGCGACGTCGTCGGAGCCGCGACGATGCCGCCTGTCGGCTGGTAGCTCAGGGCCTTGAGGGTGATGAGCGAGCGCACGACGGCGTCGCGCCATTCGCCCAGCGGCCTGCATCTTAAGATCCAGTCGCGCCAGAATGTCTCGGTGGCCTCCAGCGCGATCTGTGCATCCACCGGCTTTGGGGGCTGGCAATGCGACGGTGCGTAGGTGAGGACGAAGGACAGAACTTCCCCTTCGCGGATGGAGAACTCGCCGACCGTCGTCAAATGCTCGCCATGGGTTGGAATGGGCGAGGTGAGGATCACCATGTCCGGCCCCGCCACCGCGCGCAGCGTATGGGCGTCCAGCCGGGTGACCCAGGGCACGACCGCGCCATAGCCGAACCGCAGGATCAGATCGAAGCCCATTGGGACGATGCCGCGCTGTCCCACGACCATGCGCACGAGGTCGCAATTCGGTCCGCGCCGCGGCATGAAATCGATGATCGTGACCGCACCGCTATCGGTCTCGAAGGTCGTCTCGAGGATCAGCGTATCGGGACGGTAGCGCCGGGATGTCTTTTGTACGGTCTCGGCGGGAGCGATCTTCCAGCGGCCGTTTTGCTCCGATCCCAGCAGCGCTGCGAAGCAGGCATCGGAATCAAAACGCGGCCAGCACAGCCAGTCGATGGAACCATCCCGTCCAACCAGTGCTCCCGTCTCGCAATCGCCAATCAGGGCGTAGTCTTCAATTCTCAGCGGCATGGTTCCGTGGTGTGAATGGCAGGAGCGTCAAAACATTCCCCGCATTGATCAAAGCCGGCAATTGCCGGCGACCGTTGCCGGGCCGGCAGTGTTCGCCTGTCCGGCGGAGCGCCACAACTATCTGCGGAGTGTGGCTGTTGTTCAGCACAGACATCGAAGGATTGAAGCTGGGCGACGATAGGCAGCTCCGGAGATGACGAAATGGCGCAGCGATGAGAACGGTAGCGGGGCATTAAAACAAAGAACCCCCGGCGATATCGCCGGGGGCTCCCAGATCGAGATTCAGACAGTGATCAGGCGATCACGGCCAGAAGCTGCGGGTGATCTGCAGGTTGGCAACCCAGGTGTCGTTGTTGGCAACACGCTTGGCGGTCGAGAAGGGCGGACCAACGAAAGCAGCGTTGCCACCGCCCTTGAAGGCCGAGTTGAACTTCCAGTAGATGATGTCCAGCCCGATGTCGAAGTTCTGCACCGGGGTCCAGTTGAAGATGCGCGAGCCGACCAGCCAGTAGCTGTAGTCCGGGTTGCAGTTGGCTGCGCCTGGCGCCCCGCAGACCACATTCGCGATCTGCCGGTGGGCTGCGTTGTTGAAATCGACGCCCACATAGGCACCGAAGATCGAACTCTTGAAGTTCGGCGCCCAGGCGTGCTGGTAGCCGGAGCTGACCCACCAGGACTTGGTCGTCTGGATGTCGCCACGGTTGGTGTAGACGCCATCCGGCGCGAAGCCATAGGTGACCTTACCACCCTTGACCATGCTGATGCTGTTCAGGCCGGCGGCGTAGGCCGTTGCGCCGTCCGAATAACCGCCGCTGATGCCGAACAGGTCACCCGGCATGCCGGGGATCGCCGTGATCGTGAAGCCGGCGCCGACATAGTAGCCCCACTTGTCGCTGGGACGACCGCAGGCTTCGTTGCCGGGATAGGCGGCGCCGAGAGCGAGACAATCCCCGAATGG
>Ga0182746_1002443_pt1 | contig 14252 bp, 14 predicted proteins | sample eDN3rd30CBELigOP_FD_128881 | JGI IMG/M metagenome (GOLD analysis project Ga0182746, IMG submission 128881) | Enriched Organic Plus compost microbial communities from Emeryville, California, USA - eDNA 3rd pass 30_C BE-Lig OP (version 2) (version 2) ... | reverse complement strand
GTCGCATGCGGAAGCTTCCCAATAATCTCACCGGTCGCCGGATTGACCACGTCCTGACATTCGCGCTCATTCGCATCAATGAACTTACCGTCAATATAAAGTGACAGATTCGCGTACATTGCTCAAAGCTCCTGCTACAGAAATACGGACCCGCCGTCTATGGCAAGAGTCTGGCCGGTGATGAAGCCGGCGGCATCGGCAATCAAAAAAGCCACCGCCCCAACCAGGTCGTCTGGAATCTGGTCGCGCTGGATAGATCGCGAAAGCTTGCGCGTAACGTCGCCCATTTGAGTGTGCAGATCGTTTTGCAGCACGCCATCCGACAAAGTGAAGCCGGGCGCTATGGCGTTCACGGTGATGTTGGCTGCGCCCAGTTCACGCGCCAAAGAGCGGGTAAGGGCGATGAGCGCCCCTTTACTGGCGACATAGTGCGCCATGTTAGGCGGCCCTTTCATAGGTACCGTCGAGGCGATGTTGATAATTCGTCCGCTATTCTGTCCGCGCATTACAGGGGCCACCGCCTTCGCGCATATGAATGGCCCAAGCGTGTTCACCTTCATTACACGCATCCATTCTTCGTCGGGAATCTGTTCGAACGGACGCAGCGCCAAGGTGGTAAACAAGCCGGCGTTGTTGATCAGCGCGTCCACCGTGCCGAAATGTTCAACGGTCTGCTCAACCATTGCTTGCACCGCACTTGCATCGACCACATCGGCGCGGACGCCGATAGCCCGGCCGCCTTCCGCGACAATGCGCTTTGCGGCCTCTTGCTCGCCTCGCAGGTCGGCGATTACCAGGCAGTGGCCTGCGCGTGCCAGATGCTGTGCAAAGGAGAACCCGATCCCGCTTGCTCCGCCAGTCACGATGACTACTTTCGATTTCTCCGACATCTTCGTTCCTATTCAATGATTGTTAGCCGGCTTCGTCGCACTACACCTGAGTAGGCGGGATATGCACGACAAGCTCGTCAAAGCTGCCGTCAATGGCAAGCTGACAGGACAGCCGGCTGTTTTCATGTCGCTCGCTGGCCGTGTTTTGCAACATATCGTTCTCTACTTCGCTGATTGGAGGCAGATCGTCGATGCATTCCTGATCGACGTAGACATGACAGGTGGCGCACATGGCCGAGCCGCCGCATTCGCCGATGATGCCGGGAACGTCGTTGTTGACAGCCGCTTGCATCACAGATGCGGCCGCGCCTGCGTCGATCTCATTGCGCGTACCGTCTAGCTGAACATAAACAATCTTTGCCATATCGGCGTATCTCCTCAACCTCCGGTTACGCGAGCGGGGATGCTCGTGAAACCGCGCACAGTGTTATTGAAGTGGCGTACGGGTTCACCGGTAAGCTGTAGCGAGCTTACTTTGCGGGCGAACGCACCCATCACAATGTCGCCCTCAAGACGGGCCATCATTTGCCCTGCGCAGCCATGGATGCCGGTGCCAAATCCAATATGGCCCGTCGCCTTGCGTGTGATGTCGAACTTATCGGGATTTTCCCAGCGGCGCGGGTCGCGATTGGCTGAACCGATGATCACAACGATCTTCTGGTTTTTATCCATTTTCACGCCACCCAGCTCTACGGGGCGGGTCGTCGTGCGATAGAACGAATGGAAGGTTGGCTCATATCGAATGACCTCTTCGATCATCTGCCGCGCAAGTGATGGATCCTTTTTCAGCAACTCGAATTGATCGGGGTTTTTCGCAAGAGAAATTATCGCGTTGCACAAGGTGAACACGGTCGTATCGAGCCCTGCGGACAGCAAGGTGCGCACCAGCATACCCGCTTCTTCATGTGTGATTTCCCCCTTGTCGGCCGCCGCGTAAAGCTCAGCTCCCAACCCATCGGAGGAAAGATTTTCTCGCTGGCATATGTTGTTGATCCACTGTACAGACTCCTGCGCCTTGGCCAGTCTAGACTTGAACCGCTCGTTCATCGGGCCAAAGCCATTGAAGACCATATCACCGTATGGGAGCAGATTCTCGCGCCCTCCAGCGGGCAGACCCACCGCGTCTGCAAAGACTTTCAAAGGGTATGCGGCGCAAAAATCCCGTGCTGCATCGAATTCTCCCATATCGATAATTCGATCGACGAGAAGTTCCGCCTCTTTCTCGAATGTCGCACGCCAACGAGCAATGGAGGGAGTCGAGAGTATCCGAGCCACGACTTTGCGGGTGCGCGCATGATACGGAGGATCGGCTTCCAGAATAATGCTCGGCTTTCGCCATGGTTTTTCGGTATGAAAGTTGGGCAGCCCGACTCCGGCGCTGGAACAGTAGGTCGCCGGATCTGAAAGTACCTCGCGCACCTCGTCGTGTCGTGCAAGTGCATAGACGCCGTATAGCTCCAGATACACAACGGGGCCCAGTTCACGAAGTTTTTCGTAGTGGGGATAGGGATTGGCCAGCACTTCGTCGGTATAGGGATCAAAGTCCGAAACCGGGTTGCTTGCTCCTACCGTGATGGTATCGGTAGACATGCTCTTATCTCCTTAAAGGCGCGGCAGATGGTTCTGCTCTGTTGATTAAAACGAGTAATTGATCGACAGTTTAAGTAGGGGTACACTCCCGGTCAAAGAAATCGATCATAATGTGCGCTATTCGAACTTTCTATGAGGTAGCTATGGCTGTTTCCACAAAACGAAGTCCGAACACTTCAAGCAACAAGAAAGAAACCGACGCCGGCCGGTCCAAAGACGAAAAAGAATACGTCGTAGGCCTGGAAAAAGGCCTTTCGATCATCGAGGCGTTCGGCCTCAAAAACCGGCCCCTCACTCTCAGCGAAGCAGCGGAGGTCACCGGGCACACGCGCGCTTCCACACGCCGTTCTTTACTTACTCTGCAACGCCTGGGCTATGTGGAAAGCGACGGCAAATTGTTTCACCTCGCTCCACGTGTCTTACGGCTAGGACATGCCTATCTCACGTCAACGGCCTTGGCGCGCACAATACAGCCCTTGCTTGAAGCAATTAGCGAGCGCACTCAAGAATCGACGTCATTTGCCGTTCTGGATGGTCTAGATGTTGTTTTCGTTGCCCGAGCGGCCACCCGCCGCAGTCTTTCCAACGGCTTGGGTTTGGGATCGCGATTACCGGCGTACGGGGCGGCGACTGGACGCGTTCTGCTCGCCGATCTGCCTGAAGCAGAGGCCGAATTACGCTTGTCGCGCATGGCCCGGCATAAACTCACGCCAAATACACGCATCGATGTCCCAGGCCTCATGAGTTACTTGGCTGACGTTCGCAAGCAGGGCTATGCGATAAGCAACGAAGAGCTGGAGCTGGGCGTCAGATCGATGGCGGTACTTGTGTGCGACGGGAAAGGTCAAACTATCGGCGCCATCAGCATCGTAAGCTCCACTTCGCGCCGCACATTGGACAACATGCTGGAAGAATTATTGCCCGAACTCGAGCGTGCCCGCTGGATGGTGGTTTCCTTGCTTTGATACCCAGGCTTTTTACACACCCAAGAATTTCCTGAGCCGTTCAGCGTCGGATTTCAGTTCTTCGCTATTACCTTCGAATACGACTTTGCCCTTAACCATGATCAGATTGCGCGTACTGATCTCGCTGATGGCTTCGAAATTCTTGTCGATCAAGATGGTCGCGATCCCTGACTCGCGGATCATGCAAACCATGCGCCATATTTCCTTGGAAATCAACGGAGCCAACCCTTCGGTAGCCTCGTCCAGAATCAGCAGGTCGGGGTTGGTCATGAGCGCACGGCCAATACTCAGCATTTGCTGCTCGCCCCCCGAAAGCTGCGCTCCACCATTGGCCAAGCGTTCACGCAGGCGGGGAAAACTGTCGAGTACCCGCTCATACGTCCATTCGTTGCGGCCTTCTACTCCATGCCTCGCCGCCAGCAGCAGGTTCTCTTTCACAGAAAGGTTGGGGAATATGCCTCGCCCTTCTGGTACGTACGCAATACCCATGCGTGAAATCTTATAAACATCGACGCCCACACAGGACTTGCCGCGTATAAGAACCTCGCCTTTGCGAGGTTCGACAACACCCATCAGGCTTTTTATCAGAGTCGACTTGCCCATGCCGTTGCGTCCCATCAATCCGACGGTCTCTCCCGCACGAACGGTGAAATCAATACCGTGCAAGATATGGCTTTGTCCATAATAGGAGTGAACCTCACGCGCTTCGATCAATATTTCTGACATATCCGTACTCTCGTCAATGTCCAAAATAGGCTTGTTGCACGTCAGCGCTGGCCTTGACGGCCTCGGGACTGTCCGTCATGAGCACTGTTCCGTTGACCATCACGGTAATAATGTCGGCAATTGCAAATACCGCATCCATATCATGCTCGACCATCAGAATTCCGTGCGACGGAACCAGTGTTCTGAGCAGCTCGATCATTCTCGCCGATTCTTCCGCCCCCATGCCCGCCAAAGGTTCATCCAACAGCAGTACGCGCGGCTGGGTGCTAAGAACAATGGCCAACTCGAGCTGCCGCTGCTCACCATGGGACAGGGCTCCGGCAAGACGGCGCTCGTAACCTGAAAGCCCTGTCTGGACGATCGCATGTTCGGCCAACTCGAGATAAGGTCGATGTGCCATGGCATCGCTGAATAACGCCGCCACGCGTTGATTTCTCGACTGAGCGGCTAGACGGCAGTTCTCGAGCACGCTGAAAGCAGGAAAAATATTGGTCTTTTGGTAGCTGCGTCCCACCCCGAGCTGAGAACGCGCAAAAGGAAGCAGGCCGGTAACGTCCAGCTCGCCATAAAACACCGAGCCGCTGGAACAAGCCAGATCGCCCGAAAGCAGATTGATCAATGTCGACTTGCCGGCGCCATTCGGCCCCAGAACAGCGTGCAACCGCCCTTTGTGGACTTCGATGTTAACGTTGTCATTGGCAACCAGACCTCCAAAATGACGCCCGACATTTACGGTTTTCATCAGAACTTCATGCATGGCGCTTCTCGGCAAAGTGTTTAATCCGGGCGCTCAACGACATTATTCCGCCGGGTATAAACAGCACCGCCATCACAATAGTCAGGCCCAACCATAACTGCCACCAATCGGTGTAAGCCATGAATACCTCCTTGAGCAATACAAAAACGAACGCACCGACCACACCGCCCCAGAATTTCCCTATTCCCCCGAGAATCAGCATGAGCAACACGTCGGCCGATTTATGCCAGGACAACAGTTCTGGATTAGCGCCATAACTCTGAACCGCAAATAGATACCCGGCCAATCCTGCAAATATGCCGGCAATGACGAACGACGCCAGCTTATAGCGAAAGACCGGGAATCCTACGGACGCCATGCGATGCTCATTGACCTTGATGCCTTGGATAGCGCGGCCAAACGGCGAACGCAGAATGATCCAGATCAACAGCATAGAAATGAAAAGCGTGCCGACAATGAAGTAGTACATAGTGAACGGGTCTTCAAGATCCAACAGACTCTTCTCGCCAACCATAACGGTTGGCCTGGCATACAGGTTGAACCCATCGGTGCTGCCGCCAATAGCAGGGACATCGTGCACCAGGAAATAAAATACCTGCGCAAAGGCCAAGGTCACCATGATGAAATAAACGCCCTTGGTCCTTAGCACGAATAGTCCGACGATGAACGACAGGACAGCGGACATAATCAAGGCGGCCGGCAACGTGACCCAAAGCGAATCGCTGATTTGATAGTGTGTCGACAGCAGCGCATACATATATGCACCCACGCCGAACCAGGCTGCATGGCCGAAGCTGACCAATCCTGTGTATCCCACAAGCAGATCGAGACTGACGGCGAAAAGAGCCAGTATGAGGATCCGCGCGACCATTTCGTCGTAAAAGTCCAATCCCAGCATAGGAAACAACAGCAGGCCTATGCAGAACGCCACCGCCAGAAGCGGTTCGATCTTGAGTCGAGTCTTGATATTCATTGTTTAAATATGCCTTCCGGACGCCACAACAGAACCATCGCCATGATGACGTAAGTCAACATGCCGGCAACACTCGGGAAGAACACACTGCCGAAGGTGACTGCGGTGGCGATGACCATCGATGCCAGCAGCGCGCCCCATACGGAACCAATGCCTCCAATGACTACGACGACGAAGCTGACGATCAATACCTCCATGCCCATGCCCGGGGATACCGCAGCGGCCGGCGCATTGAGCATTCCCGCGAAAGCCGCCAGCGCAACCCCGAGGGAAAATACCGTGCGATTCACTAAACTGGTATTGACGCCCAGTATCTTCGCCATCCCGCTATTGGATGTGCCGGCGCGAATCATCGAGCCCAGACGTGTACGCCTGATAAGCACGTACAGCCCTATAGCGATCAGAAGGCAGACACTCGACATGAACAGCCGGTAGGCGGGATAAGTCATGATGTCGCCCAACGGAATCGAAAAATTCAACCATGCCGGTACCGCAACGGCATGAACCTCGTCGCCGACAAATATGCTGCGCAGCTCCTCGAAGATCAGGATCAGGCCGTAGCTGAGCAGCACCTGCTCGAGGTGATCTCTTTTGTATAAATGGCTGAACAGCGCCCATTCAAGGAATGCGCCGATCAGGGCGCTTAAGATTGCGCCCAGGAATACGGCTATGAAGAAGTTGCCCGTGAGGCCCGTCAATGTGAACGCAAAGTATGCGCCCATCATATAGAAACTGCCGTGGGCGATATTGATGACACCCATCACCCCAAAAATCAGCGTCAAGCCACTGGCAATCAAGAACAACAGCAAACCATATTGCGCAGCATTGAGCGCTTGAATCAAAAGAGACCCTAAATCCATATAGATTCTTTATAAATTCCTATCCCCGGATACGTGCTTAAAGCAGAAATAACAGGCGGCTCGCACCGAATCGGCCGCCTGTCCAAGCAGGGTGACACTGGATTACATTTTGCAGTCGGGGGAGGGATCTGAAAGGCCTTCTACCGCCATGCCGATCATGACGTTCTGATTTCCTTTTGCTTCCCGTATATACATGTTCATCACGGGATTATGCGACTTCGAGAAAGATAGCGGCCCACGCGGACTATCGAGCTTGGCGTTCTGCATGGCGACGATCATTTCGTCCTTTTTGGACGTATCGCCGTTTACCGCCTCGAGGCCCGCCAGGAAGAGTTGGGCGGAGTCGTAGCCCTGCACAGCGAAAACATCGGGATCTTCGCCATGAGCCTTTTTGTATGCTTGTATGAAAGACTTGTTGCGCGGCGTGTCCAATCCGTCGGCATAATGTAGAGCGGTCAACATACCCTGAGCCGACGACCCTTGAGCCTCCAGCGTTCCTTCGGTCAGAAAAGCGCCGTAAAGCGGAATTTTGTCCTTCAAACCAGCGGCCTCGTAGTCTTTGGTCAGCTTGACCTGTGCAGCGCCGGCTACGAATGAATAGGTTGCATCCGGCTGCAATGTGGCGATCTCGGTCAACAGCGGCTGAAATTCAGTGCTGGGAAATGGCAGGGACAAATGCCTGAGTACCTTGCCGCCCCCCTTTTCGAACGCCTCTTTGAAACCCGCCGTCTGCTCATCGCCCCCCGCATACCTCCATGCCAGAGATACTGCGGTCTTGTGTTTTTGCGCCATCAGGGCTCCGACCGCATAGCCCGCCTGCCAGTTCGAGAACGATGCCCGGAAAATATTGGGTGCGCACAGCGCGCCGGTCAGCTCATCGGCGCCTGCATTGGGAATAATCATCAAAGTGCCCGTGCTTTTGGCCACCCGCGCCATCGTCAACGCGACCCCAGAGTGCACTGTGCCGACAAGCACATCGACCTTGTCGCGCTTGATCAATTTATTGGCATTTTCATTTGCCTTAGCCGGTGCTGACTCATCATCGACCGCGACGTATTCGATGGTACGCCCCCCGACTTCTCCGCCTTGCTCGTCTATTGCCAGCTTGAAACCCTTAGTGATGTTCTGCCCAAGCTCTGCAAAAGTGCCCGAGTACGGCAGCATCAAGCCAACTTTGATGTTGTCGGCGGCATGCGCGCCACAGGCCGCGGTCGCCAATGCCGCAACCGCGAATAAACGGGTGAAAGAATTTCGTTGCATGTCTCGTGCCTCCAGGTAGTGTCTTATGGTTCTGTGCATCAAGCGTTTCCCGTCAGCGGCGTCCTCGCGCAGGAGCAGCCGAATGTCGGAAGGAAACAGAAATCTGATGAAAGTGTAGGTTTGGCTACTTTTTAGTGTCAACGAAATCGAACCATTTGTTCGAAAAGCGAACAGCAAAAGCCACGCTGGCTGACAGAGCCCTCCATACACAGCGAACTTCTGTGCCGCATCGCGGCTGTTGGCCGACTAGCTTGGCTGTAGTGCATTCGTTATAGCGTCCTGAACGGCAGTTGTTGCGGCGGTCGCGTGAAATCCCGGTCTTGAATGGCATCAGGCGGGGTCCATCGTCGCTTATGGTGGTTGATGGGGTGAAACTAGAGAAAATAAGAAAATACTATTCACTAACTTATTTTATTCAGTAATTCAACAAACTATACGGGTATACGCTTATATGAGGAGTCATTTTCTAGGCATATAGTGAGCATAATTTTCTTCAATTGGCTTGTGTCGAATGGAACACTCTTCACTATTCTTCAGCGCCGAGCACGAGACGTTTCGCGAGCAGGTGCGGAGGTTCGCCCGCAAAGAAATCGCGCCTTATGTCGAGGAGTGGGACGAGGCAGGCGAGATTCCGCGCTCGCTTTACCTCAAGGCCGCTCAGGCAGGAATACTGGGGCTTGGCTTCCCGGAAGAGTGGGGCGGCTTCCCCGGCGACCGCTTTCACGCCATCGTCATCCAACAGGAACTTGCCCGCGGCGGCGCTGGCGGGGTGGTGGCGGCTTTACTCAGCCACACCATCTCCATGCCTGTACTCGTTCGAGAAGGTCCTCGGGAACTCCAGGAGCGCGTACTGCCTTCGGTGCTTTCGGGCGTGAGCATTGCTGCGCTCGCTTGCACAGAGCCCAGCGGGGGGTCGGATGTGGCAGCGATACGCACCATTGCGCGGCGGGAAGGAGAGCATTACATTCTCAATGGCGAGAAAACGTTCATCTCGTCGGGAATGCGGGCTGATTTTTTTGTGGTCGTGGCGCGAACCGGCGGCGAAGGCATCAACGGCCTGTCGCTGCTGCTTGTCGACGGAAATGCAGAGGGTTTGTCGCGCGCGCCGCTCAAAAAGACCGGCTGGCTCAGTTCCGACACTGCCACGCTGTACTTCGATCAGGTTCGGGTTCCCTTATCCAATCTGATAGGCGCGGAAAACCGTGGTTTTCACGCGCTTGCGCAGAACTTCAATGATGAGCGGCTGGGGATGGCGGCGTCGTCCATCGCATTTGCACGTTTGGCTTACGAAGAGGCGCTGGCTTGGGCGCAAATTCGCGTCACATTCGGCAAGCCTTTGATTAACCATCAGGTGATCTGCCACAAGCTGGTCGACATGCTCCAGGCCGTGTCCGCGTCGCAGGCGTATCTAGAAAAAACCGCATGGCATATGGATCGTGGCGATGACGTCGTCGCGGATGTGTGCATGCTTAAAAATCAGGCCACCAGAACGCTCGCCCACTGCGCGTCGGAAGCCGTTCAGATACTGGGTGGCGCGGGATATTTACGCGGCTCGAACATCGAACGCATCTATCGCGAAGTGAAGGTCAATGCGATAGGGGGCGGCACCGAGGAAATCATGAAGGAACTGGCAGCGCGCCAACTGGATTTCAACAATGCACATTAACCACAACGAAACTCAGGAAGCGCCCCCGAAGCGCACTGTCAGTCGCCAGCCACGTGCTGCGCGGGTCGATGCGATTGAGGAGGCGGCGCGCAACGTGTTTTGCCGACGGGGGTATGCGGCTGCTTCCATCGCTGAAATTGCAGCCGAAGCGGGGCTCGCAGAGGGCAGTATCTACAAGTTTTTCGAATCGAAACGGCATCTCGTGCTCCGTGTGATCGAGATTTGGTACGAGTCGATGATCAGCCAGTTTGATATCAGCCTTCCCGGCATCCAAGGTGCGCGAAACAAGCTCCGTTTCATTATCAGGCGGCATTTGTTCTGCCTGAAGGCGGATCCAGATCTGGCTCGGCTCTGCGTGAATGAAGTGCGCAACGGCGGAGACTATTACCAAAGCGATCTTTGGGAGCTGAACCGACGGTACACCCGCATATTTCTGAAGGTTTGCCGCGAAGGTGTCGCCAGTGGCGAGTTGCGGGGAGATGTGCCGATCACTGTCATGCGCGATCTGGTTTTTGGCTCGATCGACCATCACGTTTCCGGGATGCTATACGGTCGCGATGATATCGATGTTGATCAATCCACCGAACATATCGCTCGAGTCGTCTTTGCCGGCATTCAGAATCCGGCAATGGGCGCGAGCAGTGAGGAAACTGTCGTTTCAAGGCTTGACCAGATGTCCAAACGGCTGGACGAGATCGCGGGTCTTTTAGGTCGTGATGCTCCGTAGACGCTCGCGGATGCTCGAGACGGAGGCAGAAAATGAATCAATCTTTCGCAAGGAAAGAGAAAATGAACTACCAGTCAGTCTTTCGTGCCGGCCTTTTCGACAATAAACGCATCATCGTGACAGGCGGCGGTAGTGGAATTGGCCGCTGCACGGCTCACGAACTTGCTTCACTAGGCGCGTGGGTGGCGTTAGTCGGACGCAAACCAGAAAAATTGATCGCCGTGGCGGACGAAATCGAGAATCTATATGGCCGTAGGCCGACCTGCCATATTTGCGATATTCGGGATGAGTCGCAAGTAAGCGCGGTGGTGACCTCTGTGCTGGATGGCGGTGCGCCGATCGATGGCCTCGTGAATAACGCAGGCGGCCAGTTCAGGGCTCACATGAAAGATATTTCGGCCAATGGGTTCGATGCCGTGGTGCGCAACAACCTGACCGGGGGCTTTCTGATGGCGCGCGAGTGCTTCAAGCAATCGATGGTGGAACACGGCGGCAACATTGTGAACATCCTGGCGGACATGTGGCGTTCAATGCCGGGAATGGCCCACTCGGGGGCGGCTCGCGCGGGCATGCTCAACTTGACGGAAACCGCGGCGGTCGAGTGGGCCGGTGCGGGGGTTCGCGTCAATGCCGTGGCGCCGGGCTATATCGCCTCGTCCGGTCTGGCCAACTACCCTGAAAAAGACCGGGCTTATATAGCCAAGTCGAGTAGCTGGGTACCGTTGAAGCGGTTCGGCACCGAGGCTGAAATATCGGCCGCCATTGTTTTTCTGCTTTCCGAGGCGGCGGCATTCATTTCCGGTAGTTGCATTCGCGTGGACGGCGCGGCGCCTAATGCGAGATTGGATTGGGAGTTGCCCGATCATCAAAGGTCCAAGGCGTTTCATGGCTTTCCGGATGAAACAAAACTGGATTTTCTTGACCGCAAAGATACTGGGAGTTGACCCGTTATATGGCACGACTGACCTCTCAGATTTCGACAGCCAGCAGCGCATTTCAAAAGAATCGCGAGGATATGCTCGCGTTGCTCCAGGGTGTTCGAGCTGCGGAATCCAAGGTGCTGGCGCGTTCCGATGCGCGCCGCCCACAGTTCGAGAAACGCAACCAACTGCATCCGCGCGACCGAGTGGCGCTCTTGCTGGACCTTGGCAGCCCCTTTCTCGAGTTTTCGACGCTGGCCGGATACGGCATGCATGACGACGGCGATCAGAATGCATCGGGCGGTGCAACGATAAGTGGTCTCGGGATTGTGCACGGAACTCGCTGTGTCGTCATAGCGCATGATAGCGGCATCAAGGGGGGAGCGATCACGCCGCTGGGGATGCGCAAACAATTGCGTGCCCAAACGATTGCACTCGAAAACAAGCTGCCGGTGGTCTACCTGGTTGAATCGGCTGGCGGGAGTATGTCGCTCCAGGCGGATACGTTCGTTGAGGGTGGCGGAATGTTCCGCAATCAGGCCAGGCTGTCTGCCGCCGGAGTTCCTCAAATCAGTGTTGTGCATGGTTCGTCGACGGCGGGAGGGGCTTATCTTCCTGGGCTTTCCGACTATCTGATCATGGTGGAAGGGCGGGCCAAGCTTTTCTTGGCGGGCCCACCTCTTCTGAAAGCCGCCACCGGGGAAGTCGCGACGGACGAGGAGCTGGGCGGGTCGCAGATGCATACGAGCGTCTCGGGCGTTGCCGACTATATAGCGGCCGACGATGAAAGCGCCATCGAGCTGGCTCGGGATATCGTTCGAAACCTTGGGTGGCGGGGTGCTTCAAGTCTTCAGTCATACGACGAGCCGTGTTTCGATGTGGATGAACTCGCCGGGGTGGTGCCGGTGGACTTTCGCAAGGCCTACGATGTTCGTGAAGTGGTGGCCCGCCTGGTGGATGGCTCGAGGTTTCTGGAGTTCAAGGCTAACTATGGTCAGGCCACCGTTTGCGGCCAGGCCCACATCATGGGTATGCCGCTCGCCATTATTGGCAATAACGGTCCTATCGACGCGGAAGGCGCATGCAAGGCGGGGCAGTTCATCCAATTGATGTGTCAGATAGGCACGCCGATTGTCTACCTGCAAAATATCACCGGCTATATGGTAGGCGTGCATGCAGAGCGGCAGGGCATTGTGAAACACGGTGCAAAGATGATCCAAGCGGTGGCCAATGCCACCGTGCCGCAGATCACGCTTCATATCGGCGCCAGCTTCGGCGCCGGTCATTATGGCATGTGTGGTCGTGCCTTCGAGCCTCGCTTCGTGTTCGCATGGCCAAACAATCGTATTGCGGTCATGGGCGGTGAGCAGGCGGCCCGGGTCATGACGATTGTTGCCGAGGACCGTGGTGCTCGCGAAGGCGTAACACCAAACCGGGCCGAACTCGAACACGCGGAGCGGCGTCTTATACAGCAGTTCAACGATGAGTCGACGGCTCTGTTCGCGACAGCCAGGCTTTGGGACGACGGTATTGTGGATCCACGGGATTCGCGCCGCATCCTGGGGTTGTGCCTGGCAGTTTGCAGGGAGGCGGAAGGCATCAAGACCAACTCAAACACTTTTGGCGTGGCGCGGCTATGACGACATATACCAGTGAACATCTGGAGCTACAGCGGTCTGCCCGCAGGCTGATCGAGGCGGAAATCAACCCCCGTGTTGATCAATGGGAAGCGGATGGCATCTTCCCGGCCCACGAAGTATTTCGCAAGTTCGGAGACCTGGGCCTGCTTGGAATCAGCAAACCCGCCGCTTTCGGCGGGCTGGAGCTCGATTACAGCTATTCGCTGGCGTTTGCCGAGGTTCTTGGCGAAATTCACTGTGGCGGGGTGCCGCTGGCGGTCGGCGTGCAGACTGATATGTGCACGCCGGCGTTAGCCTTGCATGGCAGTGATGCACTGCGTGAAGAGTTTCTCCGTCCTTCCATCGCGGGTGAAATGGTAGGGTGCATCGGTGTTTCGGAGCCATCGGCGGGTTCCGATGTAAGCGGCATCAAGACGGTGGCTCGCAAGGACGGAGACGACTATGTGATTGATGGCGGGAAACTCTGGATCACCAACGGTACACAAGCCGACTGGATGTGCATGCTCGCAAATACCAGCGAAGGGTCTCCGCACAAATCCAAGTCGTTGATTATTGTTCCGCTTGCTACGCCGGGCGTCACGATTGCCCGCAAGCTCGATAAGCTTGGCATGCGCTCATCCGATACTGCGCAAATTTATTTTGATGCCGTTCGCGTGCCGCAACGTTTCCGAATCGGTGAAGAGGGAAAGGGTTTCCGGTATCAGATGCTCCAGTTTCAGGAAGAGCGCATGTGGTCGGCGGCCAGTGTATTGCGCCCTATGGATCGAGCAGTGTCCGACGCCATCGCGTATACCTCCGAGCGCCAAGCTTTTGGCAAGCGCATTATCGACAACCAATACGTACGTTTCCGGCTTTCAGAATTGCAGTCGAAGATCGAAATGTTGCGTTCGCTGCTCTACCGCGCTGTCGGCGAATATATTGCCGGCGCCGATGTGACCACGCTTGCCTCCATGGCAAAGCTGGAAAGTGGAAGGCTGGTTCGCGAGGTGGCCGACGCATGCTTGCAGTTCTACGGCGGCATGGGGTTCATGAACGAAACGCCCATTTCACGCCTTTATCGTGACGGCCGAGTGGCTTCGATCGGTGGTGGAGCCGACGAGGTCATGCTTGAAATCATCTCCAAGCGCCTTGGAATGTCTGAGAAGACGGGGGAGCGATCACGGTGATGCGAGAACCGGAATTCACGTCCACGGGTAATGTCGAGGCGCCGCGATTCAACAGCATATTGGTTGCGAATCGCGGCGAGATTGCGGTACGCATTATTCGCAGCGCCCGGTC
>Ga0182746_1002439_pt1 | contig 14287 bp, 14 predicted proteins | sample eDN3rd30CBELigOP_FD_128881 | JGI IMG/M metagenome (GOLD analysis project Ga0182746, IMG submission 128881) | Enriched Organic Plus compost microbial communities from Emeryville, California, USA - eDNA 3rd pass 30_C BE-Lig OP (version 2) (version 2) ... | reverse complement strand
GCCCAACAAATCACGCCAGATCCAGGCGGCTCGGCGCTGACGTCGGGGCTCGGCGGACGGCCCCTCCAGGCTCGACGGCTCCACGTCAGCTCACATATGGGCCCTTATACGCATTATCCGCTGGCTCCCGCGGCCGACGTTTCGCCGCCTTCTCGGCGGCACGCGCTATGCGTTCTTCGCGGACGAGGCCAACCTCAATCTGCTGGGCCGACGGGACCTGCTGCGGCTCTGCGGCGGGTTGGCCGGCTGGGACGTGCGCGTCGAGCCGCTGCGTCTCTGGGGGCTCTCGAGTAACCTGCTGCTGACGCTGCGCCGGCCCGAAGGCGGAGCGGCGCGCCGCTCAGCCGACGCGGACGAAAACGAAGCGGGCGGTCAGAGAGTAGGTCAGCACGGAAGCGCAGAGCGCGGCGGCGACGAAGGCGGCCGCGTCGGCGAGCGAGCCGAGGACCGCGTCGAGCGCAAGACCGTAGCGCAGGGCGAGTGACAGGGCCGAGGTCGTCCCGAGGCCGAGCAGCGCGATCGCCGCAAAGCGCGGCAGTGCGCGCAAGCGCCGCTCGCCGCGCATTTGCCGGAAGGTGAGCCCGCTATTCAGCGCGAAGCTCAAGAGGATACCGGCCGTGTAAGCCGCGCCGACCGAGACGGTGTAGCTCAGCATCGTGTCGGTCTGCAGCAGGCCGGCGATCAGCTCGCGGCAGGCGACGGTCACGACGCCGACGAAGGCGCCCACGCACAGAAACCTGAGATACCGGCTCGCCCTCACAGCGTCGGCGGGCGGGCGTCGCTCAGCGAGACGACCGGCGCGTCGGCCTCGGCATTGTCCTGCTCGAGGTGCAGGATGCCGAGAAGGGCGCTCGCGAAGGCGATCTGCAGACCGACCATCAGCAGCATCACGCTCGGCACGACGATGCGCAGCGAGCTCAGCGGCAGCGGGCCGAACGAGCGCGAGCCCCAGGCCCCGACCGCGTACGCGGCAAGGCCGAGCCCGACGGCGAACATCGAGCCGCCGACGATCAGGCCGGTCTCGAAGCGGAACATCGTGCGCAGACGCTCGACGACGCGGTCCCGGGGCAGCAGCCCGGAGCGCATCGCGTAGGCCTTTGCGAGCATGTAGAAAACGACCGCCTGAAAGCCGCAGACGATTCCGCCGGTCGCGAAGATCAGCGTGTTGAGGTCGAACGTGACATCGCCGACCGAGCGCTCGCCCGGAAGCAGCCAGATCGCGGCCGCCGCGCTCGCAAGGAGCAGCGCGAGGCCGGGATAGAAGAACAGCCACGTCGGGCTGAAGAACAGCAGAAAGCGCAGGTGCCGCCAGCCGTCGCGCCAGCTCCGCAGGTGCGGCGGGCGGCTGCGCCCGTCGGGCGACAGCGTCGTCGGCACTTCCGCGATCCTGAGGCCGTTGAGGGTCGCCTTGACGACCATCTCGCTCGCGAACTCCATGCCCGGCGAGCTCAGGTTCAGCCTGAGCACCGGCTCCCGCCGGAAGGCCGTGAGCCAGCAATGAAAGTCGCCGACGGGGGACTTGAAGAACAGGCGGCCGAGGCCGGACAGCACCGGATTACCGAGGTACCGGTGCAGGGCAGGCATCGCGTTCGGCGCGATGCCGCCTCGAAAGCGATTGCCCATCACGAGGTCGTAACCCGAGCGCAGCTTGTCGACGAAGGGTCCGAGGGCCGTGAAGTCGTAGCTGTCGTCCGCATCGCCCATGATCACGTACTTGCCGCGGGCCGCGCGGATCCCGTGGAGGAGCGCCGCGCCGTAGCCGCGCTGCGGCACGTGAATCACCCTCGCGCCCGCGGCCGCGGCGAGCGCCTGGGAGCCGTCGGTGCTGCCGTTGTCCGCGATGAGAACCTCGCCGTCGATGCCGTTCGCGCGCAAGTACCCTTCGGCCTTCTCGACGCAGGTCTTGACGGTCTCGGCCTCGTTGAGGCAAGGCATCAGTATGGTCAATTCCATTGCCGGCGGACCTCCCCGGATCCGACAGCATTCCGGAAGCAAGACACATGCCACGGCGGACGGCGAGACGTTAACCGTTAGGGAACGGTTAATAACTCCGCGCGTCCGCGGCGTCCGAGGCAAACTCGACCGCCCTGAACGGTGGCCGCCCCCGTCGCGGGCGGGCCGAAGCGCATTCGCAAAGGACGATGACGACACGCACCGATACCGCCGGCGGGCTCGCCCGGCCCGCTCGCGCCGCCCGATCTCGCGGCGCGCGGGCGAGGGCCGTGAAGGCCGTGCTCGTCCGCCTGCACCGCTATGCGGGCCTCGGTGCGGCGCTGTTCCTTGCTGCAGTCGGGATCTCGGGCGCGATGATCGCGGCGGAGGGCACGCTGCTGCCGCCGTCGTTCGTCGCCGAGCACCATCCCGTTGCGCCGGGCGCGCAGCGCGCGCCGATTGGGCCGGTGCTGGCGCTGCTCGAGGCGCAGCACGGCGTCGTGCCGGCCCAGATCACGCTTCGGGCCGGCTCGACGCTGCCCGACGAGTATCGCGTGTCATCGCGGGAGACGGTGTACGTCGATCCCTATCGCGGGGAGATCGTGGCGCACACGGCAGATTTTCGCACGCCGTTCTCTCGCGGGGTCTGGGACTTTCACTCCTCGCTGCTGCTCGGCCGGCCCGGGGAATGGATCGTCCTCGCCGCGACGGCCGTGTTGCTGGTGTCCGTCGTCGGCGGCCTCTTGCTCGGGCTCTACGAGCTGAAGCTGCAGGGCTCGCGGGCGCTCTCGCTGCGCTGGACCGGCAACGGCCGCGCGTGGACCCGCCGCTTCCACAACCTGATGGGCTTCGTCTGGGCGCCGCTGCTCGTCTCGATCGCCGCGTCGAGCTTCTATCGAGCGTTCCCCGGGGTCGAGCGCGCCGCGCTGCAGGTCCTTGGCGGCCCGCCCGAGGCGCCGCCCGAGCCGCGTTCCGGGCCCGCGAACGGCCGTTCGCCTGTTTCGCCGGACACCGTCCTGCAGGGCGCCGGGCTGCTCGACGGCGCCGAGACGTTCGAGAGGGTGCGGCTGCGGCTTCCCCGAGCGCCGGACGAGGCCTATCGGATCCAGGTGCTGCGGAGCGAAGGTTTGCGGACCGGCGAGTGGCTCTTCTTCGATCAGTACACCGGGGAGCGGCTTGCCGATCCGCACGCCGACGAGCGGGCAAGGCGCGAGCGCAGCCACGAGCTCCTGTTCACGCTGCACAGCGGAACCGTCGCCGGCCCGGCGGTCGAGGCCGCCTGGGCGATTGCCTCCGCGATGCTCGCGGTGTTCGCCGTCACGGGCTTCCTGATGTGGCGCTCGAAGCCGCGGGCGCGCGGCAAGGGGTAGCGGGCGACGGCGGGGCGCCGCCGCCCGACTCGGCAAAGCGGGCGGGGCCGTCGCTCGGGGCCCGCCCGCTACCTGGCCGCGGCACCCGCGAAGTCGCCGCCGCGCATGTACGCCATCGCGTCGAGATCGAGGTGGCGGCGCATCGCGTCGCGGACCTCCTCCGCCGTCAGCGCGAGCACCTTCGCTTCGAGGTCCGCTTCGAACGCCATCGTCCGGCCGTTGTGCGCGAGGTTGACGAGCATGATCGTGAGCTGCTGATCCTGCGCCCGGGCGACCTGCCGGCTCTGCAGCCAGCCCTGCTTGCCGGTCGCGATCTCCTCGTCGGTGAAGCCGTCGCGCAAGATCGCGCCGAGCTCGTCGCGGAACGATGTCTCGACGCGCTCGGCGTTCTGCGGGGCCGAGATCGCGTTCGCGATGAACCGCGCGCCGTCGACGTCGGCCTGCGCCTGAAACGAGGAGCCGATGCCGTAGCTCAATCCTTCCCGGCCCCGGACGCGGGTGAACAGGCGCGATCCGGGACCCTGCCCGAGCAGGTAGTTGCCGAGCACGAGCGCCGGGTAATCCGGGTGCTCGTCGTTCATCCGTACTGGCATGCCGGCCATGAAGAACGCGTTCTCCTTGTCGGGCGTCTCGAACACCTCGATGACCGGCTCGATCGGCGGATCGGGATACGGCGCCTTCACGTCCGCATAGGCTTGCGGCGCGCGCCAGCCGTCGAGCTCGGCCGCGATCTGGCGCTCGACCGCCTGCGGATCGAAGTCGCCGACGAAGACCACCTCGGCCGCGGCGGCGCCGTAGAAGCGCTCGTGGAACGCGCGGAGATCGTCGGCCGTGACCTTGCGCACCATTTCGATCTCCTCGTCGACGGTCGGCACGTGGAAGATATGGCCGGGCTCGAAGCGCTGCGCCCAGTGGCGCGAGAACGCGCGCGCGACGATCGCCTGCGGCTCGCTGCGCTGGAACTCGATGCTCGTGACGAGCAGATCGCGCAGCGTGGCGAGCTCGGCGTCCGCGAACGCCGGCTCGCGCAGCACCTCGATCGCGAGCGACAGCACGGCCGGCAACTCGTCGCGCGTCGTTTGCAGCGTCGCGAGCACGCTGCTCGCCTGGCCGCCGACGTTCAGCCGGCTTTGCCGACGGCTCAGCTCGTCCTCGATCTCCTGCCGCGATCGGCTCGTCGTTCCCCGCATCAGCATCTGTGCCGCCAGGTTGCCGATCCGGCCGGTCCCCATCAGGCTCTGCTCGTCGCCGAGGTTCAGCCTGATCGCGGCGTACACCGCGTCGCCGCGCGACTCCTTCGGCAGCATCACGAGCTTCACGCCGCCCGGCAGACGCGTCCGGATCGCGCGCGCCTCGACGTTCGCCGGCGTCGCATCGAACGCCTCGCCCGCCGAGCGGGCCTCGCCGCCGGTGTAGCCCGCGAGCAGCGCCGCAACGTCCGGCGCGGGCGGAATGATCGTGCGCTCCGGCGCGGCCTCCGGCACGAACAGCCCGACGGTCCGGTTCGACGGCTTGAGGTAGTGCAGCGCCGCCCGCTGCACGGCGTCCGCGGTCGCCGCGCGCACGCGATCGCGCTCGAAGAACAGCATCCGCCAATCGCCGATCGCGGCCCAGTTGCTGAGCGCGAGCGCGACGGCTTGCGAGTTGTTCAGCTGCAGCTCGAACGCGGTCAGGATCCGGTTCTTCGCGCGCTCGACTTCCTCGGCCGTGATCGGCCGCTCGCGCAGCTCGTCGATCGTCGCGAGCAGCGCGTCCCGGGCGGCCGGGAGCGACGCGTCGGCGCGGACGATCGCGATGAGCATCAAGAGACCCGGGTCTTTCAACTGCATCGGCTGAGCCGCGACCTGCACCGCGAGGCCGGACTCGACCAGCGCCTTGTACAGCCGCCCCGACGGCTCGTCGGCGAGCACGCGGGCCGCGATCGACAGCGCGGTGAAGTGCTCGTGCACGCTCGAGGACGTGTGATAGCCGACCATGACCGACTGGATGTCGCCGACGCGGCGGACGGTCACCTCGCGCTCGCCGTCCTGGACCGGCTCGACCGTGTAGTACGGCTCGAGCGTGCGCGCGGGCCGCGGGATCGCGCCGAAGCGCTCCGCGACGAGCGCGAGCGTGCGCGCCTCGTCGATACGGCCCGCGATCACGAGCACCGCGTTGTCCGGCTGGTAGTGCTTGCGATAGAACGCCCGCAGCCGCTCGATCGACACGTTCTCGATATCGCTGCGGCTGCCGATCGGCGCGTCGCGGTACCCGTGCCAGATGTACGCCGTGCTAAGCAGCCGCCGCTGCAGAACGCCGAGCGGATTGTTCTCGCTCGCCTCGAGCTCGTTGCGGACGACGGTCATCTCGCTGTCGAGATCCGCCTGCGCGATCAGCGCATTCACCATTCGATCGGCCTCGAGCGATCGGCCTCGAGCTCGATCGCCCACGCGAGGTTCTCGTCGGTCGCGTCGAACGTCTCGAAGTAGTTCGTGCGGTCCCAGGACGTCGTGCCGTTCATCTGCGCGCCGCGGTCCTGCATCTCCTGCAGGATGTTCGCGTGGTTTCGCGAGCCCTTGAACAGCATGTGCTCGAGCAGATGCGCCATCCCGGCCTCGCCGGCGCCCTCGTGCAGCGAGCCCACGAGATACGTCACGTTGACGGTGATCGTCGCCTTCGACGGATCCGGGAAGAGCAGCACGCGCAAGCCGTTGTCGAGCCGGTACTCCGTGATGCCCTCGACGGAGGTCACGAGGGTCACGCCGTCAGACGGCCGCACCTGTGCGAAGGCACACGACAGCGCGAGCGACAGCAGCAAAGTTCCCGCTGCCAGCGACGAGATGCGTTTCATCGGGGACCTCCCGGTGCGGTCGTGGTTGCGGGAACGATAACATACCGTCTGCACGACGACACCGGAGGAGGCCGCGGGCGCCGCGTGCCCGACCCGACGCGGCGCGGAGGCCGCGCCGGCGCCGCTCAGAACTGCCGGCGCAAGCCGACGTGCATGTTGCGGTCGGCGGCTTGCGCCCGCCGGGTCGTCTGATAGTCCTCGTCGAGCAGGTTCTCGACGCGCCCGAACAGCGTCCACGCGTCCGACAGGCGAATTTCCGCCGAGAAGTTCACGAGCGTGAACGAGTCGAGGGTCACGGGCGGGTCGAGGCGCTCGCCGTTGTAGGTCACGTTCCCGGTCAGGCTGGTTCGCCCGAGGTCGTAGCGGACCGAGAAATTCGCCGTGCGGCGCGGCAGCCCCTCGGCGCGCTGGACGCCGGTGTCGGCGATGTCCTCGGCGTCGACGACGCTGAAGTTCGCAGCGAGCGCGAGGCCGCTGAGCGGCGTCCATCCGACCATGATCTCCGCGCCGCGTGCGTTGCGGCGGTCCTTGTTCTCGAGCGGCGGGCTGCCGACGCACGAGCTGCCGACGATGATGTTCGTGATCTCGTTGCGGAAGACGTTCACCTCGAGCCGGACCTGGCCGAGCGGCGCGCCCGGGAAGCGCCGCTCGATCCCGAGCTCCGCCGCGGTGTTCTCCTCGGGCTGCAGAGCGGCGTTGCCGTTCGGGCATGCCGACGTGCCGGTCAGCTGCGCCATGCTCGGCGTCGCGAAGCCGCTGCCGATGTTGCCTTTGAGACGCGTGACGTCGTTCAGAAAGTAGACGGCGGTGGCCTTGTACGTGGAGAACCCGCCGAAGTCGCTGTTGTCGTCGCGGCGCGCACCGACGGTGTAGAGGAACCGGTTCTTCGCGCCTTGAAACTGCGCGAACACCGCGCTGTTCGTGATGTCGTCCGGATTGATCGCCTCGAAGATGCCGCCCGTCACGCTCTGCTCGTTGCGCTCGACGCCGAACGTCAGCACGTGGTCCGGGCGCAGCTCGACGTCGGCCTGATAGTCGATCTGGATGATGCGCTGGTCGCGCTCCGTCTCCCGGGCGATCCCGTGCTCGAATCCCTGGCTCAGGCTGCCGGAGCGCGAGAGGCCGAGCACGTTCTGCCACCTGCCGTCCGCCGGCTCGTGAACGAGCTGAAGCCGCGTCGCGTAATCGGTCTCCTCGTAGTGCCTGTCCGCGTCGACCTCGAAGTTGTCGTCCTCGCGGTGCGTCTCGACCCATCGGGCCATGCCCTCGAGCCGCAGCGCCGGCGCGAGCGCATAGCCGAGCCGCGCGGAGGCGGCCTTGTGGCGGCGCTCGTCCCGCTCGCCGTTCGGGTCCCCGACGGAGAACCAGTCCGAGCGGAACACGCTGCCTTCGACCGAGTAGTCGAAGCGCTCCACGGAGCCTCTGGCCGTGCCGGTGAGCTTGCGCGTGCTCCAGCTCCCGAGCTCGACGGACGTGCTGCCCGTTGGCGGGCCTTCGCCGCGCTTCGTGATGATATTGATGACGCCGGCCGCGGCGTCGCCGCCGTACAGCGTGCTTTGCGGCCCGCGCAGCACCTCCACCCGCTCGATGTTGTCGGGCGTGACGGCATTGATGATCTCGGAGCGGCGGAACGACGGCATCGTCATCCGCACGCCGTCGATGAGCACCAGCGTGTGCTGGAACGGCGCGCCGCGAATGTGCACGCGGGGCGCGACGCTTTCCGAGTTCGCGGTGCTCACTCCGGGCACCTGATCCAGCACGTCGAAGACCCGGACGACGTTCTGCCGCTCGAGCTCGGCGCTGCCGATGACGGTCACGGAGCTGCCGGTCCGGCTGATCGGCACCTCGGTCCGGGTCGCGCTCACGACGACCTCCTCGACATAGTTCCCGCGGCCGTCGGCGGGGGGCTGCGCGAAGCCGAGGACGGGCACGCCCGCCGCTGCGCCGGCCAGCGCGACCGACACCGCCGCCCGCAGTCCCGTGCCCGCTCGGACGGCGGCGCCGCCGTTTCTCTCTCGCTCGATCTGCACCGTGAGTCCTCCGTTCGAGTGACCAGGGCGGGGAGGTGCTATCCGGCCGCAATGGCCGCCGCGGCCCCGAGCAGCGGCAGCGCGCAGCCCGCGGCCGGCAGCGTGCGCGGCGCGAACGCCAGCAGCAGCGCGACCGCGAGGGCCGCGACCGTGAGCAGCCCGAGCCACGCGACGATGCCGACGGAAAGGCCCCACGCGGCCGCCGCGGCCCCGAGCGCCCCGCCGATCAGCGCGATGCCGAGCGCGCGGTAGAGCACGGACGCGCGCCGCGCCGGGGTGCGGCGCCAGACCTGCCGATGATGGCGGTCCATCGACAGGCACAGACCGGTGAAGCCGGCGAAGGCGAGCGTCAGCGCGAACAGGACCATGACTCCCCTCAAAGGCACGAGGCCGATCGGCCTCATCACTCCACCGCGGCCGCATCCTGGCGAGCCGGGCCGGTCGGACGGCCGCGAAGCCGCCGGGATCTCAACATTCGAAGTCCCGTCGCTCAAGCTAATAACGGTTGCGCGGCGCAGCCGCGTGCGCACCCGTCTCGGCTCTCGTTCGAGCCTTGAAGATCAAAGGCTTGCACCGAAGCCGTTAACGGTTAAGGAACGGTTAGCGGCTCGCGTTGCGGCGCGCCGGCGCGCTACACTGCCGGCGTCCTACCGGGGTTGGCAAATACGAACGGGAGGGGAGATGCCACGTCATGCGGCATTTGCTGCGGCGGGGATTCTGCTGCTCGCGGCCGGCAGCGCCGCCAATGCGCACAGCCCGGTCTGCAACTGCTACGACAACGGCGACGGCACGATCACTTGCGAGGGCGGCTTCTCGGACGGCAGCTCCGCCGAGGGCGTCCCGATCCGCGTCGTCGACGCGCGCGACCGCGTGCTCGTGAACGGGCAGATGGACGCGGCGGGCACGTTCTCGTTCGAGAAGCCGGACGGCGACTTCCACGTCGTCTTCGATGCGGGCCAGGGTCACACGGTCACGATCTACGGCGCGGACATCGAGGAGTAGGTCGTGAGATCCCGCAGAGACCGGCTGCGGGCCGCCGCCGCGGTCCTGATCGCGGGCGCCGCCGGGCCCGCCGCCGCGCACTTTCAGATCCTGTACATGCCGGAGACCGCCCTCGTGTCCGGCGGCGCGGCGCACGTCGCGATGCTGTTCACCCATCCGGCCCACGGCGGGCCCGGCATGGACATGGGGCCGCCGGAGGAGTTCTACGTCGTGAGCCAGCGCGGCGCGGATTCGGAGCCCGTGCGCCGCGATCTGCGCGAGCATCTGACGGCGATTGCATGGCAATCCGGGGACGGCGAGGTCGACGCTTACGAGGCGCGCCTGCCCCGGTCCGTCATGCGCTCGCTCGGCGACTACGTGTTCGTCCTCGTGCCGTCGCCGTACTACGAGGCGGGCGAGGACAAGTACATCCAGCAGTTCACGAAGACCATCGCGAACGTCGGCGGCGTGCCGGGCAACTGGGCCGAGCCCGTGGGGCTCGCCGCGGAGATCCTGCCGCTCGACAAGCCCTATGCGAACTGGACCGGAGGCCTCTTTCGCGGCATCGTGCTCGCGGACGGCGAGCCCGTGCCGCACGCCGAGCTCGAGGTCGAGTATATGAACCATCCGCCGGACCTCGACGCGCGCGCGCTCGCCGCCGAGGGGCAGGTCGCCTACCCGCAGAGCGCGTTCGCGACGATGTCGATCAGGGCGAACGAGCGGGGCGAGTTCGCGATCGGCCTGCCGCGCGCCGGGTGGTGGGGCATCTGCGCGCTCGGCGTCGGCCGGAAGACCGAGCACGAAGGGAAGGAGCTGTCGCAGGACGCCGTGCTATGGATCCAGGTGAAGGACATGCGGTGACGCGGCGGCTCGAGGTGGTCCGGCCCGCCGGCGGGCGCACGGAGACGCTGATCGTCGCCGGCGTCGTGGCGGGCATCCTCGCCGTCAACGCCGCGGCGGTCTCGGCCCGCCGCATCGATTCGTCCGCGCCGCGCCTGCTCGAGTGGCAGATCAGCGCGTTCTACGATCTCGCCCCCGCCGATCAGGCGATCTACAACGCGCTGACGGCCGCGGCCGAGGAGCTGTGGTGGGCGCACGGAGAGCTCTTGACCTTCGGCACGGAGGAGGAGCGGGCGGATCCGTGGCCGACGGTCGAGCAGCTGGACGCCGATTACCTGATGCCGCCGTTTCATCGCGACGCGTCGTGGGCCGCGCAGGGCGAGGTCGAGTGGCAGCGGATCGCGTCGTTCTCGTTCGAGGGTCAGGCCGTCTATTTCGGCTCGGGCGGCAAGCTCGACAACCAGAGCGCGTACCTGCTGTCGCTGTCGCACACGCACAAGGGCGCGAGCTACGCGGACGGCGCGACCGTGTGGGTTCACGCCGATCCGCACGTCGAGCCTCCGGACACGGTCAAGCGCGATTCGCTGATCCTGAACGGATGGAAGGAAGTCGTGCCGTACAGCGGCGCGATGGAAGTGAAGCGGCTGAAGGGGGAGTGAACGTCATGTCGGGCTTCGCGAGACGGATGTTGCGGGCGCTGTTGCCTTCGGTCCTCGCGCTCGTCGGGAGCGCCGCGCTCGCCGCGCCGCTGCGCATCGGCGTCACGCTGCACCCTTATTACAGCTTTGCGGCGAATATCGTCGGCGAGCGCGCGGAGGTCGTGCCGCTGATCGAGGCCGGCAACAACCCGCACAACTACACGCCGCAGCCGAACGACATGAAGCGCGTGCTCGAGATGGATGCGCTGATCGTGAACGGCATCGGCCACGACGAATGGGCGTTCGAGATCGTCAGGGCGGCGGGCGTCGAAGGCAAGCTGCCGCTGATCTACGCGAACGACGGCGTCGCGCTGATCCCGCTCCCGGCCGACGAGGGCCAGGCGAAGGTCGTGAACCCGCACACGTTCGTGTCGACGACCGCCGCGATCCAGCAGATCTACACGATCGCGCGGGCGCTCGGCGAGCTCGATCCCGACAACGCCGCGTACTACCGCGACAACGCGCGCGCGTACGCGACGCGCATCCGGCGCCTCAAGGCCGAGTACACGGCGAAGCTCGCGGACCTCGACGTGTCGCAGTTCCGCTGCGCGACGATGCACGGGGCCTACGGCTACCTGATGCAGGAATTCGGCCTGCGGGAGGTCGCGGTCATCGAGCCGCGCCACGGCGTCGAGCCCACCGCGCGGCAGCTCGCGGAGACGATCGACAAGATCAAGGCGGCGAACGTCAACGTGCTGTTCGCCGAGAAGTACTTCACGAGCAGGCTCGCGGATACGATCAGGAACGAGACGGGCGTCAGGATGTACTCCTTCTCGCACATGTCGGACGGCGAGTACACGGCGGACCTCTTCGAGCGCGAAACCCGCGAGAACCTCGAGACGCTCGTCGAGGCCATCCGCTCGGTGGCCGAAGGCGGCTGACCCTCGTGTCCGGTCCTTCGATCACCTTCCGCGAGGTGGGCCTCGAGCTCGCCGGCACGCGGATCCTGCACGACGTCGATTTCGCCGTCGAGGCCGGCAGCGTCCATTGCATCATCGGCCCGAACGGCGGGGGCAAGACCTCGCTGATCCGCTGCCTGCTCGGCCAGATGCCGCACACCGGCACGATCTCGATCGAGTGGCGCGGCGGCGCGACGACGATCGGCTACGTGCCGCAGCTTCTCGACTTCGACAGGACGCTGCCGGTAACCGTCGAGGACTTCATGGCGCTCGTCTGCGAGCGCCGCCGGCCGGCGTTCGTCGGGCTCTCGCGCAAGAGGAGGGCCGAGGCCGCGGAGGCGCTCGCGCGCGTCGGGCTGCGCGGCAAGCGCCGCACGAAGCTCGGCAGCCTCTCGGGCGGCGAGCGCCAGCGTGTGCTGTTCGCGCAGGCGCTCCTGCCCGCCCCGGCGCTGCTCGTCCTCGACGAGCCGATGACGAGCATGGACGAGGTCGGCGAGGCCCTGTTCCTCGACGTCATTCGCGAGCTCGCCGCGGACGGCGTCACGATCGTCTGGGTCGCCCACGATCTCGCGCAGGTCCGCGCGACGGCCGACGCGGTCACCTGCATCAGCAGGACGGTGCTCTTCAGCGGTCCTCCCGACGCCGTGCTCGGCGACGGGCGGGCCGAGGTTCTGTTCACCGCGGCGGGCAGAACGGCATGACCGGGATCTACGAATGGATCCGGGGGTCCGTGCAGATCCTCGCGTACGACGGCTACCTGCCGCAAGCGCTGCAGTACAACTTCGTCGTCAACGCGCTGCTCTGCTCGCTGCTGATCGGGCCCGTGCTCGGCGCCGTCGGCACGATGGTCGTGACGAAGCGGATGGCGTTCTTCTCCCAGGCGGTCGGTAATGCCGCGATGACCGGCGTCGGCATCGGCGTGCTGCTCGGCGAGCCGTACACGGAGCCGTACGTCTCGATGTTCTCGTTCTGCGTGCTGTTCGGCCTCCTGCTGAACTACACGCGCAACAAGACCCGCATCTCGTCGGACACGCTGATCGGCGTGTTCCTGTCGATCTCGCTCGCGGTCGGCGCGTCGCTGCTGCTGTTCGTGTCGGCGAAGGTCAACACGCACATCCTCGAGGCCGTCCTGTTCGGCTCCGTGCTGACCGTCAGCGACACCGACATGAACGTGCTGCTGATCGTCGTCGCGGCCGTGCTCGTGATCGGCGTGCCGCTCTTCAACGGGATGCTGCTCGCGAGCCTCAATCCGAGCCTCGCCCGCGTGCGCGGCGTGCCGGTGGACCTCCTCGAGTACGTGTTCGTGCTGATGATCACGCTCTTGACCGTCGCGTGCCTGAAGATCGTCGGCGCCGTGCTGGTCGAGGCGCTGCTGCTGATCCCGGCGGCCGCCGCGCGCAACGTCATCACGTCGATGCGAGGCTTCGTGCTCGTCAGCATGGCGATATCCACCGTGAGCTGCATCGCGGGCGTGATCGTGCCGATGCAGTTCGATCTGCCGCTGCCGTCGGGCGGCGCGATCATCATCGTCGCGGCGATCGTGTTCGCGCTCACGACGCTGATCCGCTCGACCGTCGGCCGCTTTCGGGAAGCGGGGGTTTGACATGAAGCACCATGCGTTCGCCCGCGCGGCGCTGCTCGTCGGCGCATCGGCCCTCTGGTCCGCGGGCGCGGCCGCCGAGCCGGACGAGCTGCTCGTCCTGACCGCGCTGCCGGTCACGTACTCGATCACCGCGGCGCTCGCCGAAGGCACGTCGATCACCGTCGAGAACGTGCCGGAGGACGGCCGGCCGATGAACGCCCTCGTCAATCTGCTGACGCAGCGTCCGGAGCGCTTCGAGGCGCGCCTGGCCCGGGCGGACGCCGTCGTGACGATCGGCAAGCTGTGGCTCGACGATCCGCTTTACACGGCAGCGAGAGGCGCGAACATCCGCGTCGTCGAGATCGACGCGACGAAGCCGTGGTCGGCGACGCTCGAGGGCGTGTCCGTCGTCGCGCAGCCGGCGCAGCAGGGACCGTGGGCCGCGGCGGGTGCGGCGCCGCGGGAGCCGTCCGTCTACTACTGGCTGAGCCCGTCCAATGCCGCGCGCTCCGCCGACATCGTCGCGCGGGATCTGATGCGGCTCGCGCCCGACGACGCCGAGCGGATCGAGGGCAATCTCAAACGGCTGCGCGCCGGGCTCGTCGAGCTGAAGCGCGAGTACGAGCTGAAGTTTGCCGCGCTCGACGACGTCACCGTGTTCACGCTCGCGCCGGAGTTCGTCTACCTGCTGGCCGACATGGGGCTCTTCGTCGACGGCGCGTTCTTCAAGCAGGACATCGACTGGACGGACGACGATCTCGAGGCCGTCGAGACGTACCTGCGCACGCGCGCGATTCCGGTCGCCGTCCACAAGTGGGAGCCGGACCCGCGCATCGCCGCCGCGGTCCGGGCGGCCGGCACCGAGCTCGTGGTGCTCGACCCGATCGAGATCGGCCCCGAGGAGGACGGCCGCCTGGCCGGCGACGGCTACCAGCGGCTGTTGCGGCGCAACCTCGACGCGCTGCACTCGGCGCTTGCGCGCGCGCAGCGCGCCGACTGAGGCCGAGCTGCGGTGCCCGGCGGATGGTAGAGACGGCGGCGTTGCTCATTGACGAGGTGTTGCCGCGGCAGCCGATTCGCCAGTGGGTGCTATCGCTGCCGATTGCACTAAGATACCTTTTGGCG
>Ga0182746_1002434_pt1 | contig 14306 bp, 11 predicted proteins | sample eDN3rd30CBELigOP_FD_128881 | JGI IMG/M metagenome (GOLD analysis project Ga0182746, IMG submission 128881) | Enriched Organic Plus compost microbial communities from Emeryville, California, USA - eDNA 3rd pass 30_C BE-Lig OP (version 2) (version 2) ... | reverse complement strand
GACATGCAATCGAAGCCGGACCTCGCGGTGCAGATTGCGCGGCGGTGGTACGACACCGAGAATGTCGACGTGATTGTCGATGTGCCGGCGTCAGCGGGCGCTATCGCGATCCAGGGCATGGCCACCGAGAAGAACAAGACCTTCCTCGGCACGGTGGCGGCGACGCCGGAACTCACGCTCAAGGCCTGTTCGCCGAATGCGCTGCATTGGGTCGTGAGCACCACCGGGCTGGCGCGCGGGCCGGTGATGGCGCTGTCGGCCGAAGGTGCGAAAAGCTGGTTTCTGCTGATGCCGGACTATCAGCTTGGTCGTGATCTCGTCGCCCAGGCCACGCCGATGATCAAGGAGCTCGGCGGCAAGATCGTCGAGACGGTTTATTATCCGACCGGCACCACCGACTATGCGCAGTATCTCCTGCGCGCGCAGGCCTCCGGCGCGGACGTCATCGGCACCGGCGGTGTCGGCCTCGAACTCTCCACCCAGATCAAGCAGGCGGTGGAATTCGGCATCCTGCCCTCCTCCAAACAGAAGCTCGCCGCCTTCGTTCTCAACATCTCGGATGTGCATGCCGTCGGCCTGCAGACCATGCAGGGCCTGTGGCTGATGCAGGAATTCTACTGGGACCAGAACGACGAGACGCGGAAGTTCAGCAAGGATTTCTTTGCCCGCTTCGGCAAGATGCCGAACTTCACCCACGCCTCGGACTATTCGGGAACGCTGGCCTATCTGAAAGCTGTCGAAGCCGCCGGCACGGACGATCCAAAGACCGTCATCGCCAAGATGAAGGAAGGTGGAATGCGCTTTGGCATGTCGATCAAGATCCGTCCCGACGGACGCGCGCTGGCCGACAGCACACTCTATCAGGTGAAGTCACCGGCGGAATCAAAGGCTCCGTGGGACTATCTCCGCAAGGTGAGCGACATTCCGGCTGACAAACTCTATCTCCCGCCGGACCCCACCCTGTGTCTGCTGGCCAAGTGACTGGCCGAGCGACCTGAGCAGCCTGCATCGCCGGAGGAACACCGCCTCCGGCGACGCCTGTCAAAACGGACCGTGACCGGCATCTTCGGCCAATTGATCGGGTTGATACGTGTCTCTTCCAGTGCTGCTCGGCCAGATGCTCGTGGGTCTGATCAACGGCGCGTTCTACGCGACGCTGAGTCTCGGCCTGTCCATCATCTTCGGGCTGCTCGGCGTCGTGAATCTGGCGCAGGGCGCGTTCTACATGCTTGGCGCCTTCTTTGCCTGGATGCTGCTGCAGGGAATGGGCATCGGCTATTGGTGGGCGCTTATCCTCGCACCGATCGGCGTGGCGGCGGTCGCAACAGTGATCGAACGGCTGCTGATCCGCCGCATCTACGGCCTTGAACACTCTTTCGGCCTGCTGCTCACCTTCGGTATCTTCCTGATCATCCAGGGCACCTTCGTCTACGTCTTCGGCTCGGCCGGGCAGCCCTATCCGATCCCGCCGGAGCTGCAGGGCGGCTACAATCTCGGCTTCATGTTCCTGCCGAAGTATCGCCTCTGGGTGATCGTCGTCTCGCTGACGCTCTGCTTCACAACCTGGTACGTCATCGAGCGCACGCCGGTCGGCCGGACCTTGCGCGCGGCGAGTGAGAATCCCGATCTCACCCGCGCTTTCGGCATCAACGTCCCAAGCCTGGTAACGATCGGCTTTGCGGTGGGTGTGGGTCTTGCCGCCATCGCCGGTGTTCTGGCCGCACCGATCTATGCGGTGAGCCCATTGATGGGCGCTGACATCATCATCGTGGTCTTCGCCGTGGTGGTGATCGGCGGCATGGGCTCGATCCTCGGCTCCATTGTCACCGGCGTGGGTCTCGGCCTGCTGGAAGGCGTGACCAAGGCGTTCTATCCGCAGGCGTCGACATCCGTGATCTTCGTCATGATGATCCTGGTGCTGCTCCTCAAGCCGGCAGGCCTGTTCGGCCGGGAGCGATGACGTGAGCCTGCTGACCAGACGGTTGCTCATGCTCGGCGGCTTTGCTTTCCTGCTCGTCGCGCCCTTCGTGTTCTATCCGCTGTTCCTCATCAAGTTCCTCTGTTTCGCGCTGTTCGCCTGCGCGTTCAACCTCGCGATGGGAACGGCGGGCCTGCTCTCGTTCGGCCATGCAGCCTTCTTCGGCAGCGCGGCCTATGTGGCTGCGCACTCCGCGAAAGTGTGGGGCTTTCCGTTCGAGGCCGCGGTCCTGTCCGGCGGCCTGGCGGCGGGTTTCCTCGGGCTCATCTTCGGCGTCATCTCGATCCGCCGCCCCGGCATCTATTTCACCATGATCACGCTGGCGCTGGCCCAGCTGATCTATTTCCTCGCCGTGCAGTTGCCGTTCACCCACAGCGAGGACGGCATCCAGAGCGTGCCACGCGGCTATCTGTTCGGGGTGGTCAACCTGACCAACATGTATGCGATGTATTTCACCACCGTGGGGATCTTCATCATCGGCCTGGCGATCATCTATCGCGTCGTGCATTCGCCGTTCGGCAGCATCCTCAAGGCGATCCGGGAAAACCCCGCCCGCGCCATGTCGCTTGGCTTCGACGCCGACCGCTTCAAGCTGGCGGCCTTCGTGATCTCCGCAGCGCTCTCGGGCATCGCCGGCGCGACCAAGGCCATCGCCTTCCAGTTCGCATCGCTGTCCGACGTCCACTGGATCATTTCCGGCGACGTGATCCTGATGGCGCTGCTGGGCGGATCGGCAACGATCTTCGGCCCCGTCGTCGGTGCGGCGCTGATCCTCGGGCTGGATGAATTCCTCGCCGAGTCCGGCTGGCCGATCCAGCCCATCATCGGCACAATCTTCGTCATCTGCGTCCTGCTGTTCCGCCGCGGCATCGTCGGAGAACTGGACAACCTTCTGTTTGTCCGCAAGAGATAGGCTCGCCCTGCGGGGGCGTCTCCACGGCGTCTTTGATTGATGTTTACACTTGTTCCTTATGCTGCACGCGCCGCAGATGCCGCCGCCTCCCTGCGCGACAACTGTGGCGCGCCTTCGTGACTGAAGCAGCGACAGGCCGGCTCATCATGAAGTCCGGCAGCGCATACAACCGATGGGGTCGGTGATGGCGACGCGACGTGATTTCCTGCAGGCTGCCGGCGGGCTGGCCGGCGCGCTCTCGACCGGGGCTGTCGCAACCGGGAGCATCACGACGGCGGCTGCTGCCGATGCGCGGCAGACACCGAATATCATCGTCCTGATGACGGATCAGGAGCGCTACCACACCCATTGGCCGGCAGGCTGGGTCGAGGCCAACCTGCCGGGCTTTGTGCGCCTGCAGCGGCACGGCCTGACGTTTCACCGCGCCTATACCGCCGCCAGCGAATGCTCGCCCAGCCGCGCGGTGATGATGACCAGCCAGTTCTCCCCGTTGAACCGGGTGGCGCGCACGTTTCTCTGGCCCGGCCTGCCGGGCGTCCAGCAGCGCCCGAATATCGGCTCCCTGTTGCGGGAGCGCGCCGGCTATCATGTGGTGTGGAAGGGCAAGTGGCACCTCAGTTTCTCACAGAACGCCAAGCCGGGCTCGGGTGGCGAAACCTGGACCAATGCCGACATCGCGCATATGGACAGCTACTACGGTCTCGCGGAATGGAATCCGCCCGATGCCGGCAACGCCATTCAGGAGCGCCAGCCCGGGGTGTTCGGCTATTTTGACGGACTGTCCACCCTCGGCGGCGGCAACCCCAACAATGACGGACGCTACGTCCAGGGCGTGACGCCCGGCGCCACGGGGCAGACACCCGGCCTGGGCGAAAGCGTGGTGGATTTCCTGGCGCGAGCCCGCACGCTGGGACGCCCGTTCTGTTTGTTCGTCTCATTGGTCAATCCGCATGACATCGGCTTCTTTCCCGACGGCTGGACAGACGGCGGCTACAAGCGGGAGGACTTTGCATCGCTCGGGATCGATCTGCCGCCGAACTTCGCCGACGACCTGAGCACCAAGCCGAAAATCCAGAGCCAGGCGCGCGCGGCGTTCGACGCCTCCGCGCCGCTGCCGAACTCCGATGCGCAGCGCGACTACGTCAACTTCTACGCCTATCTGCACAAGGTCGTCGATCAGCGCATCGTGACCATCCTCGATGCGCTCGACGCCCAGGGCCTCACCGACAGCACCGTTGTGCTGCGGTTCGCTGATCACGGTGAGCTCGGCCTGTCGCATGGCATGCGGGAGAAGAGCTACAGCGCCTATGAGGAGATGATCCATATCCCGCTGGTCGTCTCGAATCCGCTGCTCTATCCGGAGCCGCGCGAAACCCAGGCCTTCTATTCCCACCTCGATCTGCTTCCGACGCTTGCTGAACTGGCCGGTGTGCCGGAACTCGGGTCGTACGGGCTTGGCAAGAGCATCGTGCCGGTGCTGCGCGATCCCTCGGCCAGCGTGCAGGATTCCGTCCTGTTCTCATACGACGATGTATTCGGCCTTCCGGCGGGCGCCGCCGGCGCCAATCTGCGTGCGCTGCGTGAGCGCGACTGGACCTATGCGGTCTATTTCGGCATCGACGGCAGCGCGATCGAATACGAACTCTACGATCTCACGACCGATCCCCTTCAGATGACGAACCTGCTGCACGGCACACCGTCGGCCGAGATTCGCTCGGAATGGGCGCGGCTGCACGGAATACTCACTCAGAAACTGGCGGATGCGGCCAATCTCCCGGTGAGCTTTCCATGGCCTTACGCGCCAGCGGCAGCCTGAGCGCGACAACCGCCGGCAATGCCACAGATGCTATTCGTTGCGGGCTTCAAACCGGCGACTCATCGCGAGCGCGGCGAGCGTGCAGACAGCGCCTGACAACAGATAAGCGCCGGAGGCGATCAGGCCGAAGCGGCTCGACAGCAGCAGCGCGACCAGCGGCGCAAAGCCTGCGCCGAACAGCCAGGCGAGATCGGACGTCAGTGCGGATCCGGTGTAGCGATACGCCTTGGAAAAGTTCGCGGCGACCGAGCCGGATGACTGCCCCAGCGACAGGCCGAGCAGCGCAAAGCCGACGACCATGAAGATGACCTCACCGACATCGCCGCCATCCAATAGTTGAGGCGCGAAGCCGCTGAAGGCCGCGATGGCAGCCGCCGTTCCCGCGAGCAGCGTGCGGCGGCCGATCCGATCAGCGACATAACCGGAAACGAAGGTGGCCACCAGGCCGACGGCGGCGCCGATCATCTCAATGACCATGAAGCGTGCCGGTCTCTCCTTGGTGAACAGAAAGACCCAGGAGAGCGGAAACACCGTGACCATGTGAAACAGCGCAAAGCTGGCAAGCGGTGCGAATGCGCCGATGACCACATGGCCGCCTTCGGCGCGCAGCGTGTCCCTCACCGTCGCGGGCTGCAGTTCGCGGCTTTCGAACAGCTTGACGTATTGCGGTGTCGCCACCATGCGCAGCCGCGCGAACAGCGCCACGACGTTGATCGCAAACGCAACAAAGAACGGATAGCGCCAGCCCCAGTCGAGAAAGTCCGCAGAAGAGAGGTTGTCGACGAAGAAAGCGAAGAGAGCCGCCGCAACCAGAAGGCCAAGCGGCGCGCCGAGCTGCGGGATCATCGCATACCAGCCCCGCCGCCGCTCAGGGGCATTCAGGGCGAGAAGCGAGGCAAGCCCATCCCATTCACCACCCAGCGCCAGACCCTGGCCGATGCGGAACAGCGCCAGCAGCACAGCCGACGCCACACCGATCTGCTCGTAACCTGGCAGGAACGCGATCGCGACAGTGGAACTGCCGAGCAAAAACAACGTGATCGTCAGCTTGACCCCACGCCCCCACGCGCGATCGATGGCCATGAAGATCACGGTGCCGATCGGCCGGGCCACAAAGGCAAGCGCAAAAATGCCGAAGGAATAGAGAGTTCCCGTCAACGGATCGACATAGGGGAAAACGAGCTTTGGAAACACCAGGACCGAGGCGATGGCGTAGACAAAAAAATCGAAGAATTCGGACGTCCGCCCGATGATGACGCCGATGGCGATCTCATCAGGATTTGCCGCGCCATGGTGGGCATTCGCCTGCCGTCTGTTCTGTCCGAGCGCCGCTGATATCTCGCTCATAAGCTGACCCTGCTCCTGACCCGGGCGCCGGCCCTTCCAGGGTCCGAACTGCCGCGGGACACCTTCTGTCCTATGCTGCGATGCGGGAGGATTGGGCAAATTGTCCAATGTCCCTGGTGCTGCAGCGCAGCTAGCGGTGGCCCGTGAGCCGCCACAGCCGCTGACAGGAACCCGCCTTGAACCGTTTCCGCATCATCGCCCTGCTCCCCTTGGTTGCAATGCTCAGCGCCTGCAATGCCATTGTGCTGAACCCATCCGGCGACGTGGCGATCCAGCAGCGCGATCTCGTGATCATCTCCACGGTGCTCATGCTGCTGATCATCATCCCGGTGATGGCGCTGACGGTTCTGTTCGCGTGGCGCTACCGGCAATCCAACACGGCCGCGCAATATGATCCCGACTGGGATCATTCGACCCAGCTCGAACTGGTCATCTGGGCCGCGCCGCTCCTGATCATCATTTGCCTGGGCGCGTTGACCTGGATGGGGACGCATCTGCTCGATCCCTATCGCCGCATTGCCCGCATCTCGCCTGACATGCCGATCGTGGAGGACACGACGCCATTGCGTGTCGATGTCGTCGCACTCGACTGGAAATGGCTGTTCATCTACCCCGACTATGGCGTCGCCACGGTGAACGAGATGGCCGCGCCGGTGAACCGGCCGATCGACTTCCGCATCACGGCCTCTTCCGTGATGAATTCCTTCTACGTGCCCGCCCTCGCCGGCCAGATCTACGCGATGCCGGGGATGCAGACGAAGCTTCACGCCGTGATGAACGAGCCCGGCACCTATCAGGGCTTCTCCGCGAACTACAGCGGCGCCGGCTTCTCCGGCATGCGCTTCAACTTCCTCAGCGGCTCCGACGGCGACTTCAACACATGGATTGCGGATGTGAAGGCCGCCGGCGGCAATCTCAATCGTGAAGCGTATCTCCAACTCGAACGGCCCAGCGAGAACGTGCCGGTGCGCCGTTACGGGGCGGTCGAGCCGGGCCTGTTCAACGCCATCCTCAACATGTGCGTCGAGCCCGGCAAGATGTGCATGAACGAGATGTCCGCCATCGACGCCAAGGGCGGTCTCGGCCTTGCCGGCATCTCCAACATCGTGCGGCTCGAATACGACAAGACAGTCCGGCGCGGCACCGCCGCACTTCCTGACAAGACCTACGTCGCCAGCGTCTGCGCCATCGACGAGCCCGTCAAGACCGACGCCGAGATCCAGCTGATGCCGCCGCTCAACACCCTGCCGCTGCTCGGCGCGGGATTGCAGCGCCCCATGTCCCTCCTGCGCGATCGCCCGTCGCGTCCGGCGCAGGCCTTCACGCCTGTTCCACCGCGCCGACCTTTCAATTCGTGATCCGGTGACGCCACCATGTTTGAGACTCTCGACCTTCAGAAACTGATCTTCGGCCGGCTCACGCTCGAATCTCTTCCGATCCATGAGCCGATCCTGGTCGTCACCTTCGCGGTTGTGGCGCTGGGCGGTGCACTGCTGCTCGGGGCTGTCACCTATTTCCGCCTGTGGGGCTACCTGTGGCGCGAATGGTTCACGACCATCGACCACAAGCGCATCGGCATCATGTACATGGTGCTGGGCATCATCATGCTGCTGCGCGGCTTTTCCGACGCCATCATGATGCGCCTGCAGCAGGCCATGGCCTTCGGAGGCTCCGAGGGCTATCTGCCCGCCCATCACTACGATCAGGTCTTCACGGCCCATGGCGTGATCATGATCTTCTTCGTGGCGATGCCGATGGTCACCGGGCTGATGAATTTCATCGTGCCCCTGCAGATCGGCGCGCGCGATGTCTCCTTTCCGTTCCTCAACAACTTCAGCTTCTGGATGACCACCGCCGGCGCGCTCATCGTGATGGCGTCGCTGTTCATCGGTGAATTCGCGCGCACCGGCTGGCTCGCCTATCCGCCATTGTCGAACATCGGCTACAGCCCCGATGTCGGCGTCGACTATTACATCTGGGGACTGCAGGTTGCAGGTGTCGGGACCTTGCTATCCGGCGTGAACCTCGTCGCCACCATCGTGAAACTGCGCGCGCCGGGCATGACCATGATGAAGATGCCGGTCTTCACCTGGACCGCGCTGTGCACCAACGTGCTGATCGTCGCCGCCTTTCCGGTGCTGACCGCCGTCCTCGCCCTGCTCTCGCTCGATCGCTACATCGGCACCAATTTCTTCACCAACGACTTCGGCGGCAGCCCGATGATGTATGTGAACCTCATCTGGATCTGGGGCCATCCGGAGGTCTACATCCTCATCCTGCCGGCGTTCGGAATCTTCTCGGAAGTCACCTCGACCTTCTCGGGCAAGAGGCTGTTCGGCTACACCTCGATGGTCTACGCGACCGTCGTCATCACCATCCTGTCCTATCTCGTCTGGCTGCATCACTTCTTCACCATGGGCTCGGGCGCGAGCGTGAATTCCTTCTTTGGAATCACGACCATGATCATCTCGATCCCGACCGGCGCGAAGATCTTCAACTGGCTGTTCACGATGTATCGCGGCCGCATCCGCTTCGAACTGCCGATGATGTGGACCATCGCCTTCATGCTGACCTTCGTGATCGGCGGCATGACCGGCGTCCTGCTCGCCGTTCCGCCGGCTGACTTCGTGCTGCACAACAGCCTGTTCCTCGTCGCGCATTTCCACAACGTCATCATCGGCGGCGTGCTGTTCGGCCTGTTTGCCGGCATCGCCTACTGGTGGCCGAAGGCGTTCGGATTCAAGCTCGATCCGTTCTGGGGCAAGATGTCGTTCTGGTTCTGGGTTGTCGGCTTCTACTTCGCCTTCATGCCGCTTTATGTGCTCGGCCTGATGGGTGTGACCCGCCGGCTGCGCGTGTTCGATGACCCCTCGTTGCAGATCTGGTTCGTCATTGCCGGGTTCGGCGCCTTCCTCATCACCCTCGGCATCGCGTCCTTCCTGGTCCAGATCTATGTCAGCATCCGCAGGCGCGAGGCGCTGCGCGATGTGACCGGCGACCCATGGGATGGCCGAACGCTGGAGTGGTCCACCTCCTCGCCTCCGCCGGTCTACAATTTCGCCTTCACGCCGGTGGTCCATGACAACGACGCCTGGTGGGACATGAAGAAGCGCGGCTATCAGCGCCCGCTGGAAGGCTTCCGACCTATCCACATGCCGAGCAACACCGGCGCGGGCATCATCCTCGCAGGCATCAGCGCCGTCTTCGCCTTCGCCATGATCTGGTACATCTGGTGGCTCGCCATCGTCAGCTTCGCTGCGCTGCTCGTCGTCGCCATCGGCCACACCTTCAACTATCACCGCGACTACAACATTCCGGCGGACGACGTCATCCGCACCGAACGCGAGCGGACGCTTCTCCTGTCGGGACGGGCCTGATCACATGACCACAATGACGGCCATCAACGAGACCACGGCCACGCCGGTCTTCTATCTGGCGGAGGAGCACGAGCATGCCGAAGGCGGCAGCACGATGCTCGGCTTCTGGATCTATCTGATGAGCGATTGCCTCATCTTCGCGGTCCTGTTCGCCACCTATGGCGTACTGGGCGGCAACTATGCGGCCGGGCCCTCCCCCAGGGACCTGTTCGACCTGCCGCTGGTCGCGGTGAATACCTCGATGCTGCTGCTCTCCTCGATCACCTATGGCTTTGCCATGCTGACCATGGAGAGGGGTCGCATCGGCGCCACCCAGGGCTGGCTGGCCGTGACCGCGCTGTTCGGTCTGGCCTTCGTCGGCATCGAACTGTTCGAATTCGCACACATGATCCACCAAGGCGCAACGCCCCAACGCAGCGCCTTCCTGTCATCGTTTTTTGCGCTGGTCGGCACCCACGGCCTTCACGTCACATTCGGGCTGATCTGGATGGTGACACTGATGGCTCAGGTGGCCCGCCATGGCCTGATCCAGGCCAACAGGCGCCGGCTGATGTGCCTGAGCATGTTCTGGCACTTCCTGGACGTGATCTGGATCGGCGTCTTCACCTTCGTCTATCTGATGGGAATGCTGCGATGAGCGTCGATGCCCATGCCGAACATGGCGTGAAAGCCCATGCCAGCCACGATGCGCACGACACCAGCGATGCGCACAGCCACGGCTCACTGCGCAGCTACCTGACCGGCTTCGGCCTGTCGGTCATCCTGACCGCCATTCCATTCTGGCTGGTGATGACGGGCGCGCTCGGAAACAGTACGGCGACAGCGCTGACGATCATGGCTTTTGCTGTCGTCCAGATCGTCGTCCACATGGTGTTCTTCCTGCACATGAACACCAGGTCCGAGAATGGATGGATCATGATGGCGCTGATCTTCACGCTCGTGATGGTCGTGATCACCCTGATCGGATCGCTCTGGGTCATGTACCACCTCAACCTCAACATGATGCCGATGCACGACATGAGCCAGATGCCGTGACGACAGCAGCCGGCGCGGGAAACCCGGCGGTTGCCCGCAGCCTGCACAGCCGCCGCACCGCTGCGACGCCTGACATCGGCGGCGGCGGAGACCGCCGGCACTCACGCCTCGCCGCAATAGTTCTGAGCCTTCTTGCATTGTTGGGCATCGCCGGGCTGCTCGCCCTCGGCGTCTGGCAGCTCGAGCGACGGGTGTGGAAACTCGAACTGATCGACCGCGTCGAGCAGCGCATCCATGCGCCGCCGGTCGCCGCACCGGGACCGTCCACGTGGCCAGCGATCAGCGCGGCGAAAGACGAATATCATCGCGTCGGGGTGTCCGGCGAGTATCTGAATGATCGTGAAGCACTGGTCCAGGCCGTCACCGGCCGTGGCCGTGGATTCTGGGTCATGACTCCGCTGCGGACCGATGCGGGTTATACTATCCTGATCAACCGCGGCTTCATTCCATCGGAGCGGCGCGACCCTGCGACACGCCCAGCGGGCCAGACCGGGCGCGCGACCGTGACGGGGCTCATCCGCATGACCGAGCCCCACGGCGGCTTCCTGCGGACCAACGATCCGGTGACTGACCGCTGGTATTCGCGCGATGTCACAGCAATCGCTGCCGCGCGGGACCTGTCCGACGCTGCGCCTTATTTTATTGATGCGGATGCCGCGCCAGACGCAGGCGGCCTGCCCGTCGGCGGGCTGACAGTGATCCGTTTTCCCAACAACCATCTGGTTTACGCGCTGACCTGGTTTGCGTTGGCCGCGATGCTCGCCGGTGCCTTGGTCCATTTCGTTCGACAGGAATTGCGCGGCATGCAGGCCTCACGAACTCTTGACGCGGCTGGTCCGGTGGAGTCGGATTCCAGCCACATTTAGAGCCAGAACAGGCGCCGCCGGATGTCCCTACTCAGCCGATTGCAGGATCTGACCAAGCCCAGCCGGGCTGCCGCTGAAACTGGAAACGACAGCCTCCCATTTGCGGGGCCGGTCGTCGATGGGATCAGCGACCTCCTGCCACCTGCCGACCACACTGCCAATCGCAAGAACATGTATCTTCTGATTCAGTTGCGCTGGATCGCGGTGGTCGGCCAGATCGTCACCATCGCGCTGGTGCAGATCGGCCTGGGAATTGCTCTCCCGCTTGGACCGATGTCGATCGTGCTGGCCGCCCTGGTGGCGCTGAACTTCGCCAGCCTGATGCGGCTGCGGAATCATACCGACGTCAGCAACCAGGAACTGCTGATATCGCTGATGGTCGATGTCGCCGCCCTCACCGCGCAGCTTTACTTCAGCGGCGGCGCGACCAACCCTTTCACATTTCTCTATCTGCTCCAGGTCACGCTTGGCGCCGTCCTGCTCAACGTCTGGTCGATCTGGGCGGTCGTTGCGCTCGCCTGCGCGTGCTTCGCCGCGCTGATCAGGTTTCACCAGCCGCTGGCGCTTCATGGCGAGCACGATCTTTTCCATCTGCATGTCGCGGGAATGCTGGTCTGCTTTGTGCTGGATGCCGCCCTCCTTGTGGTGTTCGTCACGCGGGTCACGCGGAACCTGCGCGAGCGCGACGCCCGCCTTGCGGCGCTGAAGCAGCATGCGGTCGAGGAAGATCACATTGTCAGGATGGGCCTGCTCGCGTCCGGCGCGGCGCATGAGCTTGGCACGCCGCTCTCTTCGCTCTCCGTCATCCTGAGCGACTGGCGGCGCATGCCCGCCCTTGCGGCCAACCCGGAGATGTCTCAGGAGATCGAGGAAATGCAGGCCGCTGTGCAGCGCTGCAAATCGATCCTCACCGGCGTGCTGCTCTCCGCAGGCGAAGCACGCGGCGAAGCCCCGATGGTGACAAGCGTGAACACCTTCCTCAACGGCCTGGTGGAAGAATGGCGCGCGGATCGCTCGGTGGCGACGCTGACCTATGAGAATGCATTCGGAGCCGACCTCGCCATCGTGTCGGATTCCGCACTAAAGCAGGTCGTCTTCAACGTGCTCGACAATGCCCATGAGGCGTCGCCGAACTGGATGCGGTTCATCGCGGAGCGGAAGGACAATATGCTCATGCTGCAGGTCAGCGACGCAGGCCCCGGCTTCGCCGCCGAAATGCTGTCGCAGTTCGGCAAGCCGTATCAATCGAGCAAGGGCCGCCTCGGCGGTGGTCTCGGCCTGTTCCTTGTCGTCAATGTTGTGCGCAAACTGGGCGGCTATGTGGAAGCACGCAACCGGCCGCAGGGCGGCGCGGTCGTCGGCCTGAACCTTCCGCTGGCTGCTCTCGCAATCGGGACCCGTCGCAATGCCGGATGACCATCTGCTGATCATTGTCGAAGATGACACGTCGTTCGCGCGCACGCTGAAGCGATCGTTCGAGCGGCGCGGCTACGAGGTGATGCTCGCGCAGAGCCTCGACGAGACGATCGAGACACTGAAGACGTGTTCGCCCAACTACGCCGTGGTGGATCTGAAGCTTGCCGGCGCGTCAGGCCTCGCTTGCGTGGAAGCCCTGCATGCGCACGACCCCGACATGCTCATCGTCGTGCTGACCGGCTTCGCGAGCATTGCAACCGCGGTGGAGGCGATCAAGCTGGGCGCCTGCCACTATCTCGCCAAGCCCTCCAACACCGACGACATCGAGGATGCCTTCACCAAGGCCGCGGGCAACGCCCAGGTCCCGCTGACCGAACGGCCGACGTCCATCAAGACCGTGGAGTGGGAGCACATCCACCAGACGCTGGTGGAAACGGACTTCAACATCTCCGAGGCGGCGCGGCGGCTCGGCATGCACCGGAGGACGCTGGCCCGCAAGCTGGAAAAGCGCCAGGTGAAGTAAGCAGCGGCCGCAGAGGCCTCGCCAGGCTGATGACCATCATGATGGAGCCTGGCGAAATCGAAGGTCCCGCCGGCATCACGCGCGTCTCCGATCCGAGCCTGGTCGCAAACAAAGAGATGATCCGCTCAGGCGGACCCGGCAGCCGGCCCAGTTCCACAGCAGGACTTGGCGAGTGTGTTTGCTATTTGATGGTATCAGCCGGCAGGCTTTGGAAAGCGCGGGAATCGCCTAAGTTGCAATTCATCATCTGCACGTTGCCCTTCACCTGCGCGCCCTGCCCCGCATCGCTCCGCTTGAGCATTTGCCGTGGGCTGCGACTCAGCTAAGGCTCGCAACTGGGATTGTCGGCCAGAGTCAATGCAGGTTCATTCATGCTTCCACAGCTGCGATCGTTCCTCGCTTCGATAGCCGTCACACTCATTGCCGCAACCGCCGTCCTGGCTCTCGCCGGCGCAGTGCGGATGGCGCATACGGCAGGAAACAACCCGCGCGATGCGTTGCGGATCGGCACGGCAATCGATTCAGGGCTCGACCGGAATCCGTTCTATGATCCGGAGCAGGCACGCCTGTTTCAGCAGATGGCTGCCAGGGCGGTGGAGCAGCCGCTTCAACCCATAGTGGAAGCGTCGTTGCCGCCCATCGATCTGGACGATGAACCTCCCGTGACTGACAGCGAACCGATTGCGACAATTGAAGAGGCAGCAATCCCCGAAGAGACGCCGGTCGCGGGCGATGCCGACTCCTCGCTGCAGATGGCGGAAGCAACCATTGACCTGCAGGTCTCACTAGACCGCGAAGCCCTTCCTCTCCCGGACCTCGATATCATGACGGCCGCCGTTCCGGCGGCGGAGCCGGACGTCATCAAGCCCGACGCGGTCGCCCCGGCGCCGGTGCAGAGTGCTGCCCTCGACCTGCCACCCGTGACCGCGCGCGCCGAAACGCCCGGCCAGGCAGCAGCGGTCACAAAGCCATCCGCGCGGACGCCGGAACGAAAGGCCCGCAAGCGTCAGGCCAAGGCGAAGCCGGGACGTCCTG
>Ga0182746_1002433_pt1 | contig 14308 bp, 14 predicted proteins | sample eDN3rd30CBELigOP_FD_128881 | JGI IMG/M metagenome (GOLD analysis project Ga0182746, IMG submission 128881) | Enriched Organic Plus compost microbial communities from Emeryville, California, USA - eDNA 3rd pass 30_C BE-Lig OP (version 2) (version 2) ... | reverse complement strand
GTCGCGCGGGGCCGCCTGGCCTGTCCGGGCGAGCCGGACCGCCGCCACCCGGTGCGTCAGGGCGACCGCCGGGGCTGTTGGGACCGCGGCCCGGGCCGGGCGGGCGATCAGGTCCGCCTTTACGCTGCAAGGACGGACCGGGAGATCTGTTGACCGACTGAACGGACTCGACCCGCAAGCCGCCGAAGCCATCGAAGACGGCGTTCACGACGACGCGCGCATCGCTGGTATTTGTCGGCTGAAAGCGTGAGGTGTCGCGCGCGACATAGCCCGAGCCGAACTGCAGCGTGGTGCCAACACGGCGGACATAAGCTTCGATCGACAGGCGGCTCGCTCCGGACAGGTCGGCAAAATTGTCGAGCCTCGCGCTTGCGACCTGCATCACACCCTGCGCGACGCGGCCCTCGGCCCGGACGCGTTGCCCGACGAGCGTGGAGTCCACGCCGTCAAGCCGCAGATCACCGATGCGCACGCCGTCGCGATCCCGTTCAAGCAACCCCGTGACCCGTGCGGTGGCATTGCGGCGGCGTTCAATCAGACTTGCGATGATCACGCCATCCGTCTGGCGCAACCCGAAGACGGCAACCTGCGTGCCGGGACGAAGCCAGCTTTCGCGGCTCGTCCACCAGACCTTCTGCCCCAGAACGGTTATCTCGTTTGCGTTGACGGCTTCGATCGGCCCGGCGACTTCGCTGACCACGTCGACGCTTTGGGTGGTCAGCATGCTGTTGGGCTGGGGCTGCGCCAGAACACGCACGACATGCCCGATCCGCAGGTCCTTCGCCGATGCCGGCGTGCCGTCGATCCTCACCGGCACGTTCGCCGCATAGCTGACGCGTTCGCCGTTGACGAAGATGCTGCCGAAGCGCTGGATGACTCCCACGATGCCCGTGCCGCCGATGCCGCGATCCTGTTCGCCGCTGGTGAGGCCGGTTCCGCCGATGCCCTGATCGTTGACCTTCTTCACCTGCGCCCAGGCGGAGGACGATCCAAGGAGCCATAGTCCCGCCTGCAGCAGCAGCCGGCGGGAAATGACAGGCCGCTTTGTCATGGTTGACTGCCTTCGCCTGAGCCGTCAGGCGCGCCATCCGGATCTTCGCTATAGATGTAGACGCCGAAATTCCACCGGCCGTCGCCACCCTTGTCCTTGACGACCGCGCGATTGGCCTCCCGGTTGGCGGCCTTCAGCGCCTCCAGGGCAAGCTCGCGCGAGCGCGCCTCCAGCCGCTTCACCAGCCTGGGCGACAGGCCGTCATAATGCACTGCGCGTTCCATGAACCGGGGCGTGGCGGAGGAGACGTTCGTCGCCGCAGCAGCGATATGATCATGGAGATTGCGGCCAAGATAATGCCACTTGTGATCATCGTCCCCGCGCGGGACGAAAGCGATATCCACCAGGACGATCTCATCGTTGCTGTTGATGGTGACAAGTTTGCGGTCGAGCCATTCATCAAGGATCGCGCGCGGGCGGACATCCTTCGTGATCGAAGCGACAAGCCGTTCGAAGGAGGGCGCGTTGTCACTGGCGGTGCGCGGCAGCGGCAACGGGTCTCCTTTGGCGTCGGTGAATTCCGGCGCGGCCAGCCATCGCGCGATGATCGCGCTGGTGCGCGACAGGGTGAGCGGCGTCTCATGGACCGGCGTCCCGGCGCCGCGCAACCGGGCAACCTCCTTGCGGTGAATCCCGGTCAGCAGGCTGACGCGGCTGTCGGTCTGCTCCTTTCCTTCCAGGGCGAAGTCGTGCTCGGCGACATTGACGAAAAGTTCGCGCAATAGCTGCGCCAGGGCGGGAAACGTCATACCGCTGCGGATACAGAGCTTCACCAGCGGCCGCAGCAGGCGTGCCAGGGGCGCATGCAGCTGCGAACTGGCGATCGGCTGATGCGAAACCGGCTTCGGCTCCCGGGAATTGGCATTCATGGCGAAATTGTAGCGACGGGTGGTGTGGGACACAATCCCACCGATCGCGCGGTCGCTTGACGTGTGAAATTTTCCCACGTATACGGCAGGCATCGACGAGGGAATTTTTCACACATGTTCGATCGCCTGGTTCGCGATGCTACGCCTGCCGCCGCCTCTGCAGAGCATCATATCGGGCGTTCCGGAGGCGCGGTGATCGGGCCGATGCTGACGACGCTGGCCCGCGGCCTGATTTTTATTTTCGCGTTCGCGACTCCGTTCGTTGTTGCGCTGCTCGTTGGATGACGAACTGAGAAACCACCCATGAGTTCCAGCGAAGAGTCCGGTCGGCGCCTGTCGGTGCTTCACATCTTCAAGGTCTATTATCCCGACCTGTTCGGCGGGACCCTGTCGGTGATCCGCGACATTTGTGCGGGTCTGAAGGACTCGTTCGTCTCGAGCGTGCTGGTCTGCTCAAGCTCCGGCGGAGAGCGACATGTCACGGTGGATGACGTGGCGATCGAACGCGTGCGCTCGCTCGGCGACATGTTGTCGCTTCCCGTTGCGCCGACCTATCCGTTGTGGCTGTGGCGCCGGATCGCCAGGCACGATCTCCTTGCGTTTCATGCGCCGTTTCCGCTGGCGGATCTCGTGTTCGCCCTGGGGTTCGGCCGCAACAAGCCGCTGGTCGTGCACTGGCATGCGGACATCGTTTCGCACGCGTCGTGGCGGCGATATGTGGAGCCGCTGATGCGTCGAACGCTGAGACGGGCGGATGCGATCATCGTATCCGACGCCGCTCTGGCGAGCCGCACGCCTCTGCTGCTGGAGTTTTCCGAGAAATGTCATGTCGTCCCCTTCGGCATCGACGTCGCGAAATACGACACGCCGGCCGCACCTGCCGTGGACGCTCCTGAGCGCGGCAGGCTCGTGCTCGCCTGCGGACGGCTTGTCCCCTACAAGGGGTTTGACGTCCTGGTCCGCGCGGCGGCCGGCCGGCATTTCGAGGTTTGGATCGTTGGCGAAGGACGTGAACGCGAGCACCTTGAGCAGCTGATCCGTCACTTCGGCGTCGAAGAGCGCGTGCGCCTGCTCGGCTCTGTTTCCGATGCCGAACTTGCAAGGCTCATGCGCGCCGCGGATGTGTTTGTCATGCCATCGGTCACCAATGCCGAGACCTTCGGACTGGTCCAGTTGGAGGCGATGGCGGCGAGCCGTCCGGTCATCAACACGTCGCTTGATACCGGCGTTCCCTATATTGCGCGTGACGGCATCGAGGCGATCACCGTGCCGCCTGGCGATCACGAGAAATTGGCGGACGCCATCGAAACGTTGCTGGGCGATGCCGAGCTGCGCCAGCGGCTGGGACAGGCCGCCCGTCATCGCGCCACGACGACATATTCCACCGAAGTCTTCAGAGCAGGCATCGAGAAGGTCTATCGTCATGCTGTCGCCGAGCGCGCGGCCAGCGCGTCGTCCCGCGCTGCGCGATCCGCCACCGGCGGACTGCTCGGCACGGTGCAGATCGCGGCCGCGCTGGCCTGGTCCGATGTGCGTCATCGATACGTTCGCTCGCTGCTGGGTCCGTTCTGGATGTCGCTCCAGATGGCGATCATGGTCGTGGTCCTGGGATCGGTCATCGGGCACCTTTCAAATAGCAGCGCCGTCTCGTATCTTCCCATACTGGCGGTCAGCCTGACGGCCTGGAATTTCCTCAGCGGAGTCGTTATCGACGCGACGACAGCGCTGCAGACCTCTGCAAGCCTCATCAAAGATCGCGCGCTGCCGCCGGTCATCTTCCTGTTGCAGTGCTTTTTCCGGCAGGCACTCTTCGCCCTCCACAATGCCTGCGTGCCGCTGGTTCTTTGGCTGATCTTCATGCCGGTCAATGTCGCGGACGCAGTTGCGGCGCTCCCCGGGCTTGCCCTCTTCACCGCCAGCACGCTCGGCCTCGGCCTTATCCTCGGTGCGATGGCAACGCGTTTCCACGACCTCAAGCCCATCATTGAATCAACGCTGACGCTCGCATTTCTGGCCTCACCCATCATCTGGCCGTCCGATATGATCAATCGGGCCTCGACCGTCATCCGCCTCAATCCGCTGACGCATCTATTCGCAGTCTGGCGTGAACCGCTGACAGCCGGTCATGTCTCGACGGCAAGCGTTGTTTACGTCCTGGTGTGTGTGGCTGTGCTTGCGCTCGCAAGCGCCGTGACGATTGTTCAGTTGCGCAAAGCCGCATTCTGGGTCTGACGCATGGCCAGCATCGATCTGCGGAATGTCTGTCTCGATTATCCGCTCTACGGCTCCTATGACTTTTCGATCAAGCGCCGTCTGCTCGGGGGGGTGATCGGGAAAGCGGACGAGGCCCGGGCGGTCCGCGCCATCGACAATGTGTCGATGCATGCCTCGGCTGGCGCCCGCATCGGCCTGGCTGGGCCGAATGGCTCGGGAAAATCGACTCTGTTGCGGCTGATCGCCGGTGTCTATCCGGCGACGAGCGGCCGCATCGACATCACCGGCAACGTGATGCCGCTGCTGGGTCTTGCCGCGGGAGCAAATCTGGATTTCGTGGCGGTGGACAATATCCGTCTGCTGTTGCGGATCGGCGGACGCCGGCCAACGCCGGCCGTTGTTGATGAGATATGGTCGTTTACCGACCTTGACGAGAGCATGCGGCGGCTGCCGCTGCGCATGTTCTCGTCGGGCATGTTGATGCGCGTGCTGTTCGCGACGGCGACGGCATTCCCCGCCGATATCGTCCTGCTCGATGAATGGCTCAGCGTCGTCGACGAGAAATTCGCTGCAAAGGCGGAGCAGCGATTGCTCAAACTCGTATCGGCATCGGCGATTGTCATCATCGCCTCCCACGATCAGGCGCTGCTGCGCCGCATCTGCACCAGTGTGGTCCATCTCGATCGCGGGCGCATCGTCAGCACAGTCCCGGCGGAGGAGCATTCCGCTCATCGGATGGGTTTGAAGAACAGCTCACATGAAGATATTGGTTGTCAGCGAATCTCTCGGTGAGCCGAACCACAAGCGTGGGATCTTTCATTTCACCCGGGAACTGGTCCGGTCCCTTGCCGAGGAGGGGCATCAGCTCTCACTCCTCGTCGAGACGACCCGGCGCTACCGCCGGCTGCGACGGCGGCAGCGGCGGACGCATTTGTTCTCCGCGGATTCGCATGTCGTCGAATTGCTGGCCCTTTACCGGCTCCTGGATGAGCCGGATATCGGCGACGCCGCAGCACTGAGTCCGGCACGGCGTACATTCGACTGGATCAAGCGGCGGGTCCGCACCTGCGCATCATGGGAGTTCGGCGCATGCTTCCTGCGCGCGACCGGAGTCTTGCGGGCCAATGCCAGGCTGCTCGGGAATGAAGCCAGCCGGCTTGAATATATACCCGGCGATCTCAACCATCTTGAATTGTTCCGGACATTTCTTCTGGAGCCGGGGTTTTATAGCTATCAGGACATGTCGGCATTGACGCAGCTGCCGCCGCCGCGGATCGACGCGCGGGGCTTCGATATCATCCTGGTGGACACGCCGACACGGGTTGCGATCAGGCGGGACGCCAACGCCAAAGTCATATGCGTGATCCATGACCTGCTGCCGCTGACGGATCTCAAGCTCAGTGACGTTGCGACACGGCTGTTCCTGTCCCGTCTTCTGACCAGCCTGAGCCAGGCGGACGAACTGGCATTCGTCTCCAACTATACCCTGAGCCGGTTCAGGGACCTGTTCCCGCAATTCGCCCATGTGCCGGCCCGTGTGGTGTATCCCCGCACGCGTTTTGAACCCCGTCAGGTCGTATCGACCTCGACCCCCGGCACGGCGCGCCCGGCCTTTGTCGTCATCGTCTCGGCGGAGCCCCGGAAGAATCTGAACGGAGTGATCCGCGCGTTCCGTAAAATACCGCAGGCCGACCTCATCGTCGTTGGACATGCCGGCCGCGCGGGTTTGTTGCACGACCTGCCGCCGAATATCCGCTGCGTGGGATATGTCGAGGAGCCCGACAAGGCCGCGCTGATCGCCGACGCGCACGGTCTTATCATGCCCAGCTTCGCCGAGGGGTTTGGCGTTCCGATCATCGAGGCATTGGCGGCCAACACGCCGGTCCTGTGTTCGGATATTCCGGTATTCCATGAGGTGGCGGGCGACCTGGCGGACTATTTCGATCCGTTCTCGACACCGTCGATCTGCGCATCGGTCATGCGCGTGCTGTCGCAGCAGGAGGAGGCGCGGCGGAAGATCCGGGAACGGCGTGACGAACTCGCGGGACGTTTTGGTCACAAGACCCAGGCGCGCGATTTCTTCGCTCAGGATGCTTTTGTGAAAAGTCCAGTCCCGGCGGGAAGCGGGTTCGCGGGGTTTGGATAGGCGAGGGTGCCGGACCTGCATTTCGGGAGATGCGCCCGATAGAGCGGGCTGCGCCGTCAGTGGATGCGTACTCCTTCGAGCCGCTCGACGTAGCGGAGGAACCGGTATTTGTCCTCGACGCCGTCGGACCATTTCTTCTGGTCCGCAGGCCAGGGGTGGACGCCGGGCGCGATCCGCGCGACGAGATAGCCGAAGCTGCCATCGGTCAGCATGCGGGCAAACTGCTGCGTGAATTCGCCGGTCTCCGTGACAGCGACGGCGTCCGCGCAGCCGGCGCCGCGCGCCATCGCGGCGAGGTCGGTCGCGCGCGCGGTATGCGTGGGATGTCCGCCGATATTCTCGTAGATGCCGTTGTCCATCACCGTGACGGTGAGATTGCCCGGCCGCTCCGCGCCGAGGGTGCACATCGCCCCGGTGTTCATCAGCACCGAACCGTCGCTCTCGATCGCGATCACCCGCCGGTGCGGCAGCGCCAGCGCAAGGCCGAGCGCGGTGGAGCTGACGGAGCCGAGCACCGTGGTGAAAAACACATTGTCGCCGTGACGGAGATTCCACATGTCGTCGAGCGTTGCGCCAATCGACGTGACGAACAGGTCTTCGACGGTTGTCACCGCGGTGATGGCGCGCAGCGCGTCAATTCTTTGCATAGGTCTTGTCGACGCATTGATCCATGAAGATGAGAGCCACCGGCCACTGGCTGGCATTGGCATGGGCCTGGGCCCTGGCGAGCATCGGTTTGATCTTGTCGGGCTGATCGACAAAGAAATAGGGGATGCGCAAGGCCTTGAGCATCGGCTCCATCACCTCGGCATGGTTGTGGCCCCACCAGTTCACTTCACCCAGTTCGCCGCGATAGCTCATCACCATCACGAGCGGCATGGCATGGCAGTAGGCGAAGCGCACGATGGCCTCGCAGCCCTGGCGCAGGCCTGAATTCTCCATGATCATCACCGCCTTCTTGCCGCCGAGATAGGCGCCGGCGACGATGCCCGGCAGCTCCGCCTCGTTGGTTGCGGGGACGTAGCGGATGTCGGGATCGGCGTTGCACAGCGCGAACACGCTGGCGAGCTTGGAATCCGGCACGGCGGCAACGATGCTCACGCCGGCCTCCTTGAGGCCTTCGATGAACAGGCTGGCATAGGCGGGGACGCGGTCAGACACGGCGGCGGCCTTCGGCGCGTTCAGTCGGCATGGCCGTAGCTGCGCGTCTTCATCTCGACGAGATGGCCGCCTGCGGTGGTCGGCGCGTAGCGCGGCGGCCGGTCCGCGCTGCGGCAGGTCGGCAGGCACTCGATCGGCGTGTGGAAACCCGCATTGGAGAAGAAGGCGATCGAATAGCGGTCCGCGCCCTCGGAACGATTGACCACACGGTGCAGCGTCGATGTGTAGATGTCGTTGGTCCACCGGGCCATCAGGTCGCCGAGGTTGACCACGAAAGCGCCGGGCACCGGCGTCGCGGCGATCCAGCGGCCGGAGGGCAGGCGCACCTCCAGTCCGCCGATGTCGTCCTGGGCCAGGATCGTCATCGCACCGAAATCCGTGTGCGCGCCGGCGCCGACCTCCTCGCCCGCTCGTGACCGCGCCGAGGGCGGATAGTGGAGCAGGCGCACGGCGAACATGCCGCCGGTGAACGGAGCCTCGAAATAGGTCCAGGGCAGGTCAAGCGACAGCGCAAGGCCCGCGAGCAGCCGGCGCGCCAGCCGTTCCATGGTGCTGAAATAAAGCTCGATCTGCTCGCGCCAGCCGGGCAGCCAGTCCGGCCACTGGTTGGCGCCGAGCTGCGGCGTTCGCGCCAGCACCAGCGGATGATCGGGCGGCAGGTCGACGCCCATATACATGCTCTCTTTGTTGTCGGCGCCCATCTCGCGGTTGAGCGATTCCGTGCCCGGGCCGTCATAGCCGCGGAACACATCGGTGTTCGAGATATGGACGCGGTTCTTGAGCTCGACCGGCTGTGAGAAGAAGCGCTTCGATTCTGCAAAGGTGGCGGCGAGCAGGGCGGGATCGACGCCGTGGTTGGTGATGTAGAAGAAGCCGGTGCCGCGGCAGGCGCTGCGCAGATCGGCCGCGACCGCCTGGCGGCGCGCCATGTCGTCCGACAACAGGCCGCTCACATCGATGATCGGCAGTTCGCCGAGTGTCACCTGCTCGGCGGGGTCGATTCTAAGCTGCGCCTGCGCGTTCGGCATGACCACCTCCAGGAACCACATCGGGCAAGCAAGCGACGTACCAGCGGGACGATGCTGATTCATCCGGGCTGGGGACGTTGCGAGCGGGATTGGTTCCAACACGGCAGAAGCCTGCCGCCGCGTGAGGCAAGTTCTGCTGCTTGTTTGCGCATACAGGGCGGTACGGGTCTTGATAATCTTCGGCCGGACAGCCCTGCCGGAGCGTCATCATGCTGGACCAGCTATCCCCGCAGAAGCTCCTTCGCCGGATCGAGCTCGAGGTGCTGCCGCTTGAGGCCGCAGCCTTTGCACCCTTTGGCCGGGTCATCGCGCCGAAGGCCAGCGGCACGCTCTATGACGACGATGACGAACAACTCGACATCGGCCGCGGCATCCCTCGCTTTTACATTCTGTCACTGAAGGGGCGGCCCTCGGTGTTCCACGTCATCACGCGCCACCTCAGCGTGACGCAATGCCTTGCGTCGGCGGGCGGCCATCCCTGGCTTGTCGCCGTGGCGCCGCCGGATGATCCCGACAATGCGGATGCGATGCCGGACCTCGACAGGATCAAGGCCTTTCGGGTGCCCGGCAATCTCGGCATCAAGCTCAACCGCAGCACATGGCATGCCGGCCCGTTCTTCGATGGCGACGGCGCGGACTTCTTCAACCTCGAACTCCACGACACCAACATCCACGATCACTTTTCCTATGACTTTGGTGCGGCCCGCGGACTGGAGATGGCGTTCAGGCCATAGCCTGATCCGCTGTGGCGAACGGAACGTCACGGTAGAGCCGCCGCAGGTCATCCCAATAGGCCGCGGTTGTCTTGTGGGCATTGTCGCGGACCGGAGAGCCGCCGGGCTGCAGCGCAGCGCTGGCGTCCCACGAAATGCTTTTGACGAAATTGATCCGCTCGCGGCGCAGCCTGTCGAAGGCCGCGGTGAAGGCGGGGATGTCCACCGGTCCTCGACGCCGGACAGCGCGGAACAGGCCGACGAAGGCGCCGGCATCCTCAAGCGCTTGCGTCGCGCCCTGGCCCAGCGTCGGCACCATGGCGTGCGCGCTGTCGCCGACCAGCAGCGCATGCCCGCGGGCGTCCCTGAACAGGCTCGGGATTTCCTGCGCGCGCGACCAATGCAGCGTGTCGATCTGCGCGCAGGTCGCATCGACCAGCATCCGGCATACCGGCAGGGCGGAGCCATCCTGCGGCAGGTAGGCCTCGCGGATGCCGGCGACAGATTTCTGATGGCTGCTGATCTCGCCACCGGCGGCGATCGGCATGTTGCCGCTGAGATAAACACGGCCGTCCACCAGGCGGAAGGCGAGCAGGCGGTTCGGGCCGTGATACCACTCAGCAAGATCACCAACGTCGCTGCGGCCGTCGTCCTCGATCAGCAGCCGGAAATTCGAGATGCCGATGTGGCGGATGGGCGGTTCGCCGACCAGGCTCTCGCGGACCACCGAATAGCGGCCGTCGCAACCGATGATCAGGTCGATGTCGCCGATCTCCTCGATCCTGCCGTCCGGAATGCTCTCGATGGTCGCGGTGATCCTGTTGCCGCCGTCATAGCGGACGCCGACACAGCGGCGCTCATACAGGGTGAGGTCGGCGACGGGCTGCCGGGCGATGCGGTAGAGGTCCGACCAGCGGATGCGGACACCGGTAGTGTCGGCGACGGCATCGAGGGGAATCTCGAACAGCGGCGTGCCGTCTACCAGCATCGCCTTCCATCGCGTCCAGGGCAGGCTCGCGGCATGCAGTTCCGCAGCCACCTCCGGCATCAGCTGCTGCAGGATCTTGATGGCGTTGGGGCCGACATTGAGGCCGTTGCCGGCCATCACATGGTCGTCGGCCGCAACCTTGTCGATCAGCGTGACGGTGACGTCCGGACAGGCCCTGAGTTCGCGCCCGATGACGCCGCCGGCGACCCCGGCTCCGATGATCAAAACCCGCACCTGAAACTCCCCTTGCCTCGACCGCTGGCCCGCCGCGGCGCGTCCCGTGCAAGGACCGTGACGATTATGATGAGACCCAGATATTTTCCCGATGAAGGACGATCCGATGCCCGACGCGCCGCTGCCCAAAATGCTGCCCAGAAACCTCGACCGCGATTTCGTCGGCTACGGGCGCTACCCGGTCGACCCGCGCTGGCCGGGAGGCGCGCGCATCGCCGTCAACGTTGTCGGCAACTACGAGGAGGGCGCCGAGATCAATGTCCCCGACGGCGATCCGGTCTCGGAGGGAACGCTGACGGATTCCGGGGGCGCGGATCTCGGCATGACCGCGCGCGATCTCGCCTCCGAGAGCATGTTCGAATATGGCAGCCGGGCCGGCTTCTGGCGGATCTACAACATGTTCCGCTCACGCGGACTGCCGCTGACGCTCTATGGCTGCGGACTGTCGCTGGAGCGCAATCCGGAAGCGGCCGCCGCCATCCGTGAAGCCGGCTGGGACGTGTGCAGCCACGGCTGGCGCTTCGCCAAACACTACGACATGAGCGAGGACGAGGAGCGCGAGCAGATCCGTCGCGCGGTCGCGTCGATCACGCAGACCACCGGCGCGCGTCCGGTCGGCTATTACTGCCGCTACGCGCCGAGCGTGAACACCCGGCGCCTGCTGGCCGAGGAAGGCGGCTTCCTTTATGACAGCAATTCCTACGCGGACGATCTGCCCTACTGGGTGGACGTGATGGGAAAGCCGTTCCTGGTGGTGCCGCATACCTTCAGCCACAACGACAACCGCTTCGCGCGCGGCTGGCTGAGCACCGCCGATGACTTCTTCCACTATCTGAAGGATGCCTTCGACGTGCTCTACCGCGAGGGGGAGACACATCCGAAGTTCATGACCGTGAGCCTGCACATGCGTCTCTCCGGCCATCCCGCCCGCTCGCAGGGCATCGAGCGGTTCCTCGATTACATCGCCCAGAAGGACAAGGTCTGGATCTGCAGCCGCCTCGATGTCGCCAGCCACTGGCACGCACATCACCTGCCGTGATGGTGCGGCGCGGCCTCCGTCGCCTGCCGCGAGGATGCGGCGACGCTGGACCATTGAGACCCTGCGCCGTTTCCACCGGAACGGATCATGGTCCGGAGCATTTTCCGGAAAAGTGGCACCGGCTTTCCGTGGAAAATGCGATAAAAGTGAAGAAAAAGCGCTTCCCGTTTCAATCTGATCGGGAAGCGTTCTAGACTTGCCGCGGCACCGTGTTTGCGGAGGAGCACATGAATATCCCCATCGTGCGTCTGACGAGCCTGGCTCACGGCGGCGGCTGCGGATGCAAGCTCGCACCGTCGGTCCTGCAGCAACTCCTCGCCGATCAGCCGGCGGCCGCGCCTTATCGCCAGCTTCTCGTCGGCACCGAGACCGGTGACGACGCCGCGGTCTGGCAGATCGATGACAACACCTGTGTCGTCGCCACCACCGATTTCTTCATGCCGGTGGTCGACGATCCCTTCGATTTCGGACGGATCGCCGCGACCAACGCGATCTCGGATGTCTATGCGATGGGCGCGACGCCGATCATGGCGCTGGCCATTCTCGGCATGCCGCTCGACAAGATGCCGATCGAGATGGTGCGCCAGATCCTGCAGGGCGGCGCCTCGGTCTGCGCGGCTGCGAATATCCCGGTCGCCGGCGGTCATTCCATCGATTCCCCCGAGCCGATCTACGGCCTTGCCGTGATCGGCATCTGCCGGCCGCAGGACATCCGGCGCAACGCCGCGGCACGGCCGGGCGATGCGCTCATCCTCTCCAAGGCGATCGGCGTCGGCGTGTATTCTGCCGCGCTGCGCAAGGGCGAATTGAGCGGCGATGCCTATGCGGAGATGGTCGCCTCGACCACGCTGCTCAATCGCATCGGCGTTGACGTTGCGAAGGATCCGGCGGTTCACGCCATCACCGATGTGACCGGCTTTGGCCTGCTCGGGCATGGGCTCGAAGTCGCGCGCGGATCGAAGCTCACGCTGGTGATCGAGGCGTCGCGCGTTCCGTTGCTGAAGGACGCCGCAGGCCTCGCCCGCGATGGCTTCATCACCGGCGCATCGAAGCGGAACTGGGCGAGCTATGGAGAGGACGTTGTGCTTCCTCCCGGCCTGCCGGACTGGCAGCGCGATCTCCTCACCGATCCGCAGACCTCAGGCGGTCTTCTCATCGCCTGCGAGGCCGACAAGGCCGACGCCATCGCCGCGCGCATGGTCGAAGCCGGCTATCCGGCGTCGCGCGTGGTCGGGTTCACCGTGGCGGGAGAGCCGCGCATCGAGGTGCGCGGTGAGTTCTTGAACCTGACTCGTTGAGGTTCGCTGGCGCTGAATTCTGTCCGTTTCACGCCGGATATTGGCACAGCGGCGCAGGACGGACAGGCGTGAAGGCCATATGCTCCGGCAAGACAATCATTGCAGGAGGTCATCATGCTCATCGCCATCCTCGACTTTGACGTTGCTCCCGCTCAGCGGTCCGCCGCGCTCGATCAACTTCTGACGGAAATGCCCCTCGTGCGCAAAATGCAAGGCAACATCGCCTTTCGGCCCTTTGCCGATCCGCTCGCGGACTCGAGGATAACGCTCGTCCACGAATGGGAGCGTCGGTCCGATTTCGATGCCTACCTTGCCAGCCCGTGTTTCGCGCGGTCGGGTGAAATGTTGCGCCCGATGATGACCGGCGCGCCGGTCAGCCGCCGCTTCGAGGCCAGCCTGATTGAAAAGGTGCGATAGCGTTCGCCGGCCATGTCCGCGCGGGATGCCTATCTGGTGGCCAGAGAATTTGCGCCGGAACCCGAGCGCATCTTCGAGATGCCCTTCCACTATCTGCTCTATGCCGAGCAGGGAGCGATGACGTTCGAGGCCGACGGGAAGCGCTGGACGTTGCCCCCTGCGCGTGCGGCGCTGATAGCGGCGGGCGAGCCTGTTCGCATCACGCTGCTGCAGCGTGTTCGTGCCTGTTCGGTGCTGTTCGCGCCGGATTTCGCACCGCCGCCGCCCGCCATATTTTCGGTTTTCGAGATGACCCCGCTTGCGCGCGAATTGCTGTTCGCGCTGCGCGGTGTCAGCGAGAGCGATGCACTCGATCCTTACACCGAAGCATTGTTTCAGGCTTTGATCGCGGTCGTCTGGCGTATGTCGGAGCGTCCGACGCCCGCGGTCATGCCGGTGCCCGGCACCGAAAGCCTGCGTCGGGCGCTGGCAATCATGCAGATGCGGCTGGATACGGACCTCCGCTTCGACGAACTGGCTGCCGATGTCGCCATGTCGCCCCGCTCTCTGGCGCGCCGGTTCATGGGCGAGATCGGCATGACCTGGCGCGAAGCCCAGCGCCGGCTGCGCATGATCCGTGCGATCGAGATGATGGCGGAAGGCGAGCGGGGGGTGGCCGACGTCGCCCTGTCTGTCGGATACTCATCGTTGTCGGCCTTCAATGCGGCTTTCCGCAGCTTCACCGGCCAGACACCGCGGGAATTTCGCGCGGGGCTGCGGCCATCGGCAGATGACGCGCCGCTTGTCCGCCATGCAGAAGCGGACAAAGAAAAAATTCCTTGAATCAGACGGAGATTCAGGATAGTAAACCTAGAATCTTTGCAGTCCCGCTTCGCCTCCGGAGGCGTCACGGGCGGCGGATGGCGGTGTGGGCGTGTCGGGTGCATATGGCCCGGTGCGACGCATCGCAGTGGAGCGCCGGGGAGGCGCCGCCCCCGTCCGTCAATCGGGGGCGGGAGGCCTCGCCAGTCTCCCCGGGCGGACCTCGCCAGGTCCGTCATGGGTGCCCTTGCACCCTGGCGCCTCCCCGGCGCTCCAACCCCGCATGTCGCGGGAGCGGAAACAGGGACAGGCGGGCCTGCCGCCTCAAATCCGCAGGCCGCGCAGCGTT
>Ga0182746_1002430_pt1 | contig 14321 bp, 12 predicted proteins | sample eDN3rd30CBELigOP_FD_128881 | JGI IMG/M metagenome (GOLD analysis project Ga0182746, IMG submission 128881) | Enriched Organic Plus compost microbial communities from Emeryville, California, USA - eDNA 3rd pass 30_C BE-Lig OP (version 2) (version 2) ... | reverse complement strand
GGCCACGAGCGCGTCGGGCTGCTGCTGGGCCCGGACGACCACATCCCCTCGGAGCGCAAGCTCGCCGCCGCGGAGCAGCTCGCGCGGCGTGCCGGCGTCACGATCGACCCGGCCCTCGTCGCGCACAGCCAGTACGCCCTCGAGGCCGGCCAGGCCTCGACGAACCGCCTGCTCGACGCCGGTGCCACGGCGATCGTGTGCGCGAGCGATCCCCTCGCTCTCGGCGCGATCCGGGCCGTCCGGCGCGCAGGGCTCGAGGTCCCGCGCGACGTGTCCGTGGTGGGCTACGACGACTCCGCCCTGATGAACTCCACCGATCCCGCGCTGACGACGGTCCGGCAGCCCATCGAGCCGATGGGACGGGCCGCGGTCGACCTGCTCGCGCGCCAGATCTCGGGCATCGAGGTGCCCGCGGACGAGCTCCTCTTCGAGCCCGAGCTCGTGGTCCGCGCGTCGACGGCGGCGGCCCCGGCGCGCGTCGGGGCGCGCTGACCGCGTCTCTCGCCCGACCTGTCAGAACTTGGCGGCGCTCTGCTGCCGCGAGCTTCTGACAACCCCCGCACGCCCCGACCTGTCAGAACCTGGCGGCGCTCTGCTGCCGCGAGCTTCTGACAGGTCTTCGGCGTGCCCGGACGGCCGTGCGCCGCGCCGTCGCCCTGACAACGAACGTCAGCGAACATCGCGTTTCGGTAACGACGTTGTCGGGTTCTTGCGTTACCGATGTCGGGTAGTTACGGTCAGTGCATCGCCGATCACCGCGGCGCAGGAACGACCCTGATTCGCACCAGGGACGAAGGAGTCCACACGTGAGCACGAGCCCGAGCGCGACGCCGGGACACCCGTCCGGAGCCCAGGAGTGGTGGCGCAACGCCGTCATCTACCAGATCTACCCGCGCAGCTTCGCGGACGGGAACGGCGACGGCACCGGCGACCTCGCGGGCGTGCGCTCGCGGCTCGGGTACCTCAAGGAGCTCGGCGTCGACGCCGTCTGGTTCACCCCCTGGTACGTCTCACCGCTCGCGGACGGCGGCTACGACGTGGCCGACTACCGGGCGATCGACCCCGCCTTCGGGACGCTCGAGGAGGCCGAGGCGCTCATCTCCGAGGCCGCCGCGCTCGGCATCCGGACCATCGTCGACGTCGTCCCCAACCACGTCTCGGACCAGCACGCCTGGTTCCGGGCGGCGCTCGCGGCGGGCCCCGGCTCGCCCGAGCGCGAGCGGTTCTGGTTCCACCCCGGCAAGGGCGAGGACGGCGCGCAGATCCCGACGCACTGGGTCTCGAGCTTTCAGGGCAGCACGTGGACGCGCACGACGGACGCCGACGGCACGCCCGGCGAGTGGTACCTCCACCTGTTCACGCCGGAGCAGCCGGACGTCAACTGGAACCACCCGGACGTGCGCCGCGAGCACGAGGACATCCTGCGGTTCTGGTTCGACCGCGGCGTCGCGGGCATCCGCATCGACTCCGCAGCGCTCCTCATCAAGGACCCGGAGCTGCCCGAGGTCCCCGCCGACCCCGAGCCCGGCGGCCACCCCTTCTCGGACCGTGACGAGCTCCACGACGTCTACCGCGGCTGGCGCGCCGTCGCCGACTCCTACGACGAGCCCCGCGTGCTCGTCGGCGAGATCTGGCTGCCGGACACGCGACGGTTCGCGGACTACCTGCGTCCCGACGAGATGCACACGGCGTTCAACTTCGACTTCATGGCCCGTCCGTGGGACGCCAAGGCCCTGCGCGAGTCGATCGACACGACGCTCGAGGCGCACGCCCTCGTCGGCGCTCCGGCCACCTGGGTCCTGTCGAACCACGACGTCACGCGGCCCGTGACCCGCTACGGCCGCGAGGACTCGTCGTTCGCGTTCGAGGCCAAGCGGTTCGGCACGCCGACCGACCTCGAGCTCGGCACCCGCCGCGCCCGCGCCGCAGCGCTGCTCACGGGCGCGCTGCCCGGCTGCCTCTACCTCTACCAGGGCGACGAGCTCGGCCTCCCCGAGGACGAGGACCTGCCCCTCGACGCGATCGAGGACCCGATGCACTTCCGGTCCGGGGGCGTCGACCCGGGCCGAGACGGCTGCCGGGTCCCGCTCCCGTGGACCGCCGACGCCGCTCTGGCGCACGGCTTCTCGACCGCGTCCGACGACGGCACGGCCGCCGAGCCGTGGCTCCCGCTCCCGAGCTGGTGGGGCCGGTACGCCGTCGACGCCGAGGAGGCCGATCCGGCCTCGATGCTCGCGCTGTACCGGACGGCGATCGCGGTGCGACGCGCCGAGGCCGGGCTCCGCGACGGCGGCTTCGCCTGGCTCGACCTGCCCGGCCTGCTCGGGACGGGCGCCGGCGACGCCGAGCACGTCCTGGCCTTCGCGCGCGGCGACGTCGCGTGCCTCGTGAACTTCGGCGCCGACCCGGTGCCGTTGCCCCCGCACTCCGGGGTGCTGCTCGCCAGCGGGGACCTCCCGGGTGGCGCGCTGCCCTCCGACACCGCCGTCTGGCTCCGCCGGTAACGGCTTCCCCTCCGCCCCACCGACCTGACGGGAACGACCCCGTCGAACACCACCGTGCAGGACCGGATGCCTGCACCTGACAAGGAGCGACGATGAAGTCTCCACGCATCACGCTGGCGTTCACCCTCGTGGGTGCGCTCGCGCTCGGCGGCACCCTCGCGGCGTGCTCGTCCGACAGCGGCTCCGGCGACGGCGACAAGAACACGCCGTCCGCCACCGCGGCCCCGACCCTGGACCCGAACACCAAGGTCACGCTCAACGTGGTGGGCCTGCTGCCGGGCTCGACCAAGGAGGCGCAGCAGGCGCTCGCCGACGAGGTCACCGAGTTCCAGAACCAGTACCCGAACATCACGGTCCAGACCCACGACTACGAGTGGAAGGCCACGACGTTCGCGGCCGACCTCGCGGGCGGCACCCTGCCGACGGTCTTCGAGATCCCCTTCACGGACGCGAAGACCCTCATCGCCAACCAGCAGATCTCCGACATGCAGGGCTACGTCAACCAGCTCTCGTACGCGTCGGACTTCAACAAGAACCTGCTCCAGTACGGGCAGGGCCCGGACGGCGACGTCTACGCGATCCCGGCGAAGAGCATCTACGCCGTGGGCCTGCACTACAACCGTGACCTGTTCACCAAGGCAGGCCTCGACCCCGACAAGCCGCCGACGACGTGGGACGAGGTCCGCACGGACGCCAAGGCGATCGCCGACAAGACGGGCCAGGCGGGCTTCGCCCAGATGTCGCAGAGCGGCACGGGCGGCTGGCAGCTCACCGTCGACACGTACGCCCGCGGCGGCCGCGTCGAGTCGGAGGACGGCAAGACGGCGACCCTCACCAACGACGCCACGAAGGCCTCGCTGCAGTTCCTCCAGGACCTGCGCTGGACCGACAACTCGATGGGCCAGAACTTCAACTACGACTGGGCCGGCATCAACCAGGCGTTCGCGGCCGGCAAGATCGGCATGTACACGTCCGGGCAGGACGTCTACACGGCCCTCGTGCAGGCCAACAACATCGACCCGGAGACGTACGGGCTCACGATGATCCCGCTCGAGGGCGACAACTCGGGCGTCCTCGGTGGCGGCACCATGGCCGCCGTCTCGAGCAAGGCCACGGACGACGAGAAGGCCGCCGCGATCAAGTGGATCGACTTCCACTACCTGCGCAAGTACACGAACGAGCAGGCCGCGGTGACCAACGCGAAGACCCAGGTCGCGAGCAAGCAGCCCGTCGGGACGCCTGAGCTGCCGATCTTCAGCCAGGCGCAGTACGAGAAGTACCAGGGCTGGATCAAGCCGTACGTCAACGTGCCGCTCGACCAGATGACCGGCTTCACGAGCAAGATCTTCGACGCGAAGCTCGTCAACGAGCCCGCCACGGCCACCCAGGACGTCTACGCGGCGCTCGACCCGGTGGTGCAGGCTGTGCTCACCAAGAAGGACGCCGACATCGACAAGCTCCTGGCCGACGCCAACACGAAGGCGCAGCGCGCCATCGACTCGGCCGGCCGCTGAGCCGAACAGCAAGAACGACCGCAGGTGCGTGGGGTCGCCGGCCGCAGAGGTCCGGCGGCCCCGCCGCCCGGGTGAGGAGTGATGTGACGTGAGCGCTGCGAGCGCACTGCCGCGGTCCGGCGACCGGTCCGACGACGTGGTCGCCGTCCGGGCCGATGGGCCCCCGCCGGTCCGGCGGGTCCGCCGGAACCCCGTGACCTGGGTGCGGCGAGGAGGCCTGAGCACCCTGGTGTTCGCCCTCCCGGTCCTGGTGGTCTTCGGGGTCTTCTCGTGGTGGCCGATCGTGCGGTCGGTCGTCATGAGCTTCCAGAAGACGAACCTCGTGGCCCCGGCCACGTGGGTGGGCTGGGACAACTTCCAGTACGTCCTCACGGACCCGGACCTGCCGACGGCGATCCGGAACACCCTCTACTTCGCCCTGCTGGCGCTCGTGATCGGCTTCCCGATCCCGCTCGTCGCGGCGGTCCTCATGAGCTCCGTCAAGCGCCTCAAGGGGCTCTACTCGGTGCTCGCGTACCTCCCCGTGGTGGTGCCGCCCGTCGTGGCGGTGCTGCTGTGGAAGTTCTTCTACGACGGGTCCGCGGACGGCGTCTTCAACACCATCCTCGGGTGGGTGGGCCTCGGGCCGTACGCCTGGCTGTCGAGCCCGACCCTCGCCATGCCGTCGCTCGTCGTCGAGGCGACGTGGGCGGCCGCGGGCGGCACCGTGATCATCTACCTCGCAGCGCTCATCGGTGTCCCGGGCGAGCTGTACGACGCCGCCGAGGTCGACGGCGCCGGGATCTGGCGCAAGGTGTGGCACGTGACCATGCCCCAGCTGCGCGGGGTCCTGTTCATCACCTTCATCCTGCAGATCATCGGCACGGTCCAGGTCTTCCTCGAGCCGTACCTGTTCACGGGCGGTGGTCCCGCGAACGCGACGCTGACGATCCTCCTGATGATCTACAACTACGCGTTCGGCCGGTCGCTCGGCGGCGACTACGGCGCCGCGACCGCGCTGTCGGTCATGCTCGCCGCGTTCCTGGCGATCCTGTCCCTCATCTACTTCAAGCTGACGAGCTCGTGGAGCAAGTCGTGACCGGCCGCCGGAACCCCGGGGAGGAGACCACCATGACCTACCCGCCGTCCTCTGAGGACGTGAGCGGCGCCGTCCCGCAGGGGGCCGGGCGGCTCGCCGTGGGCGAGACGCTGACCGCCGGCGGCGACGCGCCGTCCGACCTGCAGAACCCGGTCGGCGCCGCGGTGCTGGCGAGCTCCGTCCGAGGCAAGAAGCGCAAGAGCTCCCAGCTCGACGGGGACCGGGGGTTCGTCTCCGAGCAGGACTGGAGGCGCCCGAGCGTCAACGCGACCATGAAGACGCTGCACGTGATCCTGCTCGTGCTGCTCGTCGTCGTCGGCGTTGGCCCGATGCTGCTGCTCGCGAAGTTCGCGATCACGCCCACCCAGGACATCATCCGCACGCCGCTCGCGATCTTCCCGAACGGCGTGCGCTGGGCGAACCTCACCGAGGCGTGGAACGACGTCGAGATCAGCAAGTACTTCCTCAACACGATCTGGCTCGCGCTCGGCTCGTGGTTCATGCAGCTGCTCGTCGCGACCACCGGCGGGTTCGTGCTGTCGGTCCTGCGGCCGAAGTGGGCCAAGATCGTCAACGGCCTGGTCATCGCGACGCTGTTCGTGCCGAGCGTGGTGCTGCTGGTCCCGCTCTACCTGACGATCCTCGACCCGCCGGTCCTCGGCACGTCGCTCATCAACAACTTCTTCGCCGTCTGGCTGCCGGCGGGCGCGAGCGCGTTCAACGTCGTGCTCGTCGCCCGGTTCTTCGACAGCCTGCCGCGCGAGGTGTTCGAGGCGGCCAAGGTCGACGGCGCGGGCCCGTTCCGGCTGTTCTGGTCGGTCGTCCTGCCGATGTCCAAGCCGATCCTCGGCGTGGTCTCGGTGTTCGCGTTCATCGCGAGTTGGAAGGACTTCCTCTGGCCGATGCTGGTCCTCAAGGACCCGTCGAAGCAGCCGCTCTCGGTGCGCCTCCCGGCGATCGCCGCGCAGACGGACCTCGGGGTGTTCCTCGCGGCGCTCGCGATCTCCACGCTCATCCCGGTCCTCCTGTTCCTGGTCTTCCAGCGCCTCTTCCTCTCGGGCGCCGGGCTCGGCGGGGCCGTCAAGGGCTGAGCACCCGACCCGTCGTCGGACCGGCCTGCCCCGGCCGCCCGGCGACGCCCCCATCCGGGCCCGGACGCGCGTGACCCCTGACGCGCGGCCGGGCCCGGTTTCACGTTCCCGCCGGAGGCGGGGCACCTACGCTGGCCGGGTGCCGACCGACGACCCCGGGCTCGCTCCCGCCCTCGCCCTTGGCCCGACGACGCCGTGGGAGGCCGCGCGCGACCTCCTCGTCGACCACGGCTGGGCGCTCGCGGGCACCGGCGACGGGGCGTGGGTGTGGCGCTCGCCGTCCCGGCGGCACGCGGCGCGCATCAGCCCGTTCGACCCTGCCGCGCCGTACACCGCGGCGCTCTACGAGGCCGCGGCGGGCACGGGCCGGGTCCCGCGGGACGCGCGGCTGGTGCCGCTCGACGGCGGCGCGTCGCTCCTCGTGATGGAGCACCTCGACCCGGTTCCCGCCGGCGTGGCGGCGGACTTCCACCGGCGGCTCGGCGGCGGCGACCCGGAGCTCGCGGCGCTGGCCGCGCACGTCGGCGCGGTGCACGCGCGGGCTGCGGCCGAGCAGCCCTTCTGGGGCCCCGTGGACGCCAACCCGGGCAACGTCATGCGCCGCGACGACGGCACGCTCGTGCTCACCGACCCGTTCTACGCGGACGGGCCGGCTCTCTACCGCACGGCCGCCGAGGATCCCGACCGGTTCGTCGCGCTCGTCCCGGCGGCGCGTCGTCGGCACCTGGCCGACATCCCGCTCGCGGCCTCCGGGCCGTGGAAGCCGGGCGCGCAGGAACGCCTGCGCCGGGCCCTGGACGACGCCGACCTGCGGTCCCGCGCTGCCACGGAGGGGACCGCCCGCGGGACCTGACACCCTGTCGTGTCGATGTCACGTCCCGGTTGCCCGGCTCGCGCCGGAGCGGCCCTCCGGGGAGTGGGAGGATGCTGGACGTGAGCCTCACCCCGTACGACGCGCTGCTCCTGTACTCCTTCGGCGGACCCAACAAGCCCGCCGACGTCGTCCCGTTCCTCCGGAACGTCACGGCCGGCAAGGGGATCCCCGACTCCCGCCTCGAGGAGGTCGGCGAGCACTACTACGGGTTCGGCGGCAAGAGCCCCATCAACGAGCAGAACCTCGCGCTCAAGGCGGCGCTCGAGGACGAGCTCGCGCGCCGCGGCATCGAGCTGCCCGTCGTGTGGGGCAACCGCAACTGGGAGCCGTACACCGACGACGCCGTGACGGAGCTCGAGGCGATGGGCGCGCAGCGGGCGGTCGCGCTCGTCACCTCCGCCTACTCGTCCTACTCCGGGTGCCGGCAGTACCGCGAGGACCTCGCCGTCACGCTCGAGCGTCGCGGCCAGCTCGACGCGTCCGGCTCGACCGGCGTCCAGTTCGACAAGGTCCGCTCCTACTTCAACCACCCCGGGTTCGCGGAGGCCAACGCCGACGCCGTGACCGAGGGCTTCGAGGCGCTCACCGCCGCGGGCGGCGACGCCGGCGCGGCACGTCTCGTGTTCGTCACGCACTCCATCCCCACCACGATGGAGGCCGCGTCCGTCGTCTCGCACGCGACGTACTCCGCGCAGCACCTCGACCTCGCCGCGGTCGTCGCCGACGAGGTCTCGCGCCGCCTCGGCCGGACCGTCGAGTGGGACCTCACCTACTGCTCGCGGTCGGGCCCGCCGAGCCAGCCGTGGCTCGAGCCCGACGTCAACGACTTCCTCGAGCAGATCGCCGCCGACGGCGTGCGCGACGTCGTCCTGTCGCCCATCGGGTTCGTCTCCGACCACATGGAGGTCGCCTACGACCTCGACACCGAGGCCGTCGCCACGGCCCAGGGCCTCGGCATGAACGTCGTGCGCGCCGGCACGGTCGGCACGCGCGAGCCGTTCGTCCGCGGGCTCGTCGACCTGCTGCTCGAGCGCGCCGCGATCGCCCGCGGCGAGGAGGTCGCCGAGGCGACCGTCGGAGCCCTGCCCGCCTTCCGGTCCGTCTGCGCCCCGGGCTGCTGCCTGCGCCGCGACGGCGAGCCCAGCGGCGTCCCCGCGCTCTGCAGCCAGGACCTGTACTCCTGACCGGCGCCCCGCCGGAGCCACCCGCACACGACCGCGCCCGGAAGGAACCATGAGCGAGCACATCCACGCCGACACCGGCGAGACCGTCGACACCACCGCCATCAACGAGGGCATCCGCTACGCGATGTACTCCGTCTTCGCGCTCACCGGCGAGCTGCCCGCCGACGCCGCCGAGCGCGAGGCCCTCGTCCGCGCCGCCGAGCGCGCCGTGGGCGGGGGAGCGGTGGACGGCGTCGACCCCGCCGACGCCACCGCCGAGCTCACCGTCCGCGGCTGGTACGACGTCGCCGGGCTCCGCGCCGACGCCGACCTCATGGTCTGGTGGCACGGGCCGTCCATCGAGTCCGTCCAGGGCGCTTACCACCGCCTCCGCGCGTCCGAGCTCGGGTCGCTCCTCGAGCCCGTGTGGTCGGTCGCGGCGCTCCACCGCCCCGCCGAGTTCAACCGCGGGCACGTCCCCGCGTTCCTCGCCGGCGAGGCGCCGCGCGCCTACGCGTGCGTCTACCCGTTCGTGCGGTCCTACGAGTGGTACCTGCTCGACCCCGCCGAGCGGTCGCGGATGCTGCGCGAGCACGGCATGGCCGCCGCGTCGTACACCGACGTGCGCGCCAACACCCTCTCCGCGTTCGCGCTCGGCGACTACGAGTGGATCCTCGCGTTCGAGGCCGACGAGCTGCACCGGATCGTCGACGTCATGCGCGACCTGCGCGCCGTGGACGCGCGCCTCCACGTGCGCGAGGAGGTCCCGTTCTACACCGGGCCGCGCGTCGACCTCGTCGAGTGGGCGGCGCAGCAGCCGCTCGGCTGATCGCGTCGCGCCGACGTAGTACGGCCGCCGGTCTACCTCGCGAGGTAGACCGGCGGCCGTACTGCTTCGGGGGGGTCAGGCGGTGGCGAGGGGAGTCCTGCCCGACGACGCGCGCCACCGGCCGTGCTCGCGGGCGATCCGGATCGGGTGGTCGAAGGTCGCGCTCACCTGCGCGGTCGTGAGCACGTCGTCCGCCGGGCCCACCGCGACCAGGCGACCCTGGCGCAGGAGCGCCGCGTGCGTCGTCGTGACCGGGAGCTCCTCCAGGTGGTGGGTCACGAGGACCGAGGTCAGGTCGGGCCACAGGGTGTGCAGGTGGTCCACGGTCTCGAGGAGCTGCTCGCGCGCCGCGACGTCGAGGCCCGTCGCGGGCTCGTCGAGCAGGAGGAGCCGCGGGTCGTTGACCAGCGCGCGGGCGATGAGCGCCCGCCCCCGCTCGCCCTGCGACAGCACGGCCCAGGGCCGGTCGGCCTTCCCGGCCAGGCCGAGCTGCTCGACGAGCGCCCGCACGTGCGCGCGCTGCTCGTCGGACGGCTCCCAGCGCAGCATCGTGAGGTTCGTGCCCGTGAGGCCGGTCAGCACAACCTCCTCGACGGTCAACGGGCCGCGCACCGGGTGGCGCGGGTCCACGTGACCGATCTCGCGGCGCAGCGCCTGCAGCTCGACCCGCCCGATCCGGCGGCCCAGCACGTCGACCGTGCCGCGCGTCGGGTGCGTCTGGGCCCCCACGAGCCCCAGCATGGTCGACTTGCCCGCGCCGTTCGGCCCGAGGAGCGCCCAGTGCTCGCCCGCACGGACCTCGAGCGAGACGTCGTCGAGCAGGACGTTGGACGTGCGGACCACGAACACGTGGTCGAGGCGCAGGACGGCGTCGGTCACCGGGTCTCCTCGGGGTCGGGTGCGGGTGCGGCGGCGGGCGCCGCCGGAGCGGGCGTGGGGCTGTGGGCTGCGAGCGCCTCGAGGACGCCGTGCAGGTGCTCGGACGCCGCCGCGGCCGCGACGTCCGGCTCGCGCTCCTCGACCGCGCGGGCGATCGCGACGTGCGCATCCTGGTCGTGGTGGTGCGGCGATCCCGTGCCGGCGAGCGCGAGCAGCTCCAGCATGGCCGTGCGCACGCGAGGCGCGAACGCCGCGAACAGCTCGACGAGCACGGGGTTGTGCGACGCCTCGACGACCGCGGCGTGGAAGCCGAGGTCCGCGTCGACGTACGCGCCGTCGTCGACGGCGGCCGCGACCTCCGCCTCGTGGCGCACCTCGAGCGCGGCCCGGAGCGCGTCGACGTCGGCCGGGGTGCGCCGCGCGGCCGCGAGTCGCGCGGCCTGGACCTCGATCGCGACGCGCGCCTCGACGACGTCGGCGACCCGGGTCCGTACCAGCAGGTCGTCCCAGTCGGGGGTCGGTGTGGTCGCGGTGACGAACACGCCGGCGCCCTGGCGGGCGCGGACGAGCCCGCGCGCGGCGAGGGCGCGCACGGCCTCGCGGACGGTCGAGCGTCCGACGCCGAGCTCGGTGGCGAGCGCGTGCTCGCCGGGCAGCGGGCTGCCGACGGGCCACTCGCCCGCGGCGATGCGGGCGGCGAGGACGTCCGCGGCCTGGTCGGCGAGGGACGCGCGCTGGAGCGGCATGCGGGAACCTCCGGGCTGGGGCACTTGTCTGATGACCTGAGGTGTCCTAGCGTAGCCGACGTGCCGCGCGCCCTGCGCCCCGCCCCGGGGCTCCTCCTTGCGTGCCGCGGCGGGGCCTGACCGGACCGGCACCCCGCCGCGGGGCGCCGACGTGCCGTCGGCCGGCCGGTCACCCCGACCCCCGCGAGGAGACCCCCGATGACCGTCCGCACCCCCGCCCGCCCCGCCACCCCGGACCCCGCGCCGCACTGGAACCCGCAGCGTCCGGCGGGCATGCCGTCCCACCGCTACCGCGACGCCTTCGCCCGCGTCGACGTCCCGCTCACCGACCGCCGCTGGCCCTCCGCGCGCCTCGAGCGCGCACCCCTGTGGGTGCCCGTCGACCTCCGCGACGGCAACCAGGCGCTCGCGGAGCCCATGGACCCCGCGCGCAAGCGCCGCTTCTTCGCGATGCTCGCGGAGGTCGGCTACAAGGAGATCGAGATCGGTTACCCCTCGGCGTCGCGCACGGACTTCGAGGGCGTCCGGGAGATCGTCACCGGCCGGGTGCCGGGCGGCGTGCCCGACGACGTCACGCTCGTCGTCTTCACGCCCGCGCGGGAGGACCTGGTCGCCCGGACGTTCGCGTCGGTCGCAGGCGCGACCCACCCCGTCGTCGTGCACCTGTACACCGCGACGGCGCCCGTGTGGCGCGACGTCGTCCTGCGCCGCGGGCGCGAGGAGCTCCTGGCGATGGTCCGCGCGTCGGCGGAGCAGATCGCCCGGCTCGCGGGCGACGACCCCCGCATCCGCTTCGAGTTCTCGCCCGAGGTCTTCAACCAGACCGAGCCGGACTTCGCGCTCGAGGTGTGCGACCTCGTCACGACGGTCTGGGACGCGTCCCCGGACCGGCCGACGATCCTCAACCTGCCCGCGACCGTCGAGATCGCGACCCCGAACGTCTACGCCGACCAGATCGAGTACATGCACCGCAACGTCGGCCGGCGCGACGGCGTGATCCTGTCCGTCCACCCGCACAACGACCGCGGGACGGGCGTGGCGTGCGCGGAGCTCGCCGTCCTCGCGGGAGCCCAGCGCGTCGAGGGCTGCCTGTTCGGCAACGGCGAGCGCACGGGGAACGTCGACCTCGTGACGCTGGCGCTGAACCTGCACGCGCAGGGCGTGGACCCGTGCGTCGACCTGCGCGACCTCGACCGCGTCCGGGCGGTCGTGGAGGAGTGCAACCGGATCGAGGTGCACCCGCGGCACCCCTACGCGGGCGACCTCGTCCACACGGCCTACTCGGGCACGCACCAGGACGCGATCCGCAAGGGCATGGCGCGGCACGCCGAGCGGGCGCGCGAGCTCGGCGTCGACCCGGCGCACGCGCCGTGGGAGGTCCCGTACCTTCCTGTCGACCCGGCCGACGTCGGACGCGGGTACGACGCCGTGGTGCGCGTGAACTCGCAGTCCGGCAAGGGCGGGATCGCCTACGTGATGGAGACCGAGCACGGGTTCGTGCTGCCCCGGAGGCTCCAGCTCCACTTCGCGCGCGTCGTCCAGGAGCACGCGGACGCCCACGGCGGCGAGGTCGACCCGGCCACGCTGCTCGCGCTGTTCGAGGCCGCGTACCGGAGCGGTGCCCCCGACGACGCGCCGGTGCTCGAGCGTTCCGAGCACCCCCGGGCGGGTGGCGGGACGGTCACGTACGAGCGCCGCGGGTCGGGCGCCGCCGAGCGGTGGTGCGTCCGGGTCGAGGAGGCCGCCGCCGTCCTCGCGTGACACCAGCCGCGGGCGGGCCGGAAACGCCGCCGGCGGGGCCCCGGGGGCCGTAGGGTCGGAGCGTGACCCCGCCCGGCACCGACCTCCGCATCCCGCCCGTCGTCGACGCGGCTTGGCTCGCCGCGCACGCGCCCGGCGGTGGCACCGGCCCGCACGTCGTCCTCGCGGACGTGCGCTGGTACCTCACCGACCCCGACGGCAGCGCCGCCCACGCCGCGTACGCGGAGGGCCACCTCCCGGGCGCGGTGTACGTGGACCTCGACGCGTGGCTCGCCGGTCCGCCCACCGCGACCGACGGCCGCCACCCGCTGCCCCACCCGGACGTGTTCGCGCGCGGCATGAGCGCGCTGGGCATCGGCGACCGCACGACCATCGTCGCGTACGACGACGCGGGCGGTGTCATCGCGGCCCGGCTCGTGTGGCTCCTGCGCACGCTCGGGCACGACGCCGCGCTCCTCGACGGGGGGTTCTTCGCGCCCGAGGTCCGGGCGTGGGCGGGCGGCGTCACAACGGAGGTCGTCGCGCGCGAGCCCGCGACGTTCACGCCCCGGCCGTGGCCCGCGGACCTCCTCGTGACCATCGACGAGGTCGCGCCGGGCACGCGCGACGACGCGACCGTGGTCCTCGACGCGCGGCCCGCCGAGCGCTTCCGGGGCGAGGGCGCGGACGTGGACCCGCGCGTCGGGCACGTGCCAGGTGCGGTGAGCCTGCCGTGCCGCGAGAACGTCGACGAGCGCGGCCACCTCCTCCCGGTGGGCACGCTGCGGGAGCGGTTCGCCGCGGCCGGGGTCACCGCGGACGCCGTGGAGGCGGGCGAGGTCGTCTCGATGTGCGGCTCCGGGGTGACGGCCTGCCACACGCTGCTCGCGCTCGAGCACGCCGGGCTCGGCCGCGGCCGGCTCTACGCAGGCAGCTGGTCCCAGTACGCCGCGACGTCGCTGCCCGCCGCGACGGGGGCCTGAGCCGTGCGCGACGCGTTCTACGAGGAGGCGGGTGCCCTGTTCGTCGGGCTCGTCGCCCGCGTGCCCGACGACGCCTGGCACCGTCCGGCGCTCGGCGTGTGGGACGTGCGGGACCTCGTCGGGCACACGAGCCGGTCGTTCGTGACGGTCCTGACCTACCTCGACGAGCGGCCGGCCGAAGCCGCGGTCGCGTCGGCGTCGGCGTACTACGTCGCGACGACGGCCGTGCTCGCGTCGAGCGACCCGGACGCGATCGACGAGCGGGCGCGCGCCGCCGGTCGTGCGCTCGGCGACGACCCCCTGGCCGCCGTCCGCGACCTGCGGGAGCGCACGCTCGCGCGGCTCGCGGACGCCGAGCCCGACGACCTCATGGCGAGCATCGTCGGCGGCATCCGGGTGCGCGACTACCTGCCGACCCGCGTCCTCGAGCTCGTCGTGCACAGCCGCGACCTCGCGCGGGCGCTCGGCCTCGAGCTCGCGGTCCCGACGACGCTGCTGCGCGCCGTCGCGCTCCTCGCGGCGGAGGTGGCCGTCGACGCGGGCCAGGCGGACGTCGTCCTCGACGCGCTGCTCGGGCGCGGCACCCTGCCCGAGGGCTTCAGCCTCGTATGACCCGAGCCGACCCGGCCGGAGCCGCCGGGCCGGCCGCCGGCGACCGCGCCGATCAGGGGTAGAGACCCCGCAGCCGGTGCGCGTCGGCCACGCGCTGGACGCCGATCACGAGCGCGGCGTCGCGCAGGGTGAGCTCGTGGTCGCTCGCGTGGTGCGCGACCTCCGTGTAGGCGGAGCGCATGCGCCCGGCGAGGCGGTCCTCGATCTCGGCGTCGGTCCACCAGTACGTCTGGTTGGCCTGCACCCACTCGAAGTACGAGACGATGACGCCGCCCGCGTTGGCGAGGATGTCGGGGACGACGGTCACG
>Ga0182746_1002429_pt1 | contig 14323 bp, 11 predicted proteins | sample eDN3rd30CBELigOP_FD_128881 | JGI IMG/M metagenome (GOLD analysis project Ga0182746, IMG submission 128881) | Enriched Organic Plus compost microbial communities from Emeryville, California, USA - eDNA 3rd pass 30_C BE-Lig OP (version 2) (version 2) ... | reverse complement strand
TTTGTATGGATAACCAAAAACTTAATAATGATGGCCAAATTGAAATATATTGGTAAATACGTTGATCCCAGTACCGACTTTGGTTGGAAGCTTTATTTCGGGCGTGAGGAAAATAAAATCCTCTTGATTGAATTCCTCAATAGCTTATTTGAAGGTGAGAAAATAATTTCTGATTTATTCTACAAATCCGTAGAATATGATGGTGATCAGGAAGATATGAGACGGGTCGTCTTGGATTTACATTGTATCGGAAATGATGGTGAGTTATTCATTATTGAAATGCAGCAATTATTTCAAGAATTTTTTAGGGATCGCGCTGTTTATTATACTTCGCGTTTGATTAATAAACAATTGTCAAGGGGAAAGAAAGGAAATGATTACTGTCTGCCTGAGGTGTATTTTATTGGTGTTTTAGAATTTAACCTGCATGGAGCGGATAAGGTCTTTTCCAGGGGCAATACCGCCCGCCCGTATTTTTATGATGTTGCTTTGTGTGACAAGAATACGCATGAAATTTTTTATGACAAGTTAGGGTACAAATTGGTTTCATTACCGATGTTTACTAAAAAACCGGCAGAGCTGGAAACAGTAATGGATCAATGGCTGTATGTACTTAAACACTTGAGCACCATGGATAAGCTGCCCTCATTTTTGGATAAAAGGATATTTGGTCTTATCTTTGAGGTAGGAGAAATAGGAAAATTAACGGAGGAGGATCGCATGTCATATGAATCAAGCCTAAAACATAAACGAGATGCCGAGAGCGTGTTTAATTCGGCTCTGCGGTCGGGAGAAGCAATGGGGCATGCTAAAGGTCTCGCGAAAGGTCTTGAGAAAGGTCTAGCAGAAGGTCTTGAGAAAGGTCTAGCAGAAGGTCTTGAGAAAGGTCTTGAGAAAGGTCGTGCAGAAGGCCTTGCAGAGGGAGAACACAAACAGGCTATTGAATCTGCTCGGAAGATGTTGAGCAAGGGTTATAACGAGAAGGACATTAGTGACGTTACCGGTCTTTCCGTTGATGAAATCGAAAAGCTCAAATAGAATAATTTAAAAGTTATATTTAATTTGCGGTGTAGTGCTGTCCAATCTTTTGGACAGCACTTTATCTGAATTTCCATACGGCGTTTGTGCACATTTAATGGCAGGCCACAGGCTCGGGGTAATCACCTTTAGCCATTCCCTTGACCAATTGTCCGCAATGGCGCATCGACGCCGCATAAGGGTTGTCAATCGCTGTGTCGTAACTTAACCAATAGGCTTTTTCCATCGGGCAGTACTGCAGATAAACGGCTTCATCTGTACATTTCATTGTTTCCATAATGGTAAATAAGGATTGTGTGGCTGCGGAAAAGGACAGCTTCATCGCCTTCATATCCCGTGCAGATTTCAAGCTGGCGGCATCGGTCTTCATGGTCTGGCTCACCTTCTTCAAGCGCATCATGTCATCGATCTGCAGACCCTTTAACCGGAAATGCCGAACCTCCTCTTCGAATTGAACGACGTGTTCCTTACTGCCGGCAAAGTCTTCATCCTGGATGTCCTTTTTTACATCCATATATGCTTTAAATAGTCGATCGCGTTGTTGCTGGGCAACATCCTGCCCATGGCTTGATTGACAGGAAATCATCATAAGACAAATCACACATGTGATATAAATTCTTTTTAAGTTATTTTTCATCCTATTATTTTCTTTTTAACCGCCGATGAGAGTCCGAGTAATCTCGGTTTCACCTTTTTAGTCTTTGTTTATTTGATTTTGAATACGTTTTATTTCGAGTAGCATGAGGTCTAAATGCTGTTGATTTAGCGCGTCTACCTGTTTTGTGGAAAGTTGATTAATTACTGGAACTAAAGAACTTAGGTAATTTCTGACATAAAGCTGTACATCGCTGCGTTGTGCCTGTGAAATGATATCCGATCCTTGTGCGATCTTGGGATTGATAATCTGATTTACCTTTTCCAGGAAAAAGCGTTGCTGCGCGCGTTTAAAAGCAGCGACACGAAGGTCTCCAGTTGGGAAGGTCCATATAGTCCCCCCTATATCGTTCAAATATTCGTCAAGCCTATAGGGATTTTCATTGGCCAGGGATTTCATATAGACATTATAGAGCATGCCCGGGCTCATCAGCATATTCAGCATCTGCTCCTGTTGATCGGTGATCTCCTTGTTGGCATCTTTTCCGATCAGCTCCTGGATGTCTTTGGGATACAACCACATGGGTGGCGTAAATACATGCTCATTCACATACTGCATGGCTGCCTTGACCTTTTCTCTCGAAACAGGCGCATAGACAGCTCCTTGTTGACCCCGTACCTTTTTCGTAATCTCCTGACTGCCGATATTTTTCAGGACATGATAAAGATAACGGTCGAACTGTGCCCGCACCGCTTTATGCATATCCTTTAAATTACTGTAATCATCTCCAGTCTCATTGGTCCACGCTATCAAATTGGAAACCACTCGTTTCAGATTTTTGATACCATAGGTACTTGCCAACATCGAGTCATCACCGAGATCTTCCTTCTGACTGCGCGGATCCTCTTCGTTCCCTTCACCACCAAACCACAATCTGGGGTTGGCAGTCAAGCTATCCGTCACTTGTTTCGATAGATACATTCGTTCGTCTTCGACACTTGAAAATTGTGGAAGATACTGATAGCCCCATTGAATGGCCCATTTATCGTAAATGCCGATGCGTGGATATATCCCTGCCAGCCCCACTTGGTCTTCTGGCTGCGCGACATAATTGAAACGAGCATAATCCATAATGGATACGGTATGACCATTTTTTTCGACCCATTTCTTGTCGCGCAATTTCTCTACCGGAGTTTGGCTACTTGCTCCCATATTGTGACGGAGGCCAAGGCTATGTCCCACTTCGTGCGATGAAACAAACCGTATTAACTGCCCCATCACTTCATCATCCAATTGCATTTTTTGTGCAGCCTTGTTTAATGGCCCCACTTGCACCATAAACCATTGCTGAACGAGCTTCATGACATTATGATACCAGCCCACATGTGCTTCGATAATCTCGCCACTTCTGGGGTCTGAAATACGTGGTCCATAGGCATTGGCTTTTTCGGATGCGAAATAACGGATCACAGAAAACCGCGCATCCTCCAGGCTCATCGTGGTATCCTGCTCAGGCCATTCCTTTCCCACAATAGCGTTTTTAAATCCAGCTTGTTCAAATGCTTTATTCCAGTCATTGATCCCAGCGATCAAATAGGGACGCCATTTTTTTGGCGTTGCTGGATCAATATAATAGACAATCTGCTTCTGAGGTTCTACTAGCTCACCTTTTAAATAGCGTTTAACATCTTGCGCTTTGGGTTCTAGGCGATAACGCTGTATAAAGTTCAACGTTTTGGATCGTTGATCTTTATCCGTGAATAGGATATACTTGTTCGCAAAATAACCTACGCGTTCATCGAAAATCCTTTTTTTCATCGGTACCTTTGGTAACAGGACCATGGAGGTGTTGGTGGTAAAGGTCATTGCTCCGGTCAGGCTTGCCGCAGGTGTACCCGATGTGGACGAATATGTTTTTGTCGTTTTTACTTCCAGATTGATGGGAAATACCTTTATATCCGTAATGAAAGACCGGTCGTCCGCCAACGATGATAACTTATTCTCGCTTTTTATCCTACTGTCAAATGAAATTGCAGCATTGTCCTTACGAAACAGATCTGTCACCTCAACCAAGTAACTGTTGCTTCCTGCGTTGAGTCCTCTGATATCCAAAATAGCGACAATCGGATCCTCCTGCGACTGAATCAACGCTGTACGAATGGCATCGTTTTCCGGAGCGTCCTGCTTATAAATTGCTGCCCGCAGCTGTATCCGGTCACCCAGGCCTTTTTCAAAGTACAGTGTCTGCTCATTGAGCTTTTCTCCTCCGTACATCGGAAATCCTTGTGGGGCTGAAACCAAACGGGTTACGGTCAGGAAATAACGGTTCAACAAACTGTCCGGGATTTCCAGATACCATTTTTTTTCAGACTCTACGACATGGAAGACGCCTGAACGGGCAATTTTTTTCTTACTTAAAATCTTGCTATAGGCCTCATTTAGATCATTTTTTGATTTTAGGGTATCCGTCTTGCTGACGCTTTGTTGGGCTTGGGCCATACCGCCAGACAACAGCAAGGCGAGGGTACTATAGATAATTTTGTTTTTCATGTGTAATGTTATAGCTTATATTAAAAGGGAACAGTTTCATCTGTATTTAACCGCAGGTTTGGATTTAACTTCATGGCATCCAATGGAAACGGAATGATGTACATTCTCGAGTTTGGTGCCAACGTATAGGTTTTTTGTTCCACGGTCTTATTGACGATCGGGAATACTCGCACAAGAGTCTTCGCATATTCAGGTTCGAGATTTAAACGTTTCAAATCAAAAAATCGATGGAATCCAATAGGCAATTCCCGACGGCGTTCATTGATGACCAGATCCATCACTTCCTTTCGCGTTGTTGGAACTGCCAGTATAGCTTTATCACCTTCGATCCGGGTCTTGCGCAGCGTATTCAACATGTTAATGGCTTTGGCAAACTGATCCTGACGGGCATAACATTCGGCCAACATAAGATAAATCTCCGGTGTCTTCAGTCCTACTGTGGGGAAGAAAAAAGCAGTGTATTTCACGTTGTAGTAACTTGCTCCAGCGCCGATATCCAAAAAGCTGGCATTGGACGTGTTATAAAAAAGGCTAAAGCGTTTATCTTCTTGGTCAAACATGCTTGTCAATTCCGGACTTAAGATATAGCTGTAACCAAAGTTCATCTCTGTATAGCCGTTGACATACATGTAGCTTAATACTTCCGGATTATTTTCGGCGATAATAGGCGTTTTGCCGGGGCCGCCCAGCTTTTCATACTGAACCAGATCAATTAGTTGTCCATTCAGCTGCATGGCTTTTTCGGCCGCGGCTTGTGCTTCCGTAATTTCTCTTTTGAAGAGATGTACCTTTGCCTTCAGGGCATAAGCAAAGGCCAAGGAAGGATGGTAAGGATTGGTCGGTTTTTCTTGCAAATAGGGTAAGGCGTCTTCGATATCCTTTTGGATAAAATCATATACTTGCTGTACCGTTGATTTTGCAGGTTTCGCTTCCAGGTCATATTTGTCCATGATACAGACACCGCCGTCCTGAGCTGCCGTCCTGACATCATAGGCTTTGGCATATACGTTGATCAGATGGAAATAATCAAATGCCCGAAACATCTTGGCTTCCGCCTTGGCCAGGGTCTTTAATTTGCTGTCTCCTGTGCTTTCATCAACCAAAGAAATAATCATATTCCACTGTGCAATGTATTTATAGCACTGATTGTAAAAACTAGATGCGGTGATACGGCTTACCCGATCTTCCCGTTCCTGAAACAAAAAGTTGATGGTATTGATATTTGGTGTCTGACCGATGACATTGGATTCTTTCAGGTATTGATCATCGACCAGATACTGAAAGTTATTGATGGGATATCCCCTATTCGGATAGGCCACCAAATCATAATAATCTTGTGCGGTACTTACCAATTGTGAGCCTTTTGGTGTGATATCAAGGTATTTATTACAGGCGGAAAAGAGCACTAAACTCGCAAATCCCGCCGCTAATGTTTTTAAAGTCATCAGATCTAGGTTAAAAAGTTAATGAAAGTCCCATAAGAAAGGTTTTTGCCAAGGGTAAATTGCGCGTTCCACTATTCAGCGAATAGGCTTCTGGATCAATATCATCACCAGCGGCGCTCCAAGTCCACAAATTGTTCACCTGCAAGGTTAATTTTACGTTTTGCATCCCCGCTTTCTGCGCGAGTGGCCTGGGTAATTGATAACCTACCGCTACATTTCGAAGCTTAACATAATCTGCCGAAACAATCTGCTTATCGCTGTTCCGCCATAAGGTGGATAATTTACCTGCATCGGTACGTAAGTTGTCTGGATAATCGACCAGCAATCTTGGATACTCGTTATCGGCACCTTCTGCCCACCGGTTTACCAAACCCACATTTGTCAACTCATCACTTCCCAAATCTATAGCATCTCTACGCAATTTGTGGCTACCAGAAAAAACAAACATCGCCGAAAGATCGAATGATTTATAGCGTAAACGTTGATTGATGGAGCCCGTATACTTAGGAAATAACGTTCCCATATTGACCAGCGCATCTGGTGAAGTGATTTCTTTGACGCTTGTTGGCGTGCCATTCTCATCAAAGACGATATTTGATTCACCATTTTGATCCAAGAAATAGGGGTAACCGTTTACCATGCCAGCATAGCGATATGCCATAATCGAGTTATAGCTGCTTCCTTCAAAAAAGTAATTACTAGGTGAACCAATATAAGACTGCGCGGTAGAAGTTAAACCATTTACTTTCTCTACCTTATTTTTATTGAATGAAAATACCAGCTGCGTACTCGCGGTAAAATCTTTCTTTTTTAACCATATGCCACTGATATTAACCTCAATCCCTTTGTTGCGTAATGCACCGTTGTTGATTACACGTGAATTGGCGCCCACCGTGGGGTCGAGAATAGCATTGATCAATAAATCCGAACTATACCGATTATAAGCATCGATGCTTCCTGATAAACGATTGTCAAGCACAGAAAAATCCAACCCAAGGTTTGTTGTTTCTGTCTTTTCCCAGCGCAGCATCGGGTTCGGTAAAGATTTTTGCTCCAGATACTGCAGGTAGGGGAAAAGTTTATCGGATTTCCAGGTGGCCGTACCATAACTGGAACTTTCTTGGTCCACATTCCCGGTAATACCATATGTTGCCCGTAGTTTGAGGGAGTTCAACCATTCTTTATTTTTCATAAAGTCTTCGTTGCTGACATTCCAGCCTGCGCCGACAGACCATAAAGGGCGGTATTTAAATTTAGGGTCTACACCAAAGAGATCGGCTTGATCCACCCGTATGCTTCCGGTCAGGTTGAGTCTATTCTTATACGTATAGCCCGCATTGGCATAAAGCGAGGTATAGCGGTGCAGCGTTTCTTTTTGTGCCCCACCATTCAAATCACCCAATCGGGTATTGCCACCATATATATAACTCGTTATACCTGATTTACTCAATGTGGCCCAGTCAATGGTGGTCGAGGTCAGAGTTACAGGATTATATCCTACGAGCAATTGTTGTATAGGGCGCGGTATATGCGACTGCCGCATCTCGAATCCGGCCAGAGCGGTCAGCTGATGCTCACCATATTGCCCGAAAGTATTGTCATAATTAAATTGATTTCGAAAAGTATAGTTATACCGTTTAGCCTCGTATTGATAATAACGGCCTCCGTCCGGCAGATTCTTCGTATAGATTCCTGTCGCATCATTGTAGCTGACCATCGCGTTTGAAGCAACGCGCATCATGTAGCTGTCTTCATCGTAGAAGCTTTCACGGGCAGCCTGCCCCAGTTCATAGGAAAACTGCGTCTGAAAAGAAAGTCCCTTATAGATGTTGGCCCGTAAGGAGGTAAATGCGCGAAGGCTAAAACTCTTGTTGCTCTCTATTCCTTCGCCTAAGGCCTCCAGCACATTAAAAGCTGTACTTTTTAAATTTCCGTTTGCAGCAATCTGTTCGGCAGTCTCGCCGTTAATGGCTGATCCCGGACCCACTGAACTTGCCAGATCAACATACGGTGTATAGACCAAGTTCCCATCTCCATCTTTGATCCGGGTGTAACGTGGCTGTAAGAACAAATTATTGTAAATACCATCCGTTGCCTTATTTACGGCATACGTACCGTTCAGGCCCACGGTTGCAGACAGCCATTTGGTCAGATTAAAACCTGACTTCAAATACAGGTTGAATTTCTCATTCTTATTATTGACTACCTGTCCCTTACCTTTATCATAATTAAAGGAAACAAAGGTATTGCTCTTCGTTGAATTTTGTGAGATGCTTGCATTATACCGTTGTCGTATTTCATTTTGCCAGACATTGTCGGTAAATTCCTTGATATAATCGTTGCTGCGCCATGTATTGATGATTGCGTCTAGTTCCTGCTGGTTAATTTCACCGATAGACTCTCTCCGAAATAAATCGTACAGCGGAGAATAATATTTTAGATTGCCACTGCCCAGTTTGCCATAGTAATTAAATAGTGATTCTGTGTTCGCATAGCGTGACAGCTCTTTCTTATAGACATCGATCTCATAATCGATCAAATCGGATGTGCTTGCATAATGCATTTTGGCGACATCCGGTTTTTGCGTAATGAATTGATCGACATTAAAGTTAACGGAAACACCTTGACCTTTTCCTTTCTTTGTCGTCACTACGATAACCCCATTGGCCGCGCGGGCACCGTAAATCGATGCTGCCGTTGCGTCTTTCAATACGGTGACGGATTCCACGTCGTAGGGATTAATATCATTTAATGTGAACTCGGTAGGCAAGTCATCCACGACGATAAGGGGATTGGTGGTCACCGCACTGGAATAGGTTCCAATACCCCGAAGTACAGGACTGTCTGCACTGGAGCGCGTGGGATTTTTGATATAGGTCAACCCAGCAACTTGCCCTTCCAGTGCAGAAGTCAAATCTATATTGATCTGTTTGTTCAATTGATCATTGTTGATCATGGCATAGGCTCCGGGACTACGTTCTTTACTGATTCGTTGATAACCTGTTATCATAATTTCGTTGAGCATGGACTCCTTTGCACTCAACATTACGCGAACGGGTCTTACGACTTGTTCGGGACTGAAACGCATGACTTTTTCATTAAAGGACACATGTCTAAACGACAATTGGATCTCTGGGCTTGTCACGTCCAGTACAAAATCACCGTCTCCAGAACTCATCGTCTGACCGTTGTCCTGCAGATTATGAATCGAGACACCGGGAATGGCATTGCCCAGACTATCGATTACTTTTCCCCGGACAAGCTGGTTATTGGTCGACAGGGCTTTACGATAGAGAATAATCCGTTTATTTTCTAAACGGTAACTGAAGGGCTGATCCTTAAACAAAATGGATAAGGCATCTTCAACGCTTGATAGTTTGAGGTTAACACTGATGGGACGGGCAGCTTTTAACAGATTGCCGTCGAAAACAAATTCATAGCCGTAGCGGTCCGATAGGCTCGTAATCACCTCTTTGACATCGGCATTTTTAAAATTTAGCTGTACCTGCTGAGCATGTAGCTGGTAGGGGTCAATCATGCTCATCAAGGCAATTCCAGCGACCAGACTCAGGTATTTCCGCAAAAATACCGGTCGCTTTTGGGTTAGGTTGGACATGGAAGATAAAGGTTAATGTACTATTTAGTTGTTATTTTTTATACGTAGTTTTTAATGTGATTTTTTTATTGTTCAATTGAAAATCAAGGCCACTTGCTTCATTTAAGAGACGCAGCATTTCCTGAAGTGGGATATTTTTTCGGACCTTCATATAGATCGATTGATCCGTAGGCAGCGTGACGGTATCGACCTCGACGCCATACCACCTGGAAAGATCAGACAAGATGACACGAAGCGACTGATCTCGATAGTCAAAGTAGCCAGCCGTCCAGGCGACAGCTTGCTTTGGCGTCAAATGTTCCATATGTATTCCTTTTCGATCGGTTACCGCTGTTTCCCCCGGACGAAGTATAATCCTTTCCGCTGTCCCCGATTTGCTTAAAGCGATCCGTCCGGACAGCAGAGACGTGGTAACAAGTCCGTCGCTTGCATAATTTCGCACGTTAAAGACTGTTCCCAGCACTTCAACTTTTGCATCGCCAGCAGTTACATTAAATGGTCTTCGTGCATCGTGAGCAACTTCAAAGTAGCCTTCTCCTTCTAGGGAAACTTCTCTTTTGGCAGCATCAAAAGGAACCTGAAACCGTAGGGTAGATGCAGCATTCATGGTAATCTTGGTTCCATCTTCCAAAACAAGTCTAAAGTCTGAATTGGGGGTATAGATCGTTTGCAAGCTTGGATTCTTTCCTATCGCCATTACTTTTACCGTTTGACTGTCGATACGGGAAAATGCAATGTCGCCCACTTGCCATACAGAATCAGTCTTTGGTAAAATGGCAATTTCCTTTCCGGACTTGTCTTTAACATATAACGTGGGTGCTGATGGCGCAGCAATATCGGAAGGTTTGGCGCTTTGTCCTAAATAAAACCAGGTCGCCAATCCGGCGACAAGTAGGATGGAAGCGGCGGCCCACCATTGCTGTTTGTATCTTAACCGAACAGGCCGTTTCTTCGATTGGTTTAACCTATCCTCCAGCCGTTCTTTAATCGTTGCGATATGCGAAGCAAAAGGTTGTTCGATGGGATCTTCCTCAAAATCGTTCGATGCCAAAGAAGTAAGCGCTTCAAGCTCTTCGTCGCTGGCTTGGTCGAAATAGCGCAGCAACCTATCGAGATCGACCCGATGGATACTTCCATTTAAATAGCTCTTGTAAATATTTTCTATTTTTTTTGCCATATCTATAAGTTAATACGCAACTTATTGGCAAAAACACTATCGTAATCTTATTTTTTTTAAAAAAAATAGAATGTAACAAGAACGACCAAAATCTCATCATAGTGGTCTTGCACAAATTGGCGAATATGCTGATTGGATTTGACCATGGCATTGCTCACCGTAGATACCGAGATATTCAGTTTTTGAGCAACTTCTTCGTAACTTTTCTGCTCTATTTTACATAAAACAAATATTTCTTTTCTACGCCCGCTCAAGGTATTGAGAGCTCTTTCCAATAGTTCGGCCTGTTTTTCATGCATATCGCCTTCTTTTTCCATGACGTAGAGCTGCTCGAAATGTTGGTATAAATTTTCCTGCATCGCGGTTTCTTTCGCTAATTTTCTATACCAAGAAATAACGTCGTTTTTAGCTATGGTAAAAATCCAGGACTTAAAGCTTCGATTTGGATCAATGGTGGACCTTTTTTGCCAGACTTTCAGGAATACGTCCTGCACAATCTCTTCACTAACCTGTCTATCCTTAACCATTCGAAAAATAGTGGAAAATAAGGCGTGGCTATACTGGTCATATAAAGCAAAAAAAGCCTGTTCGTCTCCATGAGAAAGCGCAATCAATAGCTTATTTTCTGCAGTGATGTTCATCCTAAATTTTTCAAAAAGGCAGATAGTATGCTGTTTAAGCAACCTAACAAGTGGGCAAATTTACAAATTTTCAACATAAATTCGACGTCAATAGTTTTCAAGCGAACATATGCTATTCGGTCCCCAAGGCAGTTCGTTACGGTCCGCTGATTACGTTTTGCTTTCCATCAATAAAGCAAGCGCTGCTTGCTATGGACGATATTTTCGGGTCGGCTAGAATACCCAACAACTAACACATTACAGGCATTGCTTTATTATACCATCTATATTGCCGTATCTTGTCCTTTTGCATGTTGAACAGCTCTACGTCACTTTATTCGCTAAGATTTAACCTTGTTTATTTGCTTCCCAACACTGTTTTTCTATGTCGTATTCCCCAATAATTAAGCTCTCTCAATACATTTTCTAAGGACATCCCATGTTCGGTGATCGCATATTCCACCGTTGGGGGAAAAGTATCGTAGACCTTCCTGTTGATGAGCAGATTCGATTCCAGGGATTTCAGTTCTTTGGACAATGTTTTGTCGGTAATACCCTCCACTTCACGGGAAATCTGCTTGAAACGTAAAGGCCTTTCCGACAGAGCAAATAATATCAGTAATTTCCAACGGCCTTCTAAGGCTTCTAATGCATCGCTGATGCCCCGCATAGATTTAGGACAACTTCCATCTGTTAACATAGTGGTTCTTTTTATTTAGCGATACTATCTGTTTGGATAGCGCTTTCCAGTTGGATAGTAATATCGATTGGAAAGTAAATGTAGCTATTTTTATGCTATAATTTTAAAACGACTAGAATATGAATTCAAAATTTTGGAATGTTACAGGGGTCATCGTGCAGGTACTTCTTGCTGTTGTCTTGTTATGGGCAGGTTACACGAAATTATTTACACCACAAGCTAAGTTATCCGCTATGTGGCCTTGGACTGCTGGCAATCCAACTTTAGTGATGGTTGCAGGTGTCTTTGATATCCTTGGCGGGGTGGGCGTAGTCTTACCCTCTTTATTGAAAGTCAAACCACAATGGACATTATATGCCGCTATTGGGATCATTTTGCTCATGTTTTCAGCAGCAATTTTTCATATTGCCAGAGGGGAAGTTTCCGATATTGGAATCAATGTATTTGTTATCATTTTGGCCGGGGTCGTATCGTGGAGATATTTTATAAACTAGCTCCATGCCTGATCTTAGGGGGCAAAGTTTACCTAGTTGTCGCTTATAGAGTGCCAATTTAGGGATAAAACACACCTAATCAGGGCTGATCTAGGGACAAAGTTTACCTAGTTGTGTGCACTGTACGCAGGAGGGTTGTTTTTACACATAAAATGCTAATAAAATTAGTATTTTGTTTTAATTTTTCCTATCTTTGTGCTATTAGCCGATTTGAATAACTAATGATTAGACAACGGTCAAGACGGTGATGGTTCCTGTCAGGTTGTGATCAATGGTTCTAAAAAACTTATATAATTATGGGGGCAACACAACGGCTCAGACCGGCCAGGAAGAACGATGAGCTTTTGAAGGGTATCTTTGAAGATAATTTTCCGGACTTTCTGCGGTTTATGTATCCCGATGCCGATGAGATCTTTGATCTGGAGCGGGGACTGACCTTTATGGACAAAGAGTTATTAGAGATCATTCCTGATCGTGAGCGAAAAAAAGGCAGGCGTGTAGCGGATCTCTTGGTTAAGGTGTTTTTGTGCGACGGCACAGAAAAATGGATTTTGGTACACACGGAAATAGAAGGCGGCAATGATCTTGGATTTTCACATCGCATATTTCAGTACCATTACCGTCTATTGGACCGTTACCGCGTTCCGGTGGAGACCATAGCGGTGTTTACGGGCGACCGTGGCCAGCGTCGCCCCGCTACATACAGTTATTCTGTATTCCGTACCTCGCTGGAATTCCGTTATCTAAGTTATCAGATATTCGATCACAGTGAGCAGGAGCTGCTTGCTATGGAAAATATTTTTGCGTATATTGTATTGGCCTGTCAAAAATCTTTGCAGGAAGATAAGCTTCCTGAAGATGAACTGGCGGAGCAGCGTAGTACGATTGCGCGTACACTGATACAGACAAATAGATATGGTAAAGACCGTATAATGAGCTTTTTAGTCTTTTTAAAAAGTTTTCTTTTTATACGTGATAAAGAAATAAATAGTAGATTTGACAGGTATATTTATCAAGTGACAGGAGGCACAATTGAAATGGGTGTAATCGAAACAATAAAAAGGCAGGAGCGAGAAAAAGGTCTTGAAAAAGGTCTTAAGAGCGGTATAGAAAAAGGCAAGATTGAGGGCAAGATCGAAGGCAAGATTGAAATGCTGAGGGAGCTAGGTTTCACAATTGTTGAAATCTGCCAAAAGCTCGGCATGAGCAAGCCTGATGTGGAGAAGTATTATAAAGGAGCCTAAGAACTGTGATATCGTTAAAGTTATCGGTTGTTCCGTTGAGAAAATCGAAAAGCTCAAATAGCCTAGCTATTACATAAATATTGCTGAAGCCATTTCCGAAGGGGAGTGGCTGTTTTCATTTTAAGCTGCTGTGGAGACTGTACAATTGCTCATATAATAGTATGACCTTTTTCTGAAGATAGATAATTTCGTCGTCGCGCTGTTGTATCTTTTCCGAAAGTACTTTTACCTTATCAGCCTCCTCTTCAACCTCTTCTGATCCAGAATAAGATAATAGCTGTACGGTTGTCAAATTAAATAACTTTGCGATTTGGTTTAACCGTGAGAAATTAAGGTCTGTAATTCCTGCTTCTATTTTTGATAATGAGGGAATTGATATCTCTAATCTCTGTGCAACATCATGTTGGGTCCAGCCCCTTTGCTGTCTAAGTAATCGAATTGCTTTTGCTACCATGGGTTATTTAAAAATTAATTGAATGTTAAGATACAAAAATATCTGCGTTTCCATGTGTTGACAAAATTCTTTCAGTCATTCTTTGCTGAGACAACATCATGTAAGAATGCCAAAATAGAGGAGATTAGATTTAGCTGTTCCTCTCACTTACTAATTGTAAATGGAAAATAAGAATGCAGCAAAATTGGTAATTTGGAGTGCAACATATTTGGCAATAATAAATACACAATCCATTTCAAAAGTATGCTATAAAATTTATTTGTCCACGAATGATTTTCTATTCTGCAATCTATAGCTTTCTCCTGTTAGATTTATGACTTCGCACCGAAACAAAATTCTATCTAAGAGTGCCGTTGCAATCACCTCATCTTCGAGCATTTTAGCCCATTC
>Ga0182746_1002426_pt1 | contig 14340 bp, 18 predicted proteins | sample eDN3rd30CBELigOP_FD_128881 | JGI IMG/M metagenome (GOLD analysis project Ga0182746, IMG submission 128881) | Enriched Organic Plus compost microbial communities from Emeryville, California, USA - eDNA 3rd pass 30_C BE-Lig OP (version 2) (version 2) ... | reverse complement strand
TCGTTGTAGCTCAACTGATTTTCAACCCACAAAAAGATCAACGATGCCGCAGCAATCCCGACTGCCAGTCCAAAGATATTGAGCAAGCTGTAACCTTTGGTTTTCCAAAGATTACGAAGTGCGGTTTTAATAAAGTTTTTAATCATGATTATGGTCGTATGATAAAAGCAGTTGTCGACAGACCTGATGTGCTGGATAACCGCTATGCAATTTTTATTTTTTAATATTCAGCTCCTGTACCTTGTCATAAGTCTCATAACTAGATACTATAACTTTGTCTCCCGGCTGTAATCCTTTAATAACCTCATAATATTCAGGATTTTGTCTTCCCAGTTGGATATCCACGCGATAAGCAGTGCTTCCGTTTTTATCCAGCTTGAATATCCAGTTGCCACCAGTTTGCTGATAGAATCCCCCTTTTGCCAATAACAGAGCTTTGGTCTCGTCGCTTAATGCAAGACGAATCTGTAAAGTCTGACCACGACGAATTCCCTTAGGAACATCATTGATGAATTCCATATCCACCTGGAATCGGCCATTGGTGACTTGGGTATATACCTTCTTGATACGTAACTTATAGGTTTTGTCACCAATGGAAAACTCGCCCTGCAAGTCTGGAAAAATGCGGTTAATATAGTGCTCGTCAATATCGGCCCGTACTTTGAATCCAGTCAGCACGTCGATTTGTCCCAACCGTTCCCCGGCGTTTTTGTTTTGTCCAATTTCTGCATCGAAGGAAGTCAATTGTCCGTCAACAGGCGCTCTAACGATCAGATCACCAATTTTTCTTTTCATCAGTTCCAATGCGCTCTGTGTACGTTGGTAGGTCTGCTTATCCTGATTGGCTTTTTGCGCATTGGAGATCTCGTCCTGTTTGAGGATCTGTTTGGTCAAATTGACCCGTTCTTTTTGATAGTTATATTCGTTCTGAGATTTTTCGAATTCCTGTGTACCAATAGCTTTTTCGGCGAGTAATTTTCTGTTTAGGTTATAGACACGTTCAGCTTCTCGATAAGCCTGTTCGACATCAGCCATCTGGTTTCGGTTGTTAATCGATGCCTGTTGTGCATTGGTCTGCGCAATTTGGGACTGTGTCAATAGATTCAGTACTTGTGTTTCTTGTTGTACCAGGGTAAGCTCCTGATCCGTATTGGAGAGACGCATAATAGGATCACCTTTCTTTAAGATAGTACCATCTTCCACAAATTTTTCTTCCACACGGCCGCCCACAGATGCGTCGAGATAGATGCTGCTGATTGGAAGTACCGTGCCGTTGATTGGAATGAATTCCTGAAAATTTCCATTTTTTATTTCGACGATAGAGAGGCGGTCGGCTTCAACGTTGAGCTTGCTCTTGCCCGAGGTAAAATAAAAGCTGGCTCCTATTAACCCAACAATGCCCGCAATTCCTACAATGGTCATGATACGTTTGCTATTCCACTTCTTCTTTTCTAAAGGTCTGTCCATAATTTAATATCAATTTGGTATGTAACTATGAAAGCTGTGCCAATAATTTAATGTATTGACTTGTAGTCGTTTACTTTGTTTTACTTCTTATTTGGTGTTCGATTGCGGACACTTCTTGTACGAAGACGTACAACTGTCTTTTTTCATTTATCCCTTTTTCTTGTCTTTATTCTTTTGAGTACAAACTAACGACTGTTTCTTGTGGCAACTGAAGTGCTTTGAGCAAATACAACCACAGGTTGTGGTAAGGTTTAAAAGGTTTTAATAATTTGCGCAAAGCAATAATTTAGTTATGAAGTTTTTAAGATATATTGAGAGGATTAATTTATTAGATAAATTAATGAAAGAACGAAGAACTGGGACACCTGCAGAACTAGCCAAACGTCTAGGGGTATCCGTGGCAAGGCTGTATGTTATCATCGATCAACTTAAAGATGAAGGTGCGCCTATTGTATATTCCAGGCAACTATGTACTTATTTTTATGAGTATTATTTTTCTATAACAATAAAAGTTCAGATTGAGGAATTAGGAGAGGTTAAATCTCGAAATATTTATGGCGGTGAAAAAAGATTCAATATTTTTTCATCCCTATTGTTTTTATATAGTGGCTAGAATTAATTTAGTGTTGTTGATCAACATCAAAGGTGGAATCCGAAAAACCTAACAAGAGTAGGAATTAGAAATAAAAACTAAAAAAATGTTTAACGTAGAAATCAATAATTTAGGATTGGTTGAAATGGATTCTAAAGAAATGAAAAATATAGATGGAGGTATTTCGCCAGTACTTGCAGCTTTTTTAGTCGCTGTGGCATGGTCAGCTTGGGAAAATGTCGGTGATATTAGAGATGGATGGTCAGACGGTGGAAAAGGAAAACCTAGATATTAACTAATTTAAGAGCAAAATTATGAATAACTTAGTAGAAATAACCAAAGATGAGCAGATTCTAATTAATGGAGGCGAATCAGGATGGTATTGGCTTGTTTACGGTCTCAGAGTTGGGATAGAATATCTAAATGAAGAAGGTAAAGGTGGTAGAATGCATTCCGCAGGCTGAACTTTATTTTAACATGATTGATAATAGCTTATTGCGAATAGTTAGTGCTAAAGATATGTTTTTAGCACTAGCTGTGTTTATTTTTTTTAAGGGTAAAAGCTAATAAATAAATGAAAATAAATTCCTATCTGATGAACTTCTTAAAGTTCCTCGCCATCATGCTACTGACAATTATCCTTATTCGGTATTTCCCTGATCTTATTCGTCGTATACTATCGATCTTTTAAGATGATTACTCGGTTGGATATTAATAACATCAAGTATTTTAGGGTCATATGAAAGTGTTGGCGATAGTAATTTTTAATTACAGCAAATTAGAATCAAGTAGTGATTAAGTCCTTCTTTCAAACAATGTTTATTCAGTGCTCGTTCAGTGCTTGTTCAGTGATCACTCAGTGTAAACTGAACAACTAGTGAATGACTACTGTCTAAAAAATGAGTGAAAATTGTTGTTATGTATAAGTTGATATGAGGATGTATCGGTTTTTTGCGGGAATCATCGAATTCTAATTGTCCAACTACGCACACCGACTGTCCATTAATGAACATTTTTCAAAATTCGTTTTTTGTATTAATTTGATATTTAATGTTTTAGTTGTTTGGCATGGCGATGGTCAGCAAGAAAATAAAACATGGATATGAAGAGAGTCTATATATATACTACGTTATGTTTTTTATTGAGTTATGGCAGCGCAAAAGCGCAACAGGCTGAGCAGGGACTATCAGAAAGAGAGACCGGGACATCGATAGTCACAACGGGCGACAATAAACAAATGACCAAACGAACTTTAGCTGAATGTATACAATTAGCTGTAAAAGCCAATCCAACCCTATTGCAGAATGAACTGGATGTGAGGCGTGCAGAGGTGAATTTAGCACAAGCTAAAGCGAATAGACTTCCCGATGTAAATGCAAGTCTACAGCATAGCCTGACATCTGGAAGGTCGCAGGATAATTCTACCCTTCAATATATTTCATCCAACAATTCGACAGGGAATTTTTCCTTGGGTGCAAGTCTTCCACTATTTAGAGGGTTTCGTCTATTTAACGAAATTCGGATGCGTGCTGATGCAAAGACTGCCGGTAAATTGACTTTTGATACGCAGATTAATGCTTTAAAACTGGATGTTATTACTGCTTATATCCAAAGTTTGACTGCTCAGGATATATTGAGACAATCCGAAATGCAGACTGAGGTAACCCGGGAACAGGTTCGCCGGGCGGAGACGATGCATAAGGAGGGTGCCATCAACCCGGGAGACTATTTTGATTTGAAAGGACAACTGGCCAACGATGTTAATATGGTTGAGAATAACCGGCAGTTACTCTATAGTAGCCGAGTGAAACTCGCCACCTTGCTAAATATGGATGAAAATCAATTGGGAGAATTGGATAACCTAGGAATGCAGGAAAGCGGGCAACGACTGGATGCGAAACAGCTATATGAAATGGCTGTTGCTCAATTGCCCGATATGCAGGCGCTGGATTATCAGATTAAAGTGGCGGAGCGGAATATTAAGATTGCGAAATCATATTATTATCCATCGTTGAGTTTGAGCGCTGGTTTAGGCTCCAATTATTCTAAATTGGGGATTCAAGGGACGTATTGGTCACAAATGCGTAATAACGTCGGAAAATCTATTTCTTTAAATCTCTCTGTTCCTATTTTTAATCATTTACAGGTTTACAACAACGTCCGTTTAGCGAAGTTAGATCTACAAGCAGCTAAGTATCAAAAAGAGATTCAGGCAAATATTTTACGGTCTGCCACATCCAATGCTGTTTTTAATTTGCAGAACGCCAGCAACATGATTACACAATTACGTAGTCAAAATGAAAATTATGCGGAATCTTTCCGCATAGCTAAAGTCGTTTTCGAACTGGGAAACAGTAATTCCGTTATCTTTCTGACGGCCAAAAATAAATATGACAGTAGTCAGATTCAATTGCTTGTGAAGCAATATGAATGGCTGCTGCAAAAATATATCAACGATTATTACGCAGGCTCGTTAAATTTATAGTTATCTTAGTGTCTGAAAGAAGCCAGGGAGTATGAAAAAAGCATCTATTTTAGTAGTCGACGACGATCAAGATTTATTAACGGCAGCGAGAATTCTGCTCAAACCCAAAGTTAGTCATGTCCAGGTGGAAACTAATCCGGAAAATCTGATCGGACATCTGGACAAAATGCCTTATGACCTCGTGCTTCTGGATATGAACTTCAAGAGCACCATCAATACAGGAAATGAAGGCTTGTATTGGTTATCACGGATTAAAGAAAAATTTCCCCATGTTCATGTGATTATGATCACTGCTTATGGCGCCGTGGATCTAGCTGTTAAGTCCCTAAAGCAGGGCGCAGCTGATTTTGTTGTCAAGCCATGGGAGAATGAGCAGCTATTGAACACAATTGAAAGTACGCTCGCCGAGTCAAAAAATAAAGAGAAGAAAAATAAAAGCTCACTACTAAGATCTAGCAATAGCCCTGATCTTATTGGCAATTCGCCGGTGATGGATGAATTGCAGTATAAGTTGGAGAAGATTGCACCTACAGATGCGAATATTCTCATTCTGGGCGAAAATGGTACTGGTAAGGACCTGATTGCTCAGGCCATCCAGCGCAGGTCACTGCGTGCAGATCGTGTTTACGTAAAGGTCGATGTGGGGGCATTGACAGAAACGTTGTTTGAGAGTGAACTTTTTGGCTATAAGAAAGGAGCGTTTACAGATGCCCGCGAGGACCGTCAGGGCAGGTTTGAAGCAGCAAACGGCGGGACGTTATTTCTCGATGAAATCGGAAATATATCTCTACAGCAACAAGCTAAGCTACTGACTGTGCTTCAAAATCGCCAGGTCACACCGCTAGGTTCTTACCAGGCTATTCCTGTCGATATACGTTTGATCTCGGCAACAAATGTTCCTCTCAAGCAACTGGCTGATGAAAGCCGGTTTCGAAAAGATCTGATCTATCGCATCAATACAGTGGAGATCCAGGTGCCGCCCTTGCGGGAGAGGGGAGAAGATATCAAGGTGCTGGCGGCATATTTTTTGGATATCTATGCAAAAAAATACAATAAAAGAATTGAAGGTTTTGAGCCGGATGCCATAAAAAAGATGTTTGCTTATCATTTTCCGGGCAATGTGCGTGAGCTTCAATACAGTATAGAGCGGGCGGTGATCATGGCTGACCAGATCAGCATTGCTGGTAATGACTTGTTTTTTTCTCCCATTGAGCAGCAGGCCCAAATGCCTGTTGCTGCAACCATGCCCGGTAGTCAAAATCTGGAAGAGCTGGAACGCAAAGCAATCAAGTCGGCCATCGAACGATACAATGGAAATATCAGCAAAGCCGCCAAAGAGCTGGGACTTACCCGTGCCGCACTCTACAGACGTCTGGAAAAATATGATATCTAGTCTATGAGTCGGGGTAAACTATTCAATGCCATGAAGATTGTTCTGCTTCTGGCCGCTTCGGTTGCGGTAGCTTACTTGGGCATCAAGCGAGAATATGTGCAAGCATCCCTGATTTTTTGTGTCATGCTTTATCTTGGTTTTAGTCTGTATGCGCAGTATAATTTTTTGGTTCGTCAACTTGTCGAGTTCTCAGAAGCAGTCAAATACCGCGATTTCACACGTAGGTTTCTGGTAAAAAATCCGAAGTCTGTTGAAGGACAGCTTTTCTTTGCATTTAATCAGATCAATGAAACGTATAAGGAGATTAGTATCAAACAGGAGATACAACATCAATACCTTGACCGTGTGATCAATATGTTGAACTCAGCCATTATATTCTATGAAATTGGCACAGGCAAAGTGATGTGGGTAAATGACGCTTTTAAGCAGCTTTTTCATTTGCCGCACCTTGGAAATATAGCAGGGCTAAAGAAAAAAAATCAGGATCTATACGAGAAAACAATGCAGCTCGACCATGGGCAGCAACAGATGGAATCCATTCAGTCCAGCAAAGGAAAAATTAAGCTCCTGATTCAAAGTTCAAGTTTTGAGACACAAGATGCAGTTTTCCGCATCGTGGTGTATCAGAATATCAATGAAGCTATCGACGAGACGGAAACAAAGGCCTGGCATAAATTGCTGCGTGTACTTACGCACGAAATCATGAACTCCATTGCTCCGATCAGTTCATTGGCCGAAACACTCAACGGCCGTCTGGACCATTTTAGAGGACAGGAAGATATCGAAGACCTGAAAACAGGCATATCCACAATCAAGCGCCGGAGTGAAGGCTTGCTTCATTTTGCAAAGAGCTATCGTATGATCAATAAGGTTGATCAGCCGCAGGTAGCGCCAATTCAGGTATCCCAGCTATTTGAACATATTTATCAGCTGCTGGAGCCTACGCTCATCCAGAGGAATATAGACGTGGACATCATTTTAAAAAACACCCGTCTTGTGCTGTATGCCGACGTAAATCTCATCGAGCAGGTTATTATCAATATGATGCTGAATGCCATCGATGCAGTCAAGTCAAAAGCAGCGGGATATATCAGCCTGTCGGCGCTGGAGATTGATGGCAGGATACAGATCAGGATTGAAGATAATGGGGCCGGAATCCCAGCGGACCTGCAGGAGCAGATATTCACACCTTTCTTTACCACAAAGAAAACAGGGACAGGGGTCGGACTCACCCTGAGCAAACAAATTATGCTGCTCCACAAAGGAACGATTTTCCTCAATAGTGTGGAGGGAGCAGGGAGTGTGTTTATCCTGCAATTTTAGATTACTATGTTCCATGTGAAATAACAACGCGATCTGCTATTGTTACTGGTTCTGAGGAGGGCTAGAAGCGAACTTTTGTACCTAAAGAATTTAATTGTATTTAACCTTAAATTTCTCGATGTTTGCAGCGCAATGAAATACCATCTGAAGTATTGGCTACATTATTTTTTATCTCACAGTCGTCATGGGACACATTCCCCATTCGTATACAAACTGGTAGATGAAGTGATCTACCAAGACGAGCCGCCGGAGGCGTACTCGCAACTGCCTGCCGGGGTCAAATGCTGGCGTAAAATAGAGCGAAAAAAGTATCTTTTGATCAGCCGCCTGTTAAAAGCCTTTGCTTATGACCAGTTCGCGCTGATGGTTGATGGGGATGCAGTGGATTACCGGGATTTGTTTGAAAGACAATGTGGAAATTATTCGTTCCGCAACATCTCTTACATAGACCAGGACAAGCCGGTAACGGATTTTGTCGCAGCGGCCAGAGACCGTGATATGCTTATTGTCAATGAGCCCCATTTGAACACTGCGCGGGAGCTTTATTGGAATAAGTTAAAGGTAGACGACAGAGTCGTAGTCACGGTCGATCTCTACCATTTGGGACTCGTTTTCTTTAGAGCGGGACAACGGAAGGAGAATTTCTTCATCAGATTTTAGCCGCCGGAGAGGCTTAAAAGCTTGTGGCCCGCAATTGAGAATCAAATAATTTTATTATACAATCATAATAGCCTGTCATGGTCCTAGACAGGCTTGTTAAAGATAGTGCTTAATTAAAATGCTTCACTTAAGGATAGATAGAATCCGGACTGACGTTTCTCTCCGGCTCGCCGTTCGCCATAAGAATAATCAAATCGGATGCTGCTGTTATGTTCAAGGCTGAAGAAGTAGCGTAGCCCGCCACCATAACTGGGTACATAGCGGCTGCTGTTTTCTTTGGAAAAGGTGGAACCAAGCCCAGAAAAACCCACGATACCAAAGCGCGGGTGGAAGCGGTAACGTAGTTCGGCCTGCGAAGCCAAGTAATTTTTGTCGCGATAACGACCCAAATAGTAGCCCCGCATGATCATGTCGCCGCCAAGTTCACGATAGTTATAGAAAGGTATTGTTTTACCAAATGTGGAGCGGAAAATTCCCTGTACTGCTAATGTAAGTTGCCGATGCAAGGGAATGAAGCCGCGGAGGTCTATATCCAAGTTGAAACCGTTAAAATCTGCGCTGGTCCATAATTTGGGAGCATAGGCAAGACGCAATTTCGCATAATAGCCGCGGGTGCTGTAAGAGACATTGTCGCGATTATCAAATAGCTGCGAAACACCTAGGAGCAGCTGCTGTCCGCCGTTTTTCCCAATGAGTCCGGACTGATTAAATATGTAATCATTGCTATCACTGCGAATGCTAAAATCATCGTATTGAACATTGAGGCCCGAATACAGGTTTTTTCCCACTTTTTTCTCTGCTTCCAACTTGATCCGAAACAGTTTTTGCGCGATGCGCTCTTCGTCTGCTTTCCAAGTATCCATGCCGATCCCATAATAATTGAAGGGCCAGTCGCGGTAGCGGATTTCGCTGATAAAATGATAGTCATTATTTTTTGTCCACAGATCGGTTTGAAATTTGAAGTTGGATTGGTGTTTGGAAGTAAATGTCCCCATGAGCAACATCGTGGAGGTGCGTATATGGGGGTCCGACTTGTCGAGATAAAAATTATAGGAGCTCGACAGTCCGTATTCCACACCAGTCTCCTGTGCATATCCAACAGCAGGCAAAACCATGAAACTGCCCGAACGCGTCGAATCTTTCTCTGCTGAAAGGAATTTTTTACTCAGTTTTTGAATGATATTTTGACCCTTCAAATCGCCTGCCCCAGCTATTAGCAGTGTCAACACCGCGGTATAGCGGGTCAGTTTTGAAAGTGATTGGGATAAAATTTGCATGCCCAAAGATAGTATATTAGGCAAATAACCAAAATAGGTAAATATGCAATGAAAAATTATTGTGCTGCGTATCAGTATAATTGCTGAAAAGTGTCGCTTTTTTTTGAGAAATATTTTTGTAAAGTGAGTTTTGTGTCTATCTTTGCATCAGCAAACAAGGGAACAACGGTTCATCACAACAAAGTTTGCTTAGTTCTTTAAATGAAAAAAAAGTAAAAAATAAACTTGCAAACGTCAAAAGTAAATTCGATATTTGCACTCGCTGAAAAGATAAATCGTCTGATTAGGTGTTGATAGAACGTAAGTTTTTAAAGATATTAGAAGCCTCTTTAGCTCAGCTGGTAGAGCAACTGACTTGTAATCAGTAGGTCATTGGTTCGATCCCGATAAGAGGCTCCAAGTGTAGCGAAAGCTACAGGTATGGAGGGGTTCCAGAGCGGTCAAATGGGACGGACTGTAAATCCGTTGCTTCGGCTTCGAAGGTTCGAATCCTTCTCCCTCCACACTTTTTTTAATTGGAGTTTAGATTTACTCTAGTTTCTAGTTGTTAAGCGGAAGTAGCTCAGTTGGTAGAGCGATAGCCTTCCAAGCTATAGGTCGCGAGTTCGAACCTCGTCTTCCGCTCAAAATTTTCAAGTATTAAATTTAGTCTCTATCTTCTTTGATAATAATGTATCTAAAGGTGGGGGCATTAATACGTAAATGAGGTTTTTTAGTAAGCCGAAGTAGCTCAGGGGTAGAGCACTTCCTTGGTAAGGAAGAGGTCGTGGGTTCAAATCCCATCTTTGGCTCGTACTTGTGTAAGTTAAGCAAGAGTATATAACAAATAGAAATAATTTATAATTACTAATTCGCATAAACATGGCAAAAGAGAAATTTGACCGTAGTAAACCACACTTAAACATTGGTACTATCGGTCACGTTGACCACGGTAAAACTACAACTACAGCTGCTATCACTAAAGTATTGGCTGATAAAGGTTTGTCAGAAGCTCGTTCATTTGATTCAATTGACTCTGCTCCTGAAGAAAAAGAGCGTGGTATCACAATCAATACTGCACACGTAGAATATTCTACAGCTAACCGTCACTATGCACACGTTGACTGTCCAGGTCACGCTGACTACGTTAAAAACATGGTAACTGGTGCTGCTCAGATGGACGGTGCTATCATCGTAGTTGCTGCGACTGATGGTCCTATGCCTCAAACTCGCGAGCACATCTTGTTGGCTCGTCAGGTAGGTGTTCCTGCGTTAGTAGTATTCATGAACAAAACTGACTTAGTTGATGACCCTGAGTTGTTAGACTTAGTTGAAATGGAAGTTCGTGAGTTGTTATCATTCTACGAATTCCCTGGTGATGACATTCCTGTAATCAAAGGTTCTGCTTTAGGTGCATTGAACGGTGAGCCTGAGTGGGTTGATAAAATCATGGAATTGATGGATGCTGTTGATAACTACATTCCAATTCCTCCACGTTTGACTGATTTACCTTTCTTGATGCCAATCGAGGACGTTTTCTCAATCACAGGTCGTGGTACAGTTGCTACAGGTCGTATCGAAAGAGGTGTAATCAACTCTGGTGATCCAGTTGAGATCTTAGGTATGGGTGCTGAGAACTTGAAATCTACTGTAACAGGTGTTGAGATGTTCCGTAAAATCTTAGATTACGGTGAAGCTGGTGATAACGTAGGTCTATTATTACGTGGTATCGAGAAAACTGATATCAAACGTGGTATGGTTATCTGTAAACCAGGTTCAGTAACTCCTCACACAGATTTCAAAGCTGAGGTTTATGTATTGTCAAAAGCTGAAGGTGGTCGTCACACTCCTTTCTTCAACAAATACCGTCCTCAGTTCTATTTCCGTACAACTGACGTAACTGGTGAGATCTCTTTACCAGAAGGTACTGAGATGGTTATGCCAGGTGATAACGTTACAATCACTGTTAAGTTGATCAACGCTATCGCGATGGAAAAGGGTCTACGTTTCGCTATCCGTGAAGGTGGTCGTACAGTAGGTGCTGGTCAGGTAACTGAAATCTTAGCGTAATCTATCGATTATTCTAAATACAAAATAAGCTAATCGACTGTGGTTGATTAGCTTATTTTTTTCAACGAAATTTTTGTTGATTTTTAATAAAAAAAAGATAAAAAAAAGTTGTGTTAGATAGTTTAAAACACTATATTTGCAACACAAAATAAGAAATACACGGGCATAGTTTAAAGGTAGAACGAAGGTCTCCAAAACCTTTGGTCTGGGTTCGAGTCCTGGTGCCCGTGCTTAATAAACAGATAAACTAAAATGGCAAAAGTACTTGATTTTTTTAAAGACTCTTATGTAGAGATCACTGAGAAAGTGACTTGGCCTACATGGTCACAGTTGCAAAGCTCAGCTGTTATTGTGCTTGTTGCGTCTCTTCTTATTGCATTGGTTGTCTTTGTGATGGATAAAGCATCGAGTGTAGGGTTAGAGTTCTTGTACGGTATTGCTTCTTAATTTTCAATAATATTTATGGCAGATCAAGGTTTAAAATGGTACGTAGTTCGTGCTGTAAGTGGGAAAGAGAAGAAAGTAAAGCAATATATTGATGCCGAGGTTAGTCGTTTAGGTATTGAGCACTTGGTTCCTCAAGTGTTGATTCCGATGGAAAAATATTACTTGATGCGCGATGGTAAGAAGGTTGCCAAAGAACGTAACTACTATCCTGGATATGTGTTGTTAGAGGCCGCTCTTGATGGTGAATTAGAACACATCATCAAAAATATCAATAGCGTCATTGGGTTCTTGGGTGATAAGGCAGGTAATGCTGTGCCTTTGCGCCAATCTGAAGTAAACCGCATTCTAGGTAAAGTGGATGAGATGGCAGAGCAAGGTGAAACTATCAATGTCCCTTACTATGTGGGTGAGACTGTAAAAGTAAACGATGGTCCGTTTAATGGTTTCACAGGTGAAATTGAAGAGGTACATGAGGATAAAAAGAAGTTGATCGTCATGGTGAAGGTTTTTGGCCGGAAGACTCCTCTCGAATTGAACTATATGCAAGTCGAAAAAGAATAAGATTAGTAATTAACGATAGAGAAAAGCTTTTCATGAAAATTGAAAGGCTTTTTTTGTTTCTTAGGCTAATGAAAAGGCCAGCGGACGGAAAGCAGGCCATTATAGTTGGTGAGGAAACTGGGAGCGTGCCGCTAATGGTACAGTGGCGGATATCAGATTTCACCTTGGGATCGTTTCTTTTGGAATAAAGCGGTCACTTTCTTTGCAAGAAGTTTGATATAATGATAGATTAAGCCGAATACATTCTCTCCTGTTATATCGCTAGCCAAGGCAGGCGGCAATAATTCATAGATCGTAATACCAAAATATTCGGCAATTTTGTAAACCTGTTCTACCTTCAGCTTCGTCTCATTGCGTTCTATTTTAGAATATGCCGCCTGAGACATATTTAATATATATGCTACGGCTTCCTGTGATATCTTCAGGCTCTCTCTTTTCTGTCTAATAATTGTTCCGATTTCTTCTTTTGCCATTTCTCTAATATCAAACTATAGGGAAGCCTAATTTAATAAATATAACTTGAAGTTGTAAAGCTTTTCTATGATAAAACTGGTGGTTATAGTGTATAACCTCAGGTTGTGGTGTCAAAGCGCCCTTTCCATGAATTTTGAAAAAATAAAAATCAGATATCATGGAAAAAAAATTAAATGAAATTAATGTTAGAGATTTAGATGCAAATGAAGTGTTGGAAATTGGAGGTGGAACCGAAAGGGAGGATGAGAAACGGGAAAGCTGGTTTGAGTCTATATTGAATTATTTTAGGCCTTAAAAAGCGTCTTTTAGTTCGACAGCATAAGGACTAACTATTAGGGCTAGTATAGAGCCAAGTATAAATGCAACTAAGTGTAATTGTCTATTTGTTCTGGTAACCTTGATAAAGGAGAGTAGGGTCGATATTAATAACATATATAGCCAATAATGTGTGGCATTATGAATCCAAGGAATAAATAAATGATTCGTTTTTTGTAAAGGGAAAAATAGTCCGGAAAAACCGAATAGCCCAAAAGAGAGTCCTGATGCGCCAATGGAGGTAAAGGCGAAGTTATTCTTTTCTGAAATTGACTGAATGAGATTAGGGAGAATAATGAGGAGTAGAAAAATAAACGGTGTACACAGGTATGCGATAGTGGTATTATACCCTTGATTTAAATTACCAAACATATCATACCCTAATCCAAAAATTACAATACAATTAAACAATAGGTGAATCCCGTTGCGATGAACTAATGCGGAGGTAAGCAAAGTATGAATACGCTTACCTCTTGCTATTTCGTAGGGGTGCAGGATCAGTGCATGGAAAAATGATTTGTTATAAAATCCAATGATGCTGCATACTAATATAATCGGTACGACAATATAGGAATAGGGGGCTTCGGCAAAAGTTGGGAATATATCGAAAAATTTCATTTATAGTTGTTGGTGAATCATGCAAAAATATCTAATAAATTTTAAAATACAACCTCAGGTTGTGGTGGATGTAATGGGTAATGCCCAAATTTGTATCGTTGATCAACAGAAGCAGTTGCCGAAAAAGCTTTAAAATAGAGTAGGATTCAATAAGTAACTTATAATTTTATGAAAACATTAAAAAAAATTCTCTTGCCTTATTGGCTGTAATATTCACTCTTGTAGGTATTTCTAAAATTGATTTGGTGAAAGCATCAAATGCAAGTGTGAAGGTATGTCCAGGCGGTGGTAAAGGTTGCGTTCTTTGGGGGGCAGTTGAGAAAGGCGACGGTAATGGCTTTATTGAAATTAAAAAGGACGACGAGTCTCAAGATACTCCAGCTGAGCCAGGAGCGTAAATTTATTTATTTCATCACAAGCCTTGTGGCTGATGGCTACAAGGCGTATTCAATTTAAATTATATTTTATGAAAATTGTTTTAGTGAAGTTTCTAAGCACATTAAGCATTATGGCATTTGCATTTTTGTCATTGCATTCTTATGCAAATACAATAGAGAAGAAGACTGATCTTTCTTTGTCTAATGGTATTAGAGTCTGTCCGGGTAGTGGATCTTCTTGTATTTTGTGGGGTTTGGTTTATAAGGGTTCTGATAATTCTCATGCGGAACCAATACGAGAT
>Ga0182746_1002419_pt1 | contig 14363 bp, 16 predicted proteins | sample eDN3rd30CBELigOP_FD_128881 | JGI IMG/M metagenome (GOLD analysis project Ga0182746, IMG submission 128881) | Enriched Organic Plus compost microbial communities from Emeryville, California, USA - eDNA 3rd pass 30_C BE-Lig OP (version 2) (version 2) ... | reverse complement strand
GCAGGAAATCCAGCGCCCGGTAGATCGTGATCGGCGCCGGCCGGCCGCCCTCGGCGGCCAGACGATCGATGATCTCGTAGGCCCCCAGCGGCTTGTGGCTCGCCAGCAGCGCCTCCAGGACCTGCCGGCGAATCGCCGTCAGGCGCTGGCCGCGATCCGCACACCATTTCTCGGCAAAGGCCATCGCGTCGTGCGTGCACAGGTCGTGATCATGGTCAGGCGCCGGGAAAATCCCGGCCCGACCGTGAGTGTGGCCGGGGGCCGTGGAACCGTCGGTGCGGGCAGCTTTTGACATGACACGAAGTTTACCCGGTTCGGCCCCCGGAGGAACCATTTTGCGACGCAATAGTTTTATATTGCACTGCAATACATAGCTATTGTCGCAACTGAACTTGAAGAGACCAAGCCTGATATAGGATTGTGCCGGGACTAAACCACCGATGAGCGATCGCAAATCTCCGCTGGGCCGGTTGATCTCCCGGATTCCCAAGCAGCGCACCCGCGTGTCCACGACGGACACATCGTCTTCGACCACCAAGCGGATCAACCTCGCCCTCCAGGGCGGCGGCGCCCATGGGGCGTTCACCTGGGGCGTGCTGGATGCGTTGCTCGCCGACGGGCGGCTGACGATCGATGGCATCTCGGGAACCTCGGCCGGCGCGGTGAATGCTGTGATGGTCGCCGACGGATTGGCGCATGGCGGCCCCGACACGGCGCGCGAACGGCTCACGGCGTTCTGGAAAGCAGCGGCGGAAAGCAGCGTGCTGCCCGATCTGCAGCGCGACGTGGTGGAACGGCTGTTCCCCTTCGTGCCGACACGGGCCTGGCTCGATGTCATGGCGCAGTTCTGGTCGCCGCAGCAGATCAATCCCCTCAACATCAATCCGCTGAAGGATCTGATCGAACGCTTTGTCGACTTCGACGCGATCCGGGCCTGCAAGCATCCGCTGTTCATCGCGGCAACCAACGTGCTGACGGGTGAAGCACGGGTCTTCACCCGTGAAGAGATCAGCGCCGAAGCGGTGATGGCGTCAGCCTGCCTGCCGCTGCTGTTCCGTGCCGTCGAGATCGATGGCGTGCCCTATTGGGATGGCGGCTATACCGGCAATCCGCCGCTGATCCCGTTCCTGCGCCACACCCACACCGAGGACGTGCTGCTGGTGCAGATCAATCCGGTGACGCGCCGCGGCGTGCCGATCACCAACCACGATATCAACGACCGCGTCAGCGAGATCGGCTTCAACTCCGGGCTGCTCGCCGAATTGCGGGCGGTCGAGTTCGTCACCAAGCTCATCGACGAGGGAGCACTGCCGCATGGCGTCGGCGACGGGCTCTATCGGCGCGTGCGGCTGCATCGCATCACGCTCGATGATTCCGGCGTACACTTCAACGCCGACAGCAAGCTGAAGCTCGACCAGAAGTTCTTTGCCAACCTGCACGAACTCGGCCGCGCCGCCATGGGCAGATTCCTCGACACCCATTTCGGCGACATCGGCGCCCGCGCCACGATCAATGTTGTGGCGCCCACATCAAATGCCGCGGAATGATTGTTAGTTGCAGGCTTGTAGCCCGGATGAAGCGCAGCACAATCCGGGGCCAGCGCTGTTGTTGCGGACGAACCAACCTCACACGCAGCGTCATACCCGCGGAGGCGGTACCAGTACGCCGTGACGGACGTGATGAAATCACTGAAGCGCCTGCGTTGACTGGGTCCCCGCCCGCGCGGGGACGACGTCTCATTTTAGGCTTATACTTTGCATCATACAGTTATCTTACGTAGCATGGCACCAACGTATTGCAAGCCGTATTCTGGGCTTTCATCCATGGATCTGAAACCGAGTCGCATGGTTCTATTTGAGCCCGTCCAGATAAGCGAAGGTCACTGGAGCATCTGCGCGCAGGCACCAAGTGGCGAGATTCTCTATATTAGCGGTTTCAGGAATCCTGAAGAGATTCAGAGCTGGCTATCGGGCCTAAGGCGAAGATACTGGTTAAAAGAGCAAGGGTGGGATCGCTGGGATAACGATATATCCGAGCCTGACCCTTTGATACGCTGATTATATAATTGCCTTGTCGCCACACACTCCATCTCTCCGCTCATAGGGAGGGATGGAGCAAGACCGTGCTCCGCTTGCCTTAGGCAGTGTGAATTGCCGCGTAAGCAAGATGGCAAATATTACAATGATTGACGCGCCAACCGCTCCGCCACCGCGGCACAACCTAACAATCCCGGCTCGCCATAGGTGATCAGCATCGTCGGGATATGCGCAAGCAGGTCGCCATAGGGCGGGTGATCCTCGAATGCGGTTCGAAACGCCGGTTCATCCAGCAACTGTTTGATGCCACGGCCGACGCCACCGGCGAGATAGACCCCGCCGGTCGCCTTGAAGATCAAGGCGAGGTCGCCGGCGAAACGCCCCAGCAGCCGCACGAACAGACGGACAGCCATCAGCGCATGCGCCTCGCCGGCCAGCGCATGGGCGACAATGGTCTCGGATGAGAGCGGCTTGCCCTGCTCCAGCGCCGCCGCCAGCCGTTCGAGGCCGCCGCCGGACAGCACATCCTCGACGCTGATGCCGCCATGCTTCGCCCGCATCCGCTGGAAGATCTGAAACTCGTCGGCATGGCGCGGCCCGAACGAGGCATGCCCGCTTTCCGTCGCCACCACCTGCCAATGCTCCGCCTGCGGGATCAGCGCAGCGGCACCGAGCCCCGTGCCGGGGCCAAGCACGACCTTGGGACCTGCCGTACCCGGCCGCACCGCGCCGACCACATGGGTGTCGCCGTCGCCGAGCCGCGGCACGGCCCAGGCCAGCGCCTCGAAGTCATTGAGGACATGGACCTGGCCCAGCCCGCAATCCTGCGCCAGAACCTCGCGCCGGAAGCGCCATGACGGCCGGTTGGTCAGGTAGACCTCTTCCTCGGTCGCCGGTCCTGCAACTGCGAGCACCGCCATGTCCGGGCGGACACCGACCTTGCCGAGATAGCGGCCAATGGCGCTTTGCAGGTCCGGACACTCGTCATTGTCGATCACCTGCATCCGGTCCGGGCGGCCATCCGGCCCCACCAGGGCGTAGCGGCTGTTGCTGCCGCCAATGTCGGCAATCAGCACCGGAAACGGAAGCGCACGGGACGAAGGGATGGGAGGCATGGGCAAATCCAAAGCTGCGCAATCAAAGATAGCCGCAATTTTCAGCAGACAAGAATCTGCGCGATCGGGCGGTTCCCGGAAGGCATGAACAATCGCAATAGTGCGATGCAAAAACGCTGCTTTCCAAATTAGTAAGCGACCTTATTTTATCGCCAGCTTAAGAGTTCGAGCATGCCCTTCAACACCGCCAGTCGCGATCTCGCATTCCTGCTCCACGACGTGGGGCGGCTGCTGCGGACCCGTGCCGACCAGGCGGTCAGCGACCTGGGCATGACGCGCGCCCAGTGGGCGGTGCTCGCCCGGGTTGAGAAATGCCAGGGACTCAAACAATCGGAACTGGCCGATATCCTCGATCTGCAGCCGATCTCGCTGACCCGCCTGATCGACCGGCTGTGCGACAGCGGACTGATGGAGCGGCGCAGCGATGCGAGCGACCGGCGCGCCAAGCGGCTGTTTCTGACGCCGGCCGCCCAGCCGGTGCTCGAGCGCCTCAGCGCCGTCGGCGAACACATCATGGAGGAGGTCCTGGCCGGGACGGATCCTGCCGCGATCGCCCAGGCCAGGGCCCAGCTCACCATCATGAAAGACAACCTGCGCGCCGCCATCCAGAACGGGCCGGCGCCGGACAAAGACCTGGAACAACGCTATGGCTGACACCGTCCTCAAATTTCCGCCCGACGAGAAGGCTGCCGGCGCCGACGCGCCAGCGAAGATGTCGTTCGGCCAGCGGTTGCGATCCAAGATGCGGCTGATCCTGCTTGTCATCGTGCCGCTGATCGCGGTGGCGGTCGGGCTGGCATTCTACCTCAACGGTGGCCGCTACATCTCCACCGACAACGCCTATGTCGGCTCCACCAAGGTGCTGATCACCCCCGACGTCGCCGGCAAGGTGAGCAAGATCACCGTGCGCGAGGGCCAGCATGTCAATGCCGGTGATGAGCTGTTCGAGATCGACCAGCGGCCGTTCCAGATCGCGGTCACGCAGGCGGAATCGCGGCTGGCCTCGACCCAGACCGATCTGGCCAACCTGAAATCCAACCTGCAGGCGCTCGGCCGCCAGATCGACCTCGCGAAGGAGAACGTGAGCCTCCGGCAGGCCGATGTCGACCGCAAGAGCTCGCTGCTGGCGACGCATTCCGGCTCCTCCGCCGACGTCGACGCCTCCAAGACCAACCTGATGAATGCCAATGCGCAGCTCGAACAGCTGCTGCAGCAGCAGGCCACCACCCGCAACCAGTTGCTGGGCGACCCCAACCTGCCGGCCGAGAAGTATCCGCCCTATCAGCTCGCCAGCGCCGCGCTCGACCAGGCCAAGCTCGACCTCTCACACACCACGCTGCGCGCGCCGATCGCCGGCATCGCCACCCAGGCCGATAACATCCAGCTCGGCCGCTACGTCGCTGCCGGCACGCCGATCCTCAGCGTGGTCGACGATCAGCACCCCTGGGTCGATGCGAATCCGAAGGAGACCGACATCACCTATCTGAAGCCCGGCCAGCAGGTGTCACTGACGATCGACTCGTTTCCGGACCGCACATTCCGCGGCGTGGTGTCGTCGGTCAGCCCCGGCACCGGCGCGCAGTTCTCGATCCTCCCGCCGCAGAATGCGAGCGGCAACTGGGTCAAGGTGGTGCAGCGGGTCCCCGTGCGCATCACCTTCGCGCCGGGTCAGGACGTGACGGCATTGCGTTCCGGCATGAGTTCGGTCGTCTCCATCGACACCAAACGGCAGCGCTCGCTCGCCGGCCTGCTCGGTCTGTCGCCGGCGACGGCGGAGGAATAACACCGTGTCCGACGCCGGCGCTCCTGCGCAGAGCAACATGCGCCGCAACCTCGTTACCGTCTTCGCGATGACGGCGACGATCATGCAGGCGCTGGACACGACCATCGCCAACGTTGCGCTGCCATATATGCAGGGGAGCCTGTCGGCGTCCTACGACCAGGTCGCCTGGGTGCTGACCTCCTACATCGTCGCCGCGGCGATCGCGACCGCGCCGGTCGGCTGGCTCGCCGAACGCTACGGCCGCAAGAAACTGTTCATTGCCTGCGCGGCCGGCTTCACGATCGCCTCGATCATGTGCGGCCTCGCGCAATCGATCACCCAGATCGTGCTGTTCCGCGTGCTGCAGGGGATCTTCGGCGCGGCGCTGGTGCCGCTCTCGCAATCGGTCATGCTCGACAGCTATCCGCCACGGCAGCGCGGCCAGGCGATGGCGATCTGGGGCATGGGCGTGATGCTCGGCCCGATCATGGGCCCCACCCTCGGCGGCTGGCTGACCGAGACCTATAGCTGGCACTGGGTGTTCCTGATCAACCTGCCGTTCGGCATCGTCACCGTCGTCGGACTGTTCTTCTTCCTCGATGAGACGCCGCAGAAGCCGAACATGCGTTTCGACTGGATGGGCTTCCTTGCGCTCAGCATCGGCATCGGCTCGCTGCAGCTGATGCTCGACCGCGGCGAGACGCTCGGCTGGTTCGAGAGCCCGGAGATCATTGCTGAACTCATCGTCGCAGTGGTCGGCTTCTATTATTTCTTTGCGCATTCGCTGACGACCAGCCAGCCGTTCATTCCGTTCGCCCTGTTCAAAGACCGCAACTTCGCGATCGGCTGTTTCTTCATGCTGATGATCGGCCTGATCCTGTTCTCCAGCATGGCGCTGCTGACACCGTTCCTGCAGAATCTCACCGGCCTGCCGATCTTCGATGCCGGCATCGTGATCGGCACCCGCGGCGTCGGCACGTTCTTCGCGATGATGGTGGCGGGGCGGCTGCTGCAGATCGTCGAAGCGCGCTACCTGTTGTTCATCGGCTTCTTCCTGAACGCAGTCTCGCTCTACGAGATGACCGGCTTCACCGACCAGACGCCACCAATGACGATCGCGCTCAACGGCCTGCTTGGCGGCTTCGCGCTCGGCATGGTGTTCGTGCCGCTGACGACAGTGGCGTTCCTCACATTGTCCGCAGACTTGCGCAACACCGGCACATCGATCCTGACGCTGGTGCGCAACGTCGCCAGTTCGATCGGCATTTCGCTGGCCATCGCCAGCCTCACCAGCACGACCACCGCCATGCATGCGCGGCTGACGGAGCACATCACACCGTTCAATCTCGGCATGCAGATGCTGCCGTCCGGCTCGCCGCTCGACACCTCGACCGACACCGGACGGGCGATGATGGACAACCTCGTCAATCAGCAGGCGTCGATCATCGCCTTCGAAAACGTCTTCCTGATGCTGATGTGGGTGTGCATCATCGCGCTGCCATTCCTGCTGCTGGTCGGTTCGTCCCGGGCGGCCATGAGGCATAGCGGCGGCGCGCCGCAAGCGCATGCGATGGATTAGAGTATTTTCCGGAAAAGTGGACACCGGTTCGCCGCAGAAAACGCGACCACGCATAAGGAATCGAGAGCATGACCCGATTCCATCAGAATGGGTTCATGCTCTAAGACGAAGGCTTCGCGCTGGCTCGGCACACGGCGATAACAGCAAAGATGTTGTCAGCCCGCGGCCTGAAGCTCGGCGGCCAGCTTCTCGAGGATGTCGCGTGAGCCCTCCTCGCGATGTTTCGGCGCGTTAGGATCGCCGAAATAGGTCCCCTGCTCGGTATAGGTCAGGACCGTGCCGCCGGTGCCTGTCGCCACAAGCTGCGTGGTCGCGAGCGACACCGAGATGGGCTTGCCGGCAACGGCCATGCGATACACGAACACGATGCGCTCGTTCACAACGATGTCCTGAAACAGTGCATCGTAGCTGATCTCCGGGCCGGCCTGATAACGGAAGCGGGATGTCTCCGCGCCGTCGATCCGGAAATCCAAGGTGAACTTCGACACCTCCCACCCCTCGCCCTCCGCAAGCCAGCGGCGTTTCATCGCCTCATTGGCATGAGCGTGGAAGACCCGCGCGGGAGACTGCGGATACGTGCGGTCGATGCTGAAGGTGCTGTGGATGACAAGTTCCGGACTGCTCACGGTGATATCGGTGGTCTGATTCATCGGTCATCGTCCTTGTTGCTGGGTTGGATGTCGGCAGGTGACGGATCGGTCTCGGCGAGAATTTCGCCGAGGCGATCGAGGCGGCGCTCCATCAGCATCCGGCGCTCGGTCACCCAGTCGGCGAGAGTCTTGAACCCGCCCGGCTCGAGGCGGCAGGTGCGCACGCGGCCGACCTTTTGGCTGCGGACCAGACCGCTCTCCTCCAGCACCTGAAGGTGCTGGACCACCGCCGCCAGCGTGATGTCGAACGGCTTGGCGAGGTCGCTGACGCTGGCCGGACCCTGACTGAGGCGCTCCACGATCGCCCTGCGGGTCGGTTCCGCCAGGGCGCGCAGGCTGTCGTCGACGGGAGAATACTTTAGCATAAGCTTGAGTATTGGCGGACAGGCGTCAATTGTCAAGCAGTGACTAAACTATTTTGCCGCCGGAAAAGGGGGCTTTAACGGGACATTAAGGCTGCCGCAGAATGGTCCTCTCCACGCCTGAATTACATGGCGGAATCGGCGTTTCCGCGGGGGTCGTTATCCCGCATCACGACAGACGAGGAGTTTTCATGGAAGCAAAACCCGCCCGGCTGGGTGACATCGAACAGGCGGCAGCGGCCGCAGTGGCCGCAGAATTCGAAGGTGAGATTCGCGAATTCGTCCGACGTGACATTTCCGTCTGGCGCCGGCCGCGCGTCGACGTGGCGGTCGACGGCAATTCCGGCAACATCGATTCAGCGATCGAGCGGGTATCGCAGGCCTCGGTTGAAGAGATCGACATGATGATCGCCGAGTTGCAGACCCTGCGCGCCACCCTGGTGGCCGAAGGCGAACGCATCCGCCGCGAGATCACCAATTATGCCGGGCTCAGCCAGTCGGCGATGACGTCGCTCAAGATCATGGCGGACAGCCTCTCGCAGTTCAGCAACACCGCCAAGGGCGAACCTGCCGCCGACGACGCTCTTCACGAGACCCCGCGCCACAGCGCTGGATAACCGGCCGCTCATCTGATCGGTGGATGCGGGCAAAAAAATAGGGAGAGAGGGAACTCTCTCCCATAGCCCAGAGCGCCAGCGAGCCGGTACATCCGCGGTCAGGCGCGCTCATGAGCGAGCGGTTGTTCACCGCTTCGGACATAGATGGGCATTCGCGGGAGATCTTCAAGGGATCGTCGAGACGAACGTCTTGACGCAAAAAACGGCCCCGGAAAATTCCGGGGCCGCTTTATGTTGAACCGATCGATCAGCGACGGATAACAACCGGGCGGCGGACAACCACCGGGCGACGCACGACGACGGCCGGGCGGCGGACAACCACCGGACGACGAACCACGACCGGGCGACGCACGACAACAGGACGACGAACGACAGCAACCGGGCGACGCACGACAACGCGGCCCGGACGGACCACCACAGCCTGCGCAACCTGAACACGCTCGGTCTTCACAGCCGGGGCGCTGTCGATGGCACTGCCGGTGGCAGCAACGGCCGGAGCAGCAAAACCGAGGGCCATAACGGCGGCGACCGCGAGAGCAAACTTCTTCATTGAGGGACTCCTCCAAGGGTAAGGGCAAACGACCGGCGAAGCAGATCACTGCCTGGACACAACGTGCATGCCACAGATGTGTGCCAAAGCAATACCAAATCGACCTGCTCGCGACACTGAATGGCCTGTCAATCTATACTTCATGAACATGAATATCCGTTCAAGAATACCGGCGACATCTGTGTGACGCGGCTGGTAATTATTAACGCGGCTGCACAGTCACCGCGTGCGCCGCACAAACGATTGTTTGAAGGGAATTGGCAGCTGGCCGTCGTGCCAAACCGGCACGACGGTATCCACAGCACGTGCCTGTCCGCGGGACCTTGCCCCTCCCGCAAAAAGCACGACCGAACTGTCCGCCAGACATCTCCTGGGTCCGCTTTCCGGGCGGCATAACGTCAAGCCGTCCCGGTTGGTTCCGGCGCCCATTGAAAAATAGCGGTGGAGACAAACGAAATGACCGCCTCGCCGTCCTGATTGGTGCCCATGGCGCGGGTTGAGATCAGCCCCCAACCGGGGCGGCTCTTGAGCGGCCGGACCTCGAGGATTTCCGCCGTATAGCTGATGGTGTCCCCCACATAGACCGGACGCAGCCATTGCAGGTCGCGAAACCCTGCGCCCGCGCCGTTCGTCGGGACGGCTTCGCCGCGGGCACGGCGCGCTTCCGCCTCCCGTTTCTGATGGTCCACCATCAGCCGCATCCACACCACGGCCGTATGCCAGCCGGAGGCGCAGAGCTTCTTGAATAACGAACGGGCTGCCGCCTCTTCATCGAGATGAAACGGCTGCGGATCGTAGCGGCCCGCAAAGGACTTGATCGCCTCGGCCGTGAAGGTATGCGAACCGAGCGTTGTGATGTCGCCAACCTGGACTTCTTGCAGAAACCGCATGCCGCGCCCTCACCCTTCCGCCGGCGCTGCGGCGGCTGGATCGCGAAGACCAAACATCGGCTTCACCCGCTGGGTCATCAGCAGCTTGCCGCTGGCGTCAACGAGTTCGAACTCAAAACTGACAAAGCCCATATCAGGCCGGCTGCGCGACACCCGCTTGTCAAGCACGCGCGTGCGGACGCGGACTTCGGTGCCAGCCAGCAGCGGCGCGAGCCACCGCACCTCTTCGACGCCGGGCGCACCGAGAAAATGCGAATGGACCAGAACACCATCCGTGATCATGCGCATGACGATGCAGCAGGTGTGCCACCCTGACGCCGCAAGGCCGCCCATCACGCTGGCACGCCCCGCATCTTCATCGAGATGGAACGGCTGCGGGTCGAACTCCGATGCAAAGGCGATGATTTCCTCGCGCGTCACCACGCGCGGCCCGAGTTCGGCAACATCGCCTGGGTTGAAGTCTTCAAAATAATATCGAGGCACGATGAACCTGCGTGCTGCGCGGCAACACGATCCCTAGACTCCGGGCAAAAACCCGTCAACTGTGGGGCGGATCGGCCCGGCCGGTCATGCCAGCCGGGGCTCTGCCTGACACTGCCCAAGAGGACCCGCCATGTTCAGCCTGCGCGATCTCGTCCAATGGGACCGCTTCATCACCCCCGCGATCATCAAGGTCTGCTACTGGCTGATGGTCGTGCTGGTCGCGCTCTACAGCATCGCGGAAATCGTGTCCGGCATTCTGCTCATGCCGGTCCAGATCCTCGCCGGTGTGACGACGATCGCAGGCGGCCTGCTCTTGCTCATCGCCGGCGTCGTCTTCGCCCGCGTGGTCACGGAATACGTGCTGATCATGTTCCGCATCGACGAACACCTCGAGGTCATTCGCCGCCGCGCGGAGATGTAGCGCTCCGCCGTGCCGCCTAAAGCATTTTCCGGAAAAGTGGACACCGGTTTTCCGCAGAAAATGCGATCAAATAAAGAATCTGGAGCACCTTTCCGATTCGATCGGATCGGGAAGGTGCTCTAGGTGGCGAAGCGGAAATGCATCACGTCGCCATCGGCGACCACATACTCCTTGCCTTCCAGCCGCAGCCGGCCCGCGTCGCGCGCGCCGGCCTCGCCGCCGAGCGTGACATAGTCCTGATAGGCGATGGTCTCCGCGCGGATGAAGCCGCGCTCGAAGTCGGTGTGGATCGCACCCGCCGCCTGCGGCGCCTTCGAGCCCTGGGTCACGGTCCATGCCCGCGTTTCCTTCGGACCCACGGTGAAGAATGTCACCAGATGAAGCAGCGCATAGCCGGCGCGGATCAGGCGATCGAGGCCCGGCTCCTCGAGGCCGATGGCGGAGAGATATTCGACGCGCTCCTCACGCGAGAGCACCGCGATCTCCGCTTCGATCTTCGCCGAAATGACGACGCTGACGGCGCCCTCGGCCGCGGCGCGCTCGGCGACCCGGCGCGAGAATTCGTTGCCCTCCGCAGCCGAACCTTCATCGACGTTGCAGACATACAGCACCGGCTTCGAGGTCATCAGGCCGAGCATGCGGAAGATGCGTTCTTCCTCCGGCTTGCGCGCCAGCAGGCGAGCAGGCTTGCCATCGCGCAGCAATGCAAGCGCACCGTTGACGATATCGAGGATTTCACGCGACTCCTTGTCGCCACCCTTCGCCTTTTTCTCAAGCGTATCGACGCGCTTCTCAAGGCTCTCCATGTCAGCCAACATCAGCTCGGTTTCGATGGTCTCGATATCGGCGATCGGATCGACCTTGCCCTCGACATGGGTGATGTCGCCGTCCTCGAAGCAGCGCACCACATGGGCAATCGCGTCGACCTCGCGGATGTTGGCGAGAAACTGGTTGCCGAGACCTTCGCCCTTGGACGCGCCGCGCACCAGGCCGGCGATGTCGACAAAGGTCAGGCGCGTCGGGATGATCTGCGCGGACTTCGCCGCCGCAGCCAGCGCAGGGAGGCGCGGATCAGGCACCGCGACTTCACCGACATTCGGCTCGATCGTGCAGAACGGATAGTTCGCCGCCTGTGCCGCCGCGGTCTCGGTCAGGGCGTTGAAGAGCGTGGATTTGCCGACGTTCGGCAGACCGACGATGCCGCATTTGAAACCCATGGCTTTGTCTCAATCCTTGCTTTTGTCTTCGGCGCGGTCCGCAGGCGCGAAGCCTTTCGCGTCCATCGCCAGATGGATCCTGTTCTGGAATGTCGAGTCATCGCCGCGGACCAGCAGATCGGCATTGTCGGCGATGATGTCGCAGAGGCCCGCGACCCACTCGCGTTCGCTCTTGGCGAAATCGCTCAGCACATAGCCTGGCACGCGCTCCTTGACACCGGGATGACCGACGCCGATACGCACGCGCCGATAGTCGTTGCCGATATGGGCGGTGATCGAACGCAGGCCGTTATGACCCGCCGCGCCGCCGCCGGTCTTCACCCGCACCTTCGACGGCGGCAGGTCGACCTCGTCGTGAAAGACAACGACATCCGGCAACGGCACCTTGTAGAAATTCACCGCCTCGCCGACCGCCCGTCCGGACTCGTTCATATAGGTGCCGGGCAGCAGCAGCAGGACCTTCTGGCCGGCGATCGCCCCCTCGGTCGCGACGCCCTGAAACTTGCGCCGCCAGGGCGGAAAGCCGTGACGCCGGGCGATGGCCTCCACCACCATGAAGCCGACATTGTGCCGGTTTCCGACGTAGCTTGCGCCCGGATTGCCCAGCCCGACAAACAGCCGCATGGCCCGCCGCTCCGATACCAATCCCCGAGCATTTTCCGGAAAAGCGGACACCGGCTTTCCGCAGAAAATGCGATCAACAAAAATCCAGAACGACGTGCTGACGCAACGGACCGCGAAAGCCGGGCTTCCGCGGTCCCTGATGCGCAACATGACGATGATGCGAGGCGGGCCGATGTGCCCGCGCCGCGATTACTTCTTGTCGCCAGCCTTCTTGTCGCCACCGGCGGCGGGCTTTGCCGCGGCAGCGGCAGCAGGCTTCTTGTCGCCGGCAGCGGCAGCGGGAGCCGCAGCAGCGTCGCCACCCGCCTTCGTCTCTTCGCCATAACCGGACGGCGGGACGAGCGTGACAAGGGTCTGATCCTCGCGGCCGATCACCTTCGCGCCTTCCGGCAGCTTGATGTCGCTGAGGTGGCGCGAGTCGTTGATGTCCATCTCGCCAACGTCGATCTCGATTGCTTCCGGGATCGCATCGGCCGGCACCTGAAGCTCGAGCGTGTGGGTGACGATATTCACCGAACCGCCGCGCTTCACACCGGGCGAGGTTTCCGCGTTGACCACATGCACCGGAATGCCCACGCGGATCTTCGCGCCGGCGCCGAGCCGCAGGAAGTCGACATGGACCGGGTAATCCTTGACCGGATCGAGCTGGTAGTCGCGCGGCAGCACGCGATGCTTGGTACCGTCCATGTCGAGATCATAGATCGTCGTCAGGAAGCGGCCAGCGAGGATGCGCTGCTGCAGTTCCTTCTGATCGAGCGAGATCGTCAGCGGGGGTTTGTTGTCACCGTAGATCACGGCCGGGATACGGCCGGCGCGACGCACTGCCCGGGCGGCCCCCTTGCCGGCCTGCGGACGCGCGAGCGCCTGCATCTCTCTGATAGTTGCCATAACAAGTCCTTGTCTGCGTTAAAGAATCGAGCCGCACGCGGCGGCTCTCCAACAGGCGCGGCCAGCCTCCAGGGGTGTCGGGGCCACAACCGGGCGCGCTTATAGCCGCGCAGGCGCGGAAATACAAGAATTACGGGGAAACCGGCCTGCCGGACCTACATCACGATCGGCGTTTCACCGGCCGGCGGTGGCGCGGCGCCAGCCTTGGCCTCGAGCGCATCGAGGCGGGCCTTGAGCGCCTCGTTCTCCTCGCGGGCGAGCCGCGCCATGTCCTTCACCGCCTCGAATTCCTCGCGGGAGACCACATCGAGGTCGCGCAGGATGCGCTCCGCCTGGGTGCGGAACAGCGTGTCGAACTCGCGGCGCGCGCCCTGGGCGACACCGGCGGCATCGTTCATCAGGCGCCCGATCTCGTCGAAAAAGCGATTGCTGGTCTGGGTCATGGTGCGCCTCAAATCCGCGTGAGAATGCTCCCGCTGACAATGGCGATTGGCGCGGGACGCCGCAAGATGGCGCGCTGAAACAACGGGCACTGGCTGACCCGGCTGGCTTGACTTGCTCCCGCCCGGCCCGCATGACCCGAACGAGTCACGGGTCCCCACATGCCGCCGCTCTTCGTCCTCCCCTTTCCGATGTTCGATCCGGTGCTCATCAACATCGGGCCGTTTGCGATCCGCTGGTACGCGCTGGCCTATATCGTCGGCATCCTGCTCGGCTGGCTTTATGCGCGGATGCTGATCCGCTCCACCAGGCTCTGGAACGGACCCGCGCCGTTCACGGTGACCGACTTCGACGACTTCGTGCTCTGGGTCACGCTCGGCATCATCCTCGGCGGACGGCTGGGCTACGTGCTGTTCTACAATCTCGACTATTTCATCGAGCACCCGGCGGAAATCATCCAGCTCTGGCATGGCGGCATGTCATTCCACGGCGGCTTCATCGGCTGCGTGCTGGCCGTGGTGCTGTTCGCCTACAAACGCAACATCTCCACCCTGTCACTGGGCGATGTGGCCTGCGCGGCCGGGCCGATCGGGCTGTTCCTCGGGCGGCTGGCCAATTTCATCAACAGCGAGTTGTGGGGCCGGCTGGCCGACGTGCCCTGGGCGATGGTCTTTCCGACCGGCGGGCCACTGCCGCGGCATCCCAGCCAGCTCTACGAGGCCGGCCTG